>JAEEGL017085584.1_pt1 | contig 13963 bp, 10 predicted proteins | sample 9134231 | NCBI WGS metagenome assembly JAEEGL01 (sample SAMN16246548, study PRJNA631951) | gut metagenome | biome: gut microbiome; feature: rumen; material: fiber-attached | host: Bos | place: Iran: Karaj | collected 2018-10
CTTCAGGAAAGACTTGCCAAGCTGGCAGGCGGCGTAGCAGTGATCCGTGTAGGTGCAGCTACCGAAACCGAGATGAAGGAAGCGAAGCTTCGTCTGGAGGATGCGCGGGCAGCAACCAGAGCAGCCGTTGAGGAAGGTATCATCGCAGGTGGCGGAAGTGCTTACATCCACGCTTCCAAGAAGGTTGCCAAACTGGCAGAGACTCTGGAAGGTGATGAGAAGACCGGTGCACAGATCGTTCTGAAGGCTCTGGAAGCTCCTCTGTACCACATTGCAGCTAACGCTGGTCTGGAAGGCAGCGTGATCATCAATAAGGTAAAAGAGTCCAAGGTAGGCACAGGCTTTGATGCCCTGAAGGAAGAGTATGTGGACATGGTTGCCGCAGGCATCCTGGATCCCGCCAAGGTAACCAGAAGCGCACTGCAGAATGCGACCAGCGTTGCTTCCACCTTCCTGACCACCGAATCCGCAGTGGCTACCATTAAGGAGCCCACCCCTCCGATGCCCGCTAATCCCGGCTTGGGAATGATGTGACGAATAAAAGGTAGTATTCGCAATAAAATGCGACAGGAGCCCCAGGCCCGTGCTTGCACGGGAGCCAGGGGCTCCTGTCGTATTTTGGGGGACTGCGAAGCAGAACCCTAAACGACATGAGCATTCGGAAAGCCCGAAGGGCGGGAATGCGAATGGCGTTTTTGCGAGTACGGTAATTGACTGCGAAGCAGGACCCTCAACGATATGAGCATTCATAGCGCGAAGCGCGGAAAGCCCGAAGGGCGAGAATGCGAATGAAGTTGAGGGGGCAAATACGCATGAAAACCGTCCGCGAAGCGGACAATTGAGCAGCTGCAGGCTGCGGGTTTTCGAGTTTTGTACAGGATAGGGCTGCGAAGCAGGATCCTCAACGATATGAGCAGCCGTAGCGCGAAGCGCGGAGAAGCTCGCTTAACCTCATTGTTCCCCCTTTCATACAATACTTAGATAAAAAATTAACAATAACCTTTTCCTGTTTCCTCAATTTAGTATACAAAACTCACCAAATTGCTAAAAACCTATGACAGACGGACTTTGCTGTGCTATACTTTGCCTTGTTCAGAGGGGAACAGGATCTGTTTACAGTAAACAGATTGAAAATATTTGGTAAAGATTTAGGAGGAAAAGAAGAACATGAAGAAGAACATTTGCAGTATGTTAAGTGTATTTGCAACAGCAGCGCTGCTCGTCACAGGATGCGGTGGTGCTAAGGTTGTGGATGAGGCTCCCGCTGAGACGCAGGCACCGGTAACAGAGGAGGCACCCGCAGAGGAGAGTGTTGAACCTGCTGCAGAAGAGCCTGCCCAGGAGACTGAGGCAGAAGAGGCAGAAGAGGTTCAGGCGCCTGCTTATGCAACCTATGAAGATCCCAACGGCTGGAGTCTTCAGTATGATGAGAACTGCTTTGAGGTAAATCAGAAGGACAACGTGGCTACCTTTGTTTATACAGCTGAGAGCGGCGGCACCAATATGATGACCGTGACCTATGATATCTCAAGCACCGACCCTGAGGTCATTGCGGACAAATTGGTGGCTGAGTGGGGCGATAAAGCCCAAAAGAGTGAGGGAACCTTCCCCACCGATGAAAGCGTTCCTGTTTTCAGAGCAAGCCTGCCCGTAGAGGAAGGCGGTTCCGGTTTGTATATGGAAGCCATTATACGTTCCTATATGCAGGGATGCCTCGTATTCGAGTTAACCGGACATAACAGCGGTGATGATGCCATCGATATGGCTGCTTCGGATAACCTGTCCATGCTGATCGATTCCGTTAAGTTCCATGACTACAGCAAAGAGGCAAAGGCGAGCCTTCCCGCATATGAGTATCCGGGTCCCGAGCTGTTTTACTCCGTTGTTTACAAGTATCTGATCGATACTTATGCCGGCTCCTATCCTGAGGCAGAGGTGGGAATTCCCTGTGTTTCCATCGTGAAGCTGGATGAGAGCGACAAGGATGATATCAAGGTATATGGCGATTTTGATTATTACAATTATAACCTGAGCGCAGATATCCTGGAGAACGTTGCCGGCGGATGCCATCCGGGTGTGATCCATGTGAAATCCACCGATGAAGGTTACGAAGTAACAGGTATGGATGTTGTAGAGGATGGTGCAGGTTTTGAAGAGTCTGCCAAGAAGATCTTCGGCGATGAGTATGATGCCTTCATGAAGGTTTATAGCGATTCTGATGCAAAGGAAAAAACCAGAGCACAGATCATTGCCAACTATGTAGCAGCTAACAATCTGGAGATCAAAGCTTATCAGGATTTCGGTTGGGAACCTGTTACCCTTCCTGAAGAGAACATCGATTCCTTCTACAGTGAGTTGAACTAATTATCTGATATAAAAATGTGATCTGTTTCCGTGCTACAATAAGAGTACTTCCGTCCTATGCCGTGGAGACCTCCTTTCCTTCATATAAGGAGGAAAAAATGGCAATACTGAGAAATACGACTGTGGATCCGGTGGTCGAATGGAGTCAGACAATCAGGAATGAACTATGTGATAACATGGGCCTGACTTGGCCCGGCGCCGGAGCATTGGGAATGGATCAGGCTCTGGAAAAACTTTGGCACTATCTGAGATTCGGCCAAAGGAGCGTATTCTTTATGGAGCGCAGATTTCTGACCGGCCTGGAAATTTGGTGCGGTCAGAGGCGCGAAAACAAAATGTTTTACAATAACGGTATCACCGTACATCATGAAATGCCCTCAGCAGAACAGCTGTGGGGCATTTTTTGTTATTACCGTCATTGCAGATCGGAACCTGAAGTCGGAGGCGGTATTTTCGCGGCTTGTATGGTTGCAGCATTTATGCTGAGCGAGGCAGAGGGGATAGATTATTCTTTTGAGGAAGCAATGCTCCCCTATTCACTGGTTTTACATGATCTTTATGTTTACGGAACCGGAAGGCTTACCATCCGTAAGGATCCGGTGTTGTATTTGTATCTTATGGCAAAAACGATATATGAACTGAAACAAAAGGATCCGGGTAGATCCGTTTCTATCAGGAAGGGGAGCGTTCTTTTGGAAGGCGGAAGGACGGAGAGGGCGGAAAGCTTTCTGGCAGAGGCCGGGAGGTGCTTTTCCCGCATTGAAGTCAGCAAAAGTGTAACGAAAGAGGGAGCGTTGAAGCTTACCATCCCCATGTAAAGCAGGAAAAGCCGCATCTGATGTCCGGATGCGGCTTTTTGTGCATCCACGACATTGACGAAAGGCCCAAAAAATCATATAATTACCTTTGTATATTTTTCAAAGATGTGAGTTTAGGTGTGGTGTGTATGCAGATGTTGGATGAAAAAACCGAGAGTAAAACCCCACTGGTATTAGATGACGGGCATATAGAAACCATCGCTGAGTATCGGGAACCGGAAGAACTCTATGAAGAGCTGATCGCCCGGGTCAGAAAGTATCACCCCAGCGACGATATCACCCTGATCGAGAGGGCTTATGACGTTGCGGCCAAAGCCCATGAGGGGCAGGTCAGAAAGTCCGGAGAACCCTATATCATCCATCCCCTTTGTGTAGGCATCATACTGGCTGAGCTGGAAATGGATCAGGAGACCATTGCGGCAGGACTTTTGCATGATGTGGTAGAGGATACCATCTTTACCGTAGAGCAGCTGCAGGAGGAATTCGGTGAGGACGTGGCCCTTTTGGTAGATGGGGTTACCAAGCTGGGACAGCTGCAGTACGAAGGGGATAAGATCGAGCTGCAGGCAGAGAACCTAAGAAAGATGTTCCTGGCTATGGCAAAGGACATCCGCGTCATCATCATCAAACTTTGCGACCGTCTTCACAATATGCGGACTCTGAAGCATATGTCCGTGGAAAAACAGCAGGAAAAAGCAAGAGAGACCATGGATATCTATGCTCCCATTGCGCAGCGCCTGGGAATCATGCGTGTCAAGGTGGAGCTGGATGATCTGTCTTTGAAATACTTAGAGCCGGATGTTTATTATGATCTGGCGGAAAAGATCGCCATCCGTAAATCGGAGCGTGAAAAATACGTGCAGGAGATCGTGGAAGAGGTCGGCGAGGATATTAAAAACGCAGGCATCGTAGCCAAGATCGACGGCAGAGTAAAGCATTTCTTCAGTATCTATAGAAAGATGAAGAATCAGAACAAGACCATAGACCAGATCTATGATCTGTTTGCCATTCGTATCATCGTCAATTCCGTTAAGGACTGCTACGCAGCCCTGGGCGAGATCCATAAGATGTATAAGCCTATCCCGGGCAGGTTCAAGGACTATATTGCCATGCCCAAGGCTAATATGTACCAGTCCCTCCATACCACGGTGATCGGATCCTCGGGACAGCCCTTCGAGATCCAGATCCGTACCTATGAAATGCATAAAACGGCAGAATACGGTATCGCTGCCCATTGGAAATATAAACGGATCAGCAACGGAGAGAAGGTTTCCGGAAACAGTGCTACCGAGGAGGAAAAGCTTTCCTGGCTGAAGCAGATTCTGGAGTGGCAGCAGGATACCTCGGATAATAAGCAGTATCTGAAGCTGTTAAAGAGCGATCTGGAGCTGTTTTCCGACAGCGTTTACTGCTTCACCCCTACGGGAGATGTAAAGAACCTTCCGGCGGGTTCCACCCCCATTGATTTTGCCTATGCCATTCATTCGGCAGTGGGAAATAAGATGATCGGTGCCAGGGTCAACGGCAAACTGGTAACCATTGATTATCAGATCAAAAACGGTGACCGCATCGAGATCGTTACCAGCCAGAATTCCAAGGGACCCAGCCTTGACTGGCTCTCTGTGGTAAAATCCACCCAGGCCCGCAATAAGATCAATCAGTGGTTTAAGAACGAACGCAAGGATGAGAATATCATCCGGGGCCGAGAGATGCTTTTGGATTATTGCAAGCAGAAAAGCATCAATCAGGTGAATATCATGCGTCCCGAATACATGGAAGCCGTAATGAAAAAATACGGTTTCAAGGATTGGGAGTCCGTACTGGCGGCTTTGGGCCATGGAGGCTTAAAGGAAGGCCAGATCGTCAACAAGATGGTAGAGCTCTATGAAAAAGAGCACGCCAAGGAGATCTCCGACGCCCAGGTAATGAAGGCGGTTCAGGAGAGTAACCAGCAGGCTTCCAGACAGATGCATACCCACTCTTTGGGATCCTCCCGCGGTATTGTGGTAAAGGGCATTACAGATGTTTCGGTGCGCTTTTCCAAGTGCTGTTCTCCTGTACCGGGAGATGAGATCGTGGGCTTTGTAACCAGAGGGCGCGGCATTTCCATTCACCGGACGGATTGTAAAAACATGCTGTCCCTTCCGGAATTGGAGCGTTCCAGACTCATTGATGCGGAGTGGCAGGAGGAATCCTTAGAGGGCGCAGGCAAGTACTTTGTGGAGATCACCATTCACGCCAATAACCGCAGCGGCCTTCTGGTGGATATCTCCAGAATTCTGACAGAAAGAGAACTGGACATCAGAGCGCTGAATACACGTGTAAGCAAACAGGGCATCGCAACCATGGAGATCGCCTTTGAGATCTCTTCCAAGGAGCAGCTGCAAAGCATCATAGACAGGCTCCGTGCAGTTGAGAGCGTGCTGGATATTGAGAGGAAAACAAGCTGATGGGAGAACTTAAGATCGGCCGTATGGTCATGGGAGCAGCGGCGACCAATGTATATTTTCTGTATCGTGAAGGCGAAAAGGATGTGCTGGTATTTGATCCCGCAGCCCATGGAGATATGATCTATCAAAAGCTCTCCGAGCACGGTTTTGTGGTTCGTGGCATCTACCTGACCCACGGACATTTCGATCATATTTATGGTTTGAAGGCATTGAAAGAGTTAACTGAGGCTAACGTTTTTGCTTATGAGGAAGAGAAGGAGCTTTGCGGGGACGTGGAGATGAACGTCTCTGATCTTTTCGGAAGAGCAGTGACCGCTGAGGTAGATACCTATCTTTCCGACGGCGCCGAGATCGGATACGGCGATATCAAAGGACGCCTCATTGCAACCCCGGGACATACCCAGGGAAGCTGCTGCTACTATTTTGAAGCGGACGGGATCCTGCTCAGCGGAGATACCTTATTTGAGGAATCCGTGGGACGGACGGATTTCCCTACGGGAAGTACCTCCAAGCTGGTACGTTCCATTCAGGATAAGCTCTTTGTACTGCCCGATGATACGAAGGTGTTCCCGGGACACGGAGAGCAGACCACCATCGGCCATGAAAAGAAGTACAATCCCGTTGCGGGACCGGAAGCATTTTTCTAAAAAGCGTTTCGATGTTTAAGAAAAGGGAAATAGGATAAGGATCAGGACGGCAGCAGCCGAAAGGCGGTTGCCGTTTTTTCATCTATTTGGGTCACAGATCAGATCCCATAGGAAAGGACAGAGAATGAAACATCTGACAGTGTATGATAACGGAAAGGAAAGAGGGATGCAATCCTATCTGCACGCTCTTTTTAAAGCATTTTTCGGTTCCGTAAGCCTGCGGGTCATTTCTCTGGCAGAGGTGGAGGAAAAAGCCCCGGATACGGCCACGGACGGGGAAAAAGAAGAAGCAGGCCGCAGCAGCAGAGGACGGCAAAGGAAGGTCAGAGAGCAGCAGGAGGATGGGGACCGGAAGATCTTCTGGATCGGTCAGGATCATGAGAAATTGCTGTTTTGCGCCCTGGATCCTGCGGCGATAAAGCAGCTGGGATATGAAGAATCGGAAAAAAAGAGCGAGGAGTCTTCTGAAGAAGCCATTTTGCAGCAGGCCGATTCGACGGCAATAGCCTCTGCTGCAAATTTTGTAAATCGGGCAAAGCCGGACCTTATGGTCAATCCAAGTATGCAGGAGGCCATCAAGAATTTTGCCTATGAAAGTCTTTGCTCTTATACGGGGCATCAGCTGCCCTGGGGCTCTTTAATGGGAGTTCGTCCCACCAAGCTCGCCAGAACAAGGCTGGAAGCCCTTTTGCCGGCAGAGAAAGAACGTGGGGAGGATGCATTGCCCATCACAGAAGAAGATCGGCAGAGTATTATAGAGTTTTATAAAACGCGCTATTTCGTCAGCCGGGAAAAAGCAAAGGTGGCTGTGGATATTGCAGGGAGGGAGCTTTCCCTTATAAGAAAGCTGCATCCGGAGAAGGGATATAGTCTGTATGTAGGGGTGCCCTTTTGTCCCACCAGATGTCTGTACTGCTCCTTTGTATCCGATGCAGTAGGAAGCTGCAGGGATTTGGTAGAACCCTGCCTGGAGGCGACCATCCGGGAAATCCGGGCAAGTGCCAGGATCATGGAAGGAAAGGTGCTGGATACCGTCTATATCGGCGGCGGAACGCCTACGGCCCTTTCGGCAGACCAGCTGCAAAGGCTCATGGGGGCCATCACGGAAAGCTTTGACCTATCCGGGGTGTTGGAATATACTGTGGAAGCGGGAAGAGCAGACAGCATTACAAAAGAAAAGCTGGAAGTTATTCGGCAGGGCGGTGCAAACCGGATCTCCGTCAACCCCCAGACCATGAATGAGGAAACCCTTCGGCTCATAGGCCGTGCAGCTACGACAGAACAGGTGAAAGAGGCCTTTGCCCTGGCAAGGGAGGAGGGCTTTTCCCACATCAATATGGATCTTATTTTAGGGCTTCCCGGGGAGGATACTGAAATGGTGCAAAGAACCCTGAAGGAAGTGCAAAAGCTGGGGCCCGACAGTATGACGGTCCACAGTTTGGCTATTAAGAGAGGATCGGATCTTCACCGGATCATGACGGAAAAGGGCGTGGATCTGAACTGGGATACCAGACAGGCCCTGGCCCTGGCTTATGAGGCAGCCGAAAGCATGAAGCTTTTGCCTTACTACTTGTATCGTCAGAAGAATATGACGGGGAATCTGGAAAACGTGGGCTTTGCCAGGGACGGAAAGTTCGGCATTTACAACATCCTCATTATGGAGGAGGTGCAGAGCGTCATCGCCTGCGGCGCAGGAACCATCTCCAAAAAGGTGAGCGAAGGGAAGATCGAAAGAAGTGATAATCCCCGGGATGTCAGACTCTATATCGATACCATAGAGGAGCTGATCCGAAAGAAGGAGCAGATGTTTTTGCAGTTGTAAAACTCCTTGTGACGTAAGAGGATGTATGATACAGTAAAAGTCGGGTTTTTGACATAGAATCAGGAAATGAAAGGATGCGCGTATGGATTCCATAACCCTGAAGGCACACGCCAAGATCAATCTTGGGCTTGATGTGCTGGGAAAAAGAGAGGACGGCTATCATCTGGTAAAGATGGTTATGCAATCCCTTTCCCTTTGTGATGAACTGGAAATGGAAAGGATCCCGGAGGATGAGATCCTATTGACAACAGATGTTTCGGGCCTTCCCTGTGATGAGAGCAATCTGGTCTATAAGGCCGTAGCCCTGATGAAGAAGACCTATGGGATACAGGAAGGGGTTAAGATGCACCTTCAGAAAAATATCCCCATGGCAGCGGGACTGGCCGGAGGCAGCAGCGACTGTGCGGCAGCTCTCAAAGGAGCTTCCAAGCTCTTCGGTCTGGATCTTTCCATAGAAGAGCTGCAGCAGCTGGGGGTTAAGCTGGGGGCAGATGTGCCCTATTGCCTTATGGGTAAAACCGCCTTGTCCGAAGGGATCGGAGAGGTGCTGAGCCCTCTTGCAGACCTGCCGGATTGTCATATTCTTCTGGCAAAACCACCCTTTGACGTATCCACCAAAACCGTTTATCAGAAGGTAGATAGCCTTTCGGACTATTCCCATCCCGACATTGACGGCATGATGGAGGCTCTGAGAACCCAGGACCTTGAAGGTGTCTGCAAAAGACTGGGAAATGTGCTGGAAAGCGTGACAAAAGAGGATTATCCTCTAATCGGTGAGCTGGAAAAAAGCATGTTGGAGTGCGATGCCATAGGCAGTATGATGAGCGGATCCGGCCCTACGGTATTCGGAATCTTTTCAGAAGAAGACAGGGCAAAGGCAGCAAAGGATCTCATCGAAAAACAGGTGGCAGGGTGCAGCGTACATCTTACAAGACCTGTATAAACAGATTGACGCAAGTTTTTCTTGTAAATCCCGGCCGGACTGCGATACAATGTAGTTCGGTTAAGAATATGGAACAGAGCAACAGAAAGGAAATAGAGTATGGCAGAGAAGCTGAATAAAAAGCCCGTCAACGGCATGAAGGATGTTCTTCCCAGAGAGATGCAGATTCGCGACTGGTGTATGCGGATCATCCGGGAGAACTATAAAAGCTACGGATTTACGGAGATTGAAACCCCTTGTCTGGAGAGCATCGGAAACCTGTCCTCCAAGCAGGGTGGAGAAAATGAAAAGCTTATCTTCAAGATTTTGAAACGTGGAGAGAAGCTGAACATTGACAGTGCAGCTACGGAAAATGATCTTGCAGATTCCGGACTTCGGTATGATCTGACCCTTCCCCTGTCCCGGTACTATGCCAATCATGCCAATGAACTGCCTTCTCCCTTTAAGGCTTTGCAGATGGGAAATGTGTGGAGAGCGGAAAGACCTCAGAAGGGAAGATTTCGTCAGTTCATGCAGTGCGATATCGATATCCTGGGAGAGCCTACCAACCTGGCAGAGATCGAGCTGATCCTGGCTACCACCTCGACCCTCAGAAAGTTAGGATTTGCTAACTTTAAGGTGCGGATCAACGAGCGCAGGATCCTGCGTGCCATGGCAGCTTACTCCGGCTTTGAAGAAGAACGCTTCGACAGCGTGTATATCATTCTGGATAAGATGGATAAGATCGGAAAAGACGGGGTTTATGAAGAGCTTCTGGCAAATGAGTTTTCCAGGGAAGCCGCAGATCAGTGCATGGCCCTGTTTGCGGGAATGGACCAGGCAGAGGATGCCATTGCCTATCTACAGGAGACTTTAGGAGATCATTTGGAAGAGGGAGTATGCGAATCCCTTGCCCAGATCCGGGAGGCAGTACTGGCTGCCGGACAGGAAGGCTTTGAGATCGTCTTTGATCCCACACTGGTACGTGGTATGGGCTACTATACGGGAACCATCTTTGAAATCGAGATGGCTGATTTCGGTTCCAGCGTTGCCGGCGGCGGACGTTATGATAAGATGGTGGGACGTTTTACCGGAAATGATACCCCGGCCTGTGGTTTTTCCATCGGCTTTGAGCGGATCATCACCATTCTTCTGGAGCAGGATTTCAAGATTCCCGGAGAGAAGAAAAAGGTGGCATTTTTGTTAGAGAAGGGACTTCCCACCGAAAAGTTAGCGGAGGCTATCGCAAAGGCCCAGGAAAGAAGAAACGAAGGCTGTCAGGTACTGATGGTGAGAATGAATAAGAACAAGAAGTTTCAGAAGCAGCAGCTGGAGGCAGAGGGCTACGAGGAGTTTGTAGATTTCTACCGCGAGGCACTGAAGCAGTAAGAAACGGTTGGTGTTATGAGAAAGATCCTGGTCTGTGATTGCAGACTGCTCTTGAAGGAAGCAGAATATGAAAAGGCTTATCGGCAGGTATCCTCCTTTCGGCAAAAGAAGGCGGATGCCTGTAAGGCTAAGATGGACCGCGCCCGATGCATCGGCGCGGGACTTTTGCTGCGAGAGGCCTTTTTTTCGTGTTGCAGAGAAGCGGGAATTGATTTTGCTGCGAAAGAGCCCGTGCAGGTGTTGACTTGTGAGACGGAAAAACCCCTTGTAAAAGAAAACCTGGAGCTTGAGGCGGTATATCAGGAGCTTACAGAGTGCGCCGATGCCCATGGCAGAAGTCATCTGGAAGGAGAGGGGAGCCTTTGGAAGGGCAGGTATTTGGTCCCCTATGTTTCCATATCCCATTCCGGGGATCTGGCAGCGGTGGCTTTGTCGGATGAGCCCATCGGTCTGGATATTCAAAAAAATCGGCGCTTTACGGAGGGGATGATCAGAAAGGTATTATCCCCATGGGAGCAGACAGAATATGAGACGTTGACAGAAAAGGCCAAGGAAGCCGGAGACAGTTTTTTGTTATCCCTCTGGTGCCAAAAGGAGGCGGCGGCCAAGCTGGATGGGAGAGGGATCTTTGCCATGCTTTCGGAGCTGTCCGGGGATGGATGGAAGGAAAATGCCGGAATCAGCGTAGAGACTATCAAAGTCGGGGATGGATATGCAGGGGCGATTGCCTATGAATAAAAAGAAAGAAGAGGCTCAGGCCTCTTCTTCTGTTTTTGTTTCGGTTTCGTGTTCGGCAGCATCCTCATCCGGGGCATCCTCTCCTTCCGGCACATCCGGCGCAGGCAGGAGCAGATCCACGAAGCGGATTCGGTTTTTGACGATCTCTCCGGCGGTGAGAATGTAGCCCCCATCCAGGGTAACGCTTTCTCCTGCATGGGGCAGGCGATCCAGCTGTTCGATCATCAGTCCGCCTATGGAATCATAATGCTCGGAGCTTAAGGTCGTATGCAGAGCATCGTTTACATCATCCACCTTCACGGCTCCTGCAATGCGGTAGCTGTTTTCCTCTAAGGTCTGGATCAGTTCTTTTTCCGATTCATCATACTCATCATGGATCTCACCCACGATCTCCTCTAACAGATCCTCTAAGGTAATCAGTCCGATGGCAGCGCCGTACTCATCCAGCACAATGGCAAGGGAGTTGCTGCTTTCCTGCATTTCCTTAAGCAGTTCATCCGTCTTTTTGGTTTCATAGGTATAATAGGGCTCCCGGAGAATGCTGCGTATGGAAAAGCCGTCCTGTTTTTTCACCAGGAAAAAGTCCTTGAGCATCACAATACCGATGATGTTTTCCGTATCCTCCTCGTAAACAGGGATACGGGAGTACATGGTCTCCTGGAATAAGGATTGCAGCTGGTGATAAGAGGCCTGCACCGGGATCATGGTCATATCGATCCTGGGGATCATAATGTCCTTTGCCAGGGAGTCGTTCAGATCAAATACGTTGAGGATCATTTCCTTTTCATCCGTCTCGATGACCCCTTCTTCATGGCTGGCATCCACATAGGTGATAAGCTCCTTTTCACTCATGACGGAAGGGCGCTTGGAGGGATCCATGCCTACCAGGGTCAGAAGCAGCTTGCTCAGTCCGTCGATCAACAGGATGACGGGAGTTAAGAGGATCATCAAAAGCCAGATCCAGAAAGAGTATGCCAAAGCTAACTTTTCCGAATAGAGTCTTGCACCTGTCTTGGGAACGATCTCCCCGAAGAGCAGGATCAAAAGGGTCAGGATCCCGGTCATCACACCCACCAGGGCACTGCCGAACAGATCAATGGTTAAGGTGGTAGCCAGGGAGGTGATGGAAATGTTCACCAGGTTGTTTCCGATGAGAATGGTGGAAAGCATTTTTCCGGGCTGGGCCAGAATGGTAAGAAGGCGTTTTGCCCGAAGGCTCCCTTCCTTTTCCAGTGCCTGGATCCGCACAAGACTGCAGGCGGACAGAGCGGTTTCTGCCGAAGAAAAAAAGCCGGACAGGATCAGCAATATGAGTAATATGATAAGTTTGATAACAATCGCGGTATTCAATCAGGTTTCTCCTAAGTAAATTTCAGCCTTCCGGCGGCTGAAACAACAGGTTTCTGTGTTTCAAGATACTATATGAAGGAAGGAAAGTCAAATTTTCAAGTTTTCACTTTTCAAGACAGATCAGTTGTGCTATACTAGGATAGTTATTGGGATAAATGGGGTTTTTGCGCCCTAAAATCCCGAAAAATACAGCAAATAAGCGTAAAAAAGCAATGTGAAGGAGAACCAAAAATGAAGAAGCATGTAAAGACCTTAAACACCAGAGACCTTAAGAAATCCCTGAAGAAGGGTGGCTGCGGCGAGTGCCAGACCTCCTGCCAGTCTGCTTGCAAGACCAGCTGCACGGTTGGAAACCAGAGCTGCGAGTCCGTAAAATAAGATAAGGTCAGGTAAGATATGATTCATTGTTTCAAAAACAATGGCTACCATATTGTAATGGACGTGGAAAGCGGCGGCGTACATGTGGTGGATGAGATCACCTATGATCTGGTCCCATTGCTGGAGCCCCTGTTTAATGGGGAGACCTCTGAAGAAGAGGTAAAGGCAGCTGCCCTAAAGAGCGGTCTTTCCTATCCTGAAGAAGAGCTGGAAGAGGCAGCCGGTGAGATCTGGGAACTGGCCTCGGAAGGAATACTCTATACCAAGGATATCTATAAGGAAGCCATCGAAAGCTTTCAGAATCGGGAGCCGGTGGTGAAGGCCCTTTGCCTGCATGTAGCACATGATTGCAATCTGGCCTGCAAATACTGCTTCGCTGAAGAAGGAGAGTATCACGGCAGACGTGCGATCATGAGTCTTGAGGTTGGCAAAAAAGCCCTGGATTTCCTGGTAAAAAGCTCCGGCATGAGAACCAACCTGGAAGTGGATTTCTTTGGCGGCGAACCGCTGATGAACTGGGATGTGGTAAAAGAGCTGGTGGCTTACGGAAGATCCCTGGAGGAGCCTTTCCATAAGAAGTTCCGGTTTACATTGACAACCAACGGCATTCTTTTAAATGATGAGATCCTGGAGTTTGTCAATGAGAACATGCACAATGTGGTATTGTCCATTGACGGGCGCAAGGAGGTTAACGACCATATGCGTCCTTACAGGGGCGGTCAGGGTAGTTATGATACCATCGTTCCCAAGTTTTTGAAGGTGGCCGAGAGCCGCGGACAGGAAAACTACTACGTGCGCGGAACCTATACCCACTATAATACGGATTTTTCCAATGACGTACTGCATCTGGCAGATCTGGGATTCAAGCAGATCTCCGTAGAGCCGGTGGTGGCCGAGGATTCCGAAGCCTACGCCCTCAGAGCAGAGGATGTTCCGAAGCTTTGTGAGGAGTATGATAAGCTGGCCTGCGAGATGCTGCGCCGCAGAAAAGAGGGAAAGGGCTTTAACTTTTTCCATTTCATGATCGATCTGTCCGGCGGACCCTGCGTATATAAGAGGCTGTCCGGTTGCGGAAGCGGTACGGA
>JAEEGL010198973.1_pt1 | contig 13962 bp, 13 predicted proteins | sample 9134231 | NCBI WGS metagenome assembly JAEEGL01 (sample SAMN16246548, study PRJNA631951) | gut metagenome | biome: gut microbiome; feature: rumen; material: fiber-attached | host: Bos | place: Iran: Karaj | collected 2018-10
TCCAATGTGTTATATACCAATCCAATCAAATCGAAATAGGCCCTGGTTCCTCTGGATTCCTCCGCCATATTCAAAGTATACACGTTCTCCTTACCGTCTTCTGCGACAACATGATGAACTACCTCAATATGGTCGTATACGCCTGTCAAAGTTCCACCGAATCCAGTTCGCCCTTCTGTTAATTGGAGAGAACTGATGCTTGAGTCCACAGCTTTCATCATCTTGGAAATCTTGTTCCGGTATTCGCCATCTCTCAGCTTTTCCGCACTCTCTTCAGATGCCTGACCAAATATACTCTGATCTATAAACTTCCAGGACGAAAACCATTTGAAGACGGGTATGACTTTTTCATAGTTCCAGTTTGCAGCGGTAGACAGATACAGTTTGTTGGCGGTATTCCGGTCTTTCAGGTTTGACTGCAAATCAACATCTGTGGTGAACCGATACTTGTTAATATGAGAGCGTTCAAAAATCAGCGCCTTTCTTCCATGAGGATAATGGTATAGATACTCATCCGTAACTTCTGTGTCGTTTAAGGCAAATCCATATTCGTATTTTACCCGACCCTGAACAAAAACCACCTCAAATGTACTGGGCATTCCCAGCGTTTCCGGACCAAACTTAAAAGCCGTTCGACCAGTCACCTGGTTCAACTGCTTTAAATGAGAGTTCAAAACATAGTTTACCATAAATCGCATCGCATTTATGAAATTCGACTTACCGGAAGCATTCGCCCCGATTACAACGCAGGCTTTCAGGAGTCTTCCATTTGCACCCAACTCCGCTACGGCCTCTGGGTGCTCCTTATCTTTACAGGCCCGCATATAGAAAAAGGGGTTGTGCTTGAATGAGAGGTAATTCCCCACTCTGAATTGAGCAAGCATCTCGCATTCTCCTCTTCGATCACGGCTTTTTTGTGATTATATCCTGTTTTTTGCGGTTTTTCAACAAATTACCAGTCTAAATCATTTATTCTGGCATAACAGACCCGCATTCCTCCAGATGCGAAGATGTGAATTGCCGGGGATATCTATCCCCGGCAGTTGCAGCCTTTTTCTTTGTTTACAGCGAGGCAGGATTTGTGGGTGGGAGCGATTCTGTCGGCGTGTTTTGGATCACGACCCCCCTGTTCTTCTTTTGCTTTACTTCGCCGTTCAGAGTAGTCAAAACGCTGCCATGTTTCGGGGAAACGCTTCAGAAGAAATGCGCAGAAGTATGGAAAGGTGGTGATTCCGCCGCTCTCCCCGATGTTTCCCTTCATGAGCTTAAGCCCGTGCCGGATATCCGCATATCGCTCGTCCTTGACCAGAGCGGACCGGGACTTGGAGCGGTTGGTACCGTGTGAGGCGGTTGTGTCAGGCAAATAAACACGAAATATGAGCGTTTATTGTTTTATAATTCACGAAATAATAGCGTTATTTTCCATAATCGTCACGTTTTCTTGATTCAATTCTGTCTTTATCCTGGATTACCCGTACAGATAAGCCGCCCAGCCGACGAAGCAGGTATCTTCCGGCATGACCAAAACGCCGTCGTTTCTCCCCCGCTGATGCACGAAAATGCACCTCCAGGCAGTTCCCCTCTCGCACAGCGCGGCATTGTCCTCAATGAATAGCCGATCCGCCAGCATATCGGTGGTGAAGTTCTCATAGTCGATTTTCGCCAGTGTTACCGTCGCCACGATCTCATACAGGCGTTCCCGCTCAATCAGATGCGGCGTCATCAACTCCGAAATATCACGCGGCTCCCTTACGAAATACGCATTCCCGGTCAGTTCCATTTTTCTGTCATCCCTCCCAGAATTAGTGTACTTATATTAAGTACATTTCGCACATTCTAACATGTACTTGAAATAAACTCAAACTATCTCTTTACAAGTACACGGAGGGGTGCGATTTGGACGATCTGAAGAAGGAAAAGGATAAGCACTTGGGCCTGCGCATTGACACAGAGCTGCATTACAAGCTCCACTATATCTCACAATATGAGGGCCGCTCCGCCAACGGTGAGGTCATCTATCTGATTCGCAAGGCGATCGAGGACTTTGAGAAACAACATGGCATGATCAAGCTACCGTGATGCGCCCACCCTTCAGCTTTCGATTGAAATAACCGCAGATCATCCGAGCGCTTCCCTGCTCAGACGGTCTGCGGTTATTCTTTGTCTATAGCGGCGCAAAAACGGTGCTATCTTTCCTTCCTATTCTCAGGTTTTTCAGGTATTGCAAGGCGTCACGTTGCTGTACTATAGTTCTTCCAGTATCCTCATGTCATCCCTCCGCATAGCAAGAGGGCGGCTCTGCATCGGCCATATCCGACACAAAGTCGCCCTCGGTTTTCATTTGATTCGCTGCATTCAGCATGTCTTGACAATCTGCAGTTCAACGTACGTCCGTTCGTCGTATTCTTTTGGTACCCTGTGGATCATGATTTCCTGCATAACGGCTCCCATGATCCCGCCGACGCCGTACTTCGCACCGCCGCCCTCGCTTCGGTACAGTTCTTCAATGCTTATCCATGCCATTTTCGCACCGCATTTGCAGTACAAACACATACCACAAAGGAGAGCGGAATTCCAGAGAGAATAATCGTATAAAACTGACCAGCGGCGGGATTATTACACCGCAAATAATCTGTTGGTACTCCCATTTGGCTATATTCTCAATATCTCGTTATAGAACAGTTTTGCTAGTCGTTTTGTTCGATCCTCCAAATCGAAGTCAGGTTTCTTTTCTCTTGTTTGCAAGAAGCGCCGAACAGAATACAGCATTGATTCTTTGTATATTTCTTGCTTTTCCTGCAATGTTTTCCCCTGACATCTCTGATTGAGTGGCTTTTCCAGAGGTATTAGGTTCCCAATACGAGCATTCTCTTCGCTTTGAGAGTCCGGCAAAATATGTTCAATCGTGAAATCAATTTCGGTATTCTTGTTGCCCCAATGTTCTTCAAGTAATCTCAAAACAATTTGGACTTTTTTCTTTTTCGTTTCTGTTGAAAAGATTGCTGTATGATTTGAGTATCCCAAGTTTTGGAAAGCCGTTAGGAAGAATTGCTCGCCAGGAATCTTATCCCGTAATTCTCTCTCTAATTCCTGAATGTTATTAGAGGAGTCGCTATGTTCTATCTTTGGAGCATATTTAAGAATGATATCCCGGATTTTATTGGATTTTTCTTCCCCAACAACAGTATAACAAATAACAAAACGGTAAAGGAATAATAATGCATTATTGTACCCCTCCTCGCTCAATGCTTCTTTTTGCCGTTGGTGCATCAAACTAAGGAGGAGCGGTCGTACCTGTTCTTGGCGATGTGCTTTAAAGAAAGAAAAAACGCGTTTTTCTATTTCGGAGCACGCCCGTTCGCCCGTACTGGTTGCCGGATTGATGATTTTGTAGTAATAGTTTGCCTTTTGTGTAATATCAAGTAATAGTTCGTTAACGTCTTCTTTCTTACAGTTCAACCGTATGTTTCGATAGGGATTCTGTCGCAGTTCTTGTTTATCAGTTGGATAATAGTGCAGAGCGTAGTGTTTAATAAATATATTCATGTGTTTCCCGAGCAAATCATCCATTTGCTGCCATGCACTTTTGACTCTATCGCGATTTCGCTCGGGTAAAATATACCGCATTATAAAATTCTTGAGTAATTCACTGTCACCGAGATCAGTTCCTCGTGCGTTCAAAATCTCGAAAACTGTATATGAATCCTCCTCAGAATCAGCCTCTATATGTACATAGCTCATGTTAAGCAAGGCGTCTTTTAGCTTTATAATAGAATCTATCGTTTCATTTTGTTCGTACTCTTTGTGTATTTCAGAGTAAAAGAATTTATAACAATCCGTGATTTGTTTGTCATGCTCAAGGCTAATGGTACATTTATTGATAAATGCCGATAAAGAGAGCTTTACTAAATCTTCAGAGGTCTCAACTTTGATTACTTGTAGCATTCTCTCAAGAGATGGATACTGCTCAAGATCAAGAATCATATGTTTACGGTTCTTTTTATCTGTTGCCTCGATGAATTTGAGCATACCTTCAGAATCGTTCGTATAACCACATTGTTTTAATTGCATCATGATTGCAAGCATGAACACGGTAATTGTAATCATTCTTTGCTGGCCATCAATAATAAGGAAAGTATCTAACCCATTTTCTTCAGACCCTTTTTGTAAAACTACACTACCAATAAAATGAGGAGAATCCGAGTGTGTACTAAAACGGACATCACTCAACAAATCATTCCAGTTATCTAAAGTCCATACGTATTGCCGTTGATTTCTTGGGATATAGTAAATGGAGTCATTAAGAAGCTTTGATATTCTTCTTGCATTTGCCTCAAATCCCATATCTTTCTCTCCTATTCTAATGGGCTATAATCAATTATCTTATCGTATTTGTGTATTTCCTAATAACCTCAACACATGTCCCTTTCTCTTTCGTAACCTGTTTTTCCCAGAAATGAACGGGAGTCCACCCCATTTCTGTGAGCAACTTGTCGTTTCGGCGGTCTCTACTAATGTTTTCCTCGATTTTTTCGATCCAGTATTCCCGATTGTTTTTTAACTTTTCTTTTCTTTCTCCCCAGTTTTCACCATGCCAAAACTCTCCATCGACAAAAACCGCAATACGGTATTTCAATATCGCGATATCTGGTGAACCAGGAAGTTTCTTATAATTTTTTCGATAACGAAATCCTTCATTCCAAAGAGCTTTCGCCAAAACTGCCTCGGCTTTTCCTTCTTTCAGATGGACGTTTGCCATTCTCTTTGAAATCTCCGGTGTCGTTGACAGCTGCTGATGTTTCATTTGAAGACCTCCTATCAAGAATCATACGCGCCTAATGTGATAGGACTGTGCTTCTACAAGCCAACCATCTGCTTGCATGATAATTGAGGTCGGATTTTGTATCATTTCAGGAACATATCCCGTCTCATCTATGCGCCCCAACTCAACAAGATACAAATAATACGAGTCACCTTTCAGCTTAGCAACCTCGTATTCGTTTTTGGACCAGAAGAACCCTGAAGCAGACACGGCCTTGACTTCGATAAAACGATCTGGCTCAAGAGAATCGCTAGAATTGAAAGAGACTATGTCATATCCGGCAGCAACATCTATTTCGGAGATTCGCTTGATGTTTTCACACAGGGGAGAGCCTATTCGTTTTTTCTCATACTCCACGACAAACAGCTCGGCCTTTTCTCCGGCTAATTCATTGTCTTCTAATTGTTTTTTCAGCCGTTCCAGCGAGAGTTGAGTTCGTCTTATTTTGCAGTATTTTGCAATCAAATCATCGTATATCGGTGCAATATAAAAACGAGTGCCCTGTGGGTCTCGCTGCGGGATCAGAAAGCCTTGGCTTATCAGTACATTTCGTACACAGGATAAAGATAGTGGCAACAGCTCGTTTTTGAAAGCGTAGCTTCGTTGGATGGAATCATAAGAGAACATGGATTGATTCACGATCCCATCCTGGAATAGTTGTTCCACGGTAGACTTGATTAAAATGTCATTCAACACTTCTTTGTCGCCAAGAAATGGCTCAAATTCAGGGATGATCGTGAGGATATCTGCTTCTTTTTTGATCCATCCTAGCGCGAGGCAATAGCTAACTAAATCTTCAACAGACAGTTGTCGCTTTCCAGAGGCATGCGAACAAATCACCTCAGCATCTCGGAGGGTGATTTCGTTACGACCTATCACATTACATATGAAGAAAAGCAACCCATCTTTGCCGCCGTGATAGTTAAGTTTTTTTAGTTCTTCTAACATAATCTCTTATCAACGCCTTTATATCTTCATCGCCGAGATCTTCTGAGATGTTGTTGAACAACGGGATCGGCATACTCTCCATTATTTCTGTCATCCGACGTTCTTTCTCTGATAGTCTCGAATCGATGGTCTCGTCCACTGTGTTTTGAGACAGGATATAGTAATAATTCGTGATCGTGCCTGGTTTGAGCCCATAACGATGGATGCGATCTTTAGACTGCACGAAGTGAGCAGCATTGAAAGACCTCTCGATATAGATTGCATTATGGCACGCTTTATGCAAGGAGATGGATTCAGCAACGGCAAAAGGATTCGCTATGATGACCTTGAAGGGGCAATCTGGATGTTGAAATGCTTTTACGATTTTTTCTCTCGTAAGAACAAACTCGTCATCATCGATCCCTTCGCGTTCAACAGGGATCGCCCCATACAATTCTTGGCAAGGGATACCCGCACTTTCAAGATAGTGCTGCAACCCGTGAATCGTGTGAATGAATGTTGCCCAGATAACCACTTTACCGCCATCAGATATGATTTGCTCCACAAGTTGTCTGACAGCGATATATTTTGCAGGAATCTCGTTTATTTCGTACTCGAGAATCGACTTTAACACATCCGAATCGTCGATCGCTTGATATGCTTCTACGGGGACCTCCTCGTCCATAAAAAAGTCACGCAACGGTGCTTTCAGCATGGCGGGATCGGATGCTGCCTGCATCAAACGGATAGTCCGCGCTTGGGCAAGCGCCGCCTTAAATCGAGAAGAAGTATCCGTAGCACCATCTGCCATGAATTCGTCCATATATTTCTTTTCGATGAAGTCATATATCCTTTGCTGCAGTGGCCCCATAGGGACTAATACTGGCGGATGTATAGTCGCAGGAGGGATGTTCAAATCGCTCTTTCGAATACGGATAAAGTAAGGAGAAATGTTGTCTATCAGACGAGTGACTCGTGATGTATCTCCAGTCACAGAAATATCTCGCAGCTGATTGACTTCAAACCCCAGCACGTTTTTGTTCGGCCATATGAACTTGAACATATTGTAGATGTCCTCATATCCATTTGGCGCAGGGGTCCCTGTCAACACGATGCGGGACTTACTATATCTGGACATATCTAAAACAGCTTGAGCAATCACACCACCAGATGAGTTCTTTGCCTTATGCGCCTCATCGAGAACGACCATGACCCTATTGTTCCTGAGGAAAAAGCCTATTTCGGACTGTAGCGAAATCAAGGAAGCGTAAGAAATCAGAGTCACCTCATATGGGTGCCTTGAAATCAAATAATCCTGTTTATCGTTCTTAGACACCCCACCAATGAGTCGCATAGACTTCGGAGCCCACCCAAAACACTCTTCATACTCTGCTTCCCATGGACCAAAAGAACTCAATGGGCCAACTATAAGGAGTCGGTCGATGTGCTTTGGGTCACCTTCTGGTAAGTTGTGCAGATATGCATAGGCGGCATATACAATGCTCGTTTTTCCTGCACCAGGGACAGAAAAGTTGCAAGCGTTCTGTGAAAACGCCATATGATACGCCGAAAGCAGCTGTAGAGGGTAAAGAGACCGCGCCGTTAGATTTACGGCAACAGAGTCGGTAAATTCCTTGAATTCTTCTTGGTCGCACTCATTGTTGCGTATGTGGAGAGCCTTCTCCGAGAATTCTTTAAAACGCCGCTCCTCTTCGTAATAGTCGCGTATGACTTTTTCGGAACTATCGCTCTGAGCTTCTGTAAAGCCATATTTTGATAACATAGCGCTGATATCGGACATCACAGCAAAGGGTTCTCTTTCCCCGATGGGAATGGTGATATGGTCAGTCTCCACCGCCGGGCGAAGATAATCCCGAACATATCTCCATGCATAACGATGCTTTTGCAGGGCAGAAATGTCCCCCAAAAGATGCACTTCGTTTTTCGCTGGATCGAAATCTATAGAGATATTAGCCACTATGCTCATCTCCGCTCCAGTATTTTTTTCATCTCCCAAGTGATTTTGCTGATTTCCTTGACCATTTCTTCGATATGCGGATCATCCTTAAAACTATCCTGATTACAGTCTACCGACTGGAGCGCGCTGAGCGCTCGTTCGAGAAGATCAGCAGGTTTGTTAGCATCACGTTTGTCCTCTAAGCGTCGGGAAAAACGGTTGAGATTACCTTTCAGTTGACCTTTTGCTTGCTCGACCCAAGTGTTGTCACGCTGTTTCAGCAATAAGCTTAAGTCCTCACCGGGACAGCGCTGCCTCAACTCATCGACAGTTTCTTCATCAGCGGGCGTATTCTCCTGGTGCTGCTTCAAGAAATCATCCCAGAGATCTTTGAAGAAAAAGATGCTTCCCTCTTTGCCTGTCTTTGCGATATCGCGGAATTCTTTACCCTCGTATCGCGCGCGAATATAATCAAAGCAGACTAACTTCAAATCAGAAATATCAGAATCTGTATATGCCCAGTCAACATTTCGGACATTCGCCCCACGTTTTGAATATGAATCCAAGTAGTTTTTTAGATCAACAAATGGCCCTTCAGTTTTTTCAAGGCGAGTATAAATTCCATCGTAATCATACTCTTGCAGGTATTCTTCCATCAGGGCAAGGATATCGAGCCACTCTTTGATTTGGGGTTCTTTCTGACTCATGAATTCCGCAATTTGGCTCTCTGTAAAACCGAGGCGCTTTAATTCTTTGCATTTTAAGTATTTTTCGATAGGATTGTAATCCAGTTTATCGTCCTCGCCCATCTGATAGATGGTCTCAAGTTGCTGGATGTCCTTTTCCTCGGCGTCATCGGGAAGTATTATAGCAAGAAAATACTTGCATTTTTCTACTTCAGCGTATGAATAACCCAACTCCTCGTGCTCATGGTACAGTTTGTTCAACAACATGGCTCGACGGTTTCCATCGACGATGATACCATCCGAAGTTACGATGCCATATCGCTGCTGGCCGATTCTCAACAAGCTCTCCATGGTGGTCTTGTTGCGATCTCTTTTCGATTCGAACAAGAACTTTTCGATAAGCCGACGATCGGAATCTTCCTCTGCGTTCAGTTCTCCATTTTGCTTCTCATATGATAAAACGTCAGAACCGATTCTTCCGTTGTATTTGTTGTAGATAAGGTAGTCCAACGGGATACGCCATACGATCTCTTTCCGTACAGACCCCTTATAGCGAAGGGGAATACCTGTCATTGCCTGATTCTGGTTGTTCGTTTTCAGTTCTTCCAGCTTAGCTTTTCTCGTGGCAGAATCCATCACTGCAACCTCCCCATATGCGTTACGACTCTTTTTAATATCAAATATCCTGCTGCTATTGCTAACGGTAGTTTGGTAGGTTTATCACCAAAGCGAACGTATTCTTTTTGTTCTTCTGACGTGAATGTCGTTTCTATGAAGGCCTTTACACTTTCGAGCAATTCATAAGGCCCGTAATATGTTTGCTGGCCACGGTCCTCTGTTGTCATACAGAAAACGGTTTGAAAAGCATTCATGTTTGGAACGGCTTTTTTCGCCTGCTTAATATAATTCTGGACACAGTTTTTGTGTTGCGGTGGGATTACTCGAATAGTAATGTTAGGCTTATATACGCGAGCTTTATCCTTACCCTGGCTATAATGGATTTCTGTCTCCCATTTGTATTGTCCGTTCTTAAAATCTGACCTATAATTTGTTAGTTCCACACGATAGGCATCAAAAATCAAATAGGGGATGTGATATTTGAATTTCGCTGTTTCCCGCTTCGGCTGTTCTTCTCTGATTTCAAATTCGACTCCATTAAGGTTAACGAAGGGGAGCTCATCATCCGGCGCATGTTGGATCGGGATATACTCCGCAGGGATAGGCTCATTTGCCGCATTAGCAATAGCAACTGCAACTGCATATGAAAGTTTAGGTGGTACGGCATTGCCGACAAGAGTATGCTTAACACCTTTTGATTCGCCGTAGAACCAGTAATCTATCGGAAAGCTCATCATACAAGCAGCTTCTCTTACTGTGGGGAGGCGATATCTGTTTTCTCCGTATCCCAGAATCATCGCTTCTCTGGCACTTGCAGTCATAGTCGCCATTACAGTCCTTGCTGGCTTATCAAGGTTTTCAGGAAAGGACATTTTTCCCATATAACCCTTGTCCTGTTTCAAACGTTTTGCCGTTTTACACTCGAACGCCGCCAGTTCATATATGTAATGCTGATCTGTGACTTGCTGTGTTTCCAACGTGAGGTCAGAATAGTTGATATCAGTAATTAGTCCGTTATCTGCTCTTAACGGATCCCCAAGCGAATCTAGGACTTGCCTTAACGTGGTTACATCACTATCGGTCTTGGTTTCTATAGGCCTGGGAAACTCTCCGCATAGATATCTCTCTCTGTTTGTTGGCGCACCGTAGTATTTTGCATTATATTTCCCTGACGCGCCATCTTTTGGCCTCAACACAAAATCACCATCAAGTCCAAAATCGCCTGCAGTATACTCGTCTTTGATGTAATCCTTGACCGCCGGAACATTCTCCAAAACCCAATAGCGGAGGACTGATCCTCGTTTGACTTTCTTTCGGGCAACAATTTTGAGATATGCCTCGATCAACTTTATACCGATCGCTTTATCTGCATTTCCTGACTTGTTTGAATGTGAAAACGACTGACACGGGGGCGAGCCAATAATGACTTCGGAATCAGGGACCAATGCTTCAAATTCATCATCCGGGAGATTTGAAATGCGGATGACATCATCTTGAACGACATTTACACCGGGCTTGTTTCCTTTATATGTATTGACTGCCGGTGTCCATTTATCGACAGCAAATACGATTTCAAATCCCGCTTGGCGAAAGCCTTCTGAAAACCCTCCGCCACCGCAGAAAAAGTCTGCGACTCTCATTTTTGTTTCCCCATCTCTATTTCAACGATTAGTTTGTTCCATAGTATAATAACACTAAAGCAGTCCAAAAAATTGGACATATCATGTGGGTCGCACGATTAGATTATTTCGGTCGAAGACGTTGAACTAACTTTCTGCATTAAGAACAGCGTTGCATCAAGTTGGAGCGTCAATCTGCTAGTTACGATGAAGATATGGCATGACACTGGTCCGATGTGGCAGCATTTTTGATTTCCGATTTGTATTACGCTATCACCACACCGTCGCTCAGAACACCAGCACTACCGCCCTACATTGATTGATTGTCCCGTCGCCGTAAACATTCTGCCAATCGTAGATCTGCCACTGTACATGTTGCAGGATCTCTTTAAAATGTACGAACCAGCCCATGGGATCGTCCCACTCATAATACTGATAGAGCTGCTTGCCCACATCGTCCAGCTTAGCATATTCCTCCGGGGTGATTGATTCATAGGGATCCTCAATATCGCCGGATTCAAAGGCAAATACTGAGTCTTTCAGTACAATCCCATGATATTCGTGAGCTTGTCCAGACGGCAAGCAGTTCCTCATGGCATCGACATCTGCGAACAGGATTCTTACGAACTCATCGCCCCGGCAACTCTCATAGCGCCCTTGCAATTCAGCCGACAGGTCTTCGTATCGCAGCCTTCCACCGAGTTCCTCTATCTTATCTGTGGTCTGACCGAAATAGCTCCTTGATTCACTCTCGTAAGTCATCGCAAGGCACCGTTCCCCTTCCTTCTCAAGGGCGGGATTGATGCAGACCCATTTGTTACCTATATAGGCTTCGGTATATAAGAAGTAACTTGTTGACATGGCCTCATGTCCTTTCTTCTTTTGCTGCTCCGGTATCAGTCTTGATGATTCGGGACGATTTCAACGATATCGTCCATCGTACAGCCCAGCGCGGTGCAGATCTTGACAAGCACGTCACTGGAAACGATGGCGCCGTCTTTGCCCATTTTTGTGATGGTGGCTATGCTTACGCCCGCCGCTTTCGCCAATTCTTTTTTCTTCATATCACGGTCGATCAGCAGCTTGAAGAGCTTTTTATAACTTGCAGCCATTGGCGTCACCTCTACAGTACATATGATTTTGTATTATACCACATTCTCCGCAATTCTCAACCGTATTCAGCAATAATACTGCGTTTTCATCATTTTTGATTCTGATAGCTTACTCTGATTTCAAGCACGATCGATACATGGCGAATACGCGCACATACTCCCCTTTTCTTCGTCTACACCGACGCAAACACTGACCCTTGACTTCTCCCCCGGTCAGAGTCAATATGCAAACGCTCCTGCGGAGTGCGGCGCAGTGCCGTCGTTCCGCGGGGGCGTTTTGTAATCCTGTCTGTCATTTCCAGTTTCGCTTCTGCACCTCGCTTCGAAGGAGTAGGGTGCTTTTTTCCGAGGCTTTGATGGGGTGGAGCTTGCCGGACTTCACGAGCTCGCTCACATACTGCCGGGAGCAGTTCAGGATCTCAGCAGCCTCCGAAGCGTCTATGACCTGGGTGGCTATGATCTGACGCAGCTCCTCCAGGGTCAGCGGAACCTTTTTTCCCATCCGATACAACTCATGGGCCGGGATCGTCAGATTCTCGTCCCACATGATTCCGTGTCCGCCGACCTGGACCTTGACCTGCATCATATATTCCGGGCGGTTCAGCAGGATTTCAAAGCGCCGATGGCTGGAAAAATACGCGGTCATATCGCACTTGCGAACCGTGCCGTCCCGGAAGGCGACCAGCAGCTTCCGCTCAAAGAGGGGGATGACCTCCTCCACCCGCTTCCCTGCTCTCCGAAGGAATTCAGCCGGCAGGTCGTTTTCGCTGATCGGGGCCAGATAGTAATCATCCTGGGCGCAGCGCCCCATGGACAGCATCAGAAGCCCGTACTCGTCATACTCCTTCAGGCCGTTATCCCGCAGCACCTGGGCGATATTCTGCCGGTCCGGAGGTACGATCCGCTGCTGCACCCACAGGCGGCTCCAATAGGAATTGACGCCGGTTTCCCCTTTTCGGGCAAAAGAGGCCAGGAGTAGCGGGGTCTGCCAGGGGTCCGCGCCTTCGGGGAGCTCGATATAGAATTGCTTCGCGGTTTCATAATAGAGCAGATAGGCCAGGTCCCGCCCGGTCTGATCCGTCTCATCGCGTATGGCAAAAATCTTCATAGCGGCACCAGCGTTTCCAGATCATTTCCCATATCTTGTCCAGATAGCTTTGGGGCAGGATCCCGTCCAGCCCCCGGAGGATTTCCGTCCGGTCCTCCGCTTGAATGGGGTTCAAGGGCGGAAGGCCGCCGGGCGGGAGGAGCTTCAGATTCTCCTCTGCGGACCGGGACCCGATATACGATTGGAGCGGTCGCTCCTCCATCACATCAAACCGGAGAACCGCCTCCTCGCTCTGGCAGGAGCAGAGCAGCGAAATCCCATGGTCAAAGAGTGGGGCCAGGCGGAGCGTTTTCTTCTTTTTGTTCCGCAGCACCTCCATATTGGCCCCGTGTCTGTCCCGATTGAGGATCAGGTAATCCACGACGAGCATCTGCCACAGATACGTATCCCAGCCCATGTGGAGGCAGAAATCCAGCGGAGTTTCCCCTTCCGTATGCTCCGCTTCGTAAAAGGCGTCAAGGGCGATTTTATCCTCCCCCGCCTGTTTGAAGTCCTCCGAGGCACACAGCCAGGTTTCTTCCACCCGTTCGTTGACCCGGATATCCGCATGGATCAGCCGGTATTCCAGATGCTCGATCCCCAAATGGGTGAGCAACCGGTCCGCAATCAGCTCATTGACACATTCATGGCCCACCACGCCCCGGATATTGTCGTAATTGGAGAGCTTGTAATAGGTCTTCCTGCCGCCCAGTTCGGAATAAGCCTTGAGGAAAGAGCCCGCTGTGCCGGAGGAATGACGGATGCGGCTCCATTGCAGGAATGTGAGATCCTGCTTTTCTGTAATCAGCTGGTTCTGCAACACGATTCACCTCGGAAGCAGTATACCCATTTACTTGACGTATGTCAAGTAAATGGGTATGCCTTCGGCGATACCGGCGGGGCTGCTTTCCTACAAGTTCTGCTTCTGCCGCGTCAGGATGGTGCGGCACACCCGGTCGGCAATGATCCCCCGATCCCGCTGGGCATAGCAGGACAGCGGCTCCTCCAGCACCTTGCGAAGCTCCGCCTCGCTGAACTGCGGGATCTGAAGCTGCGGCCCGTACAGATTCCGGGCGTGGATGATCTGCCGGTTGAAGGTCGTCTGGAAGGGCCGCGCCTTTGCGGAGCGGATCA
>JAEEGL011294771.1_pt1 | contig 13962 bp, 1 predicted proteins | sample 9134231 | NCBI WGS metagenome assembly JAEEGL01 (sample SAMN16246548, study PRJNA631951) | gut metagenome | biome: gut microbiome; feature: rumen; material: fiber-attached | host: Bos | place: Iran: Karaj | collected 2018-10
CCGTGTTCGTGAATACGTGGCCATTCTCACCACTACCATAGACGGAGCCTCTAATCACAGGGGTGGTAGTGTTGCCAGGATGCTCACTATCGCCAATGATGACATGCGCTTCATACACCCAAGCCTGATGGTCAAGGATAGTACCCGGTGCACCCACATCACCACGTGATGAACCGAACACCATACCATCATTATGTCCGTCAAAACCGATTGTTCCACCTGTAATCTTGACAGTGGCAGTTCCGGTGTCAAAACTTGTTTCACTCGCTGTTTTCCTTGCCCAAGAGACAGGCATGTTTGAAACTGATTCCTGCCCCGGTACATAAGTTACACTACCAGGCGTGATGGTTCCCACTGAGCCATACGCGCCGCCACCATATACATTATGGAGAATCGTTCCGTCTGTAATCGTTACGAAAGTGTTACCCCTGACGATACCAGCAAGAAGATTTTCAGGACGAGCTGCATCCACATATCCCTTACCAGCGCCAAAGACGTTGCCGAATGTAACGCCACCCTTCTGTCCAACTCCGATGGTACCTCCTGTCACATTGACATGCGCATCGTATTGTACAATTCCATTCTCGCTACCGCCATAGACAGAGCCTCTGACCGTAGCATTTCCGCTGATGGTCACATCAGTTTGGCTGGATAAGGCCTGTGTTTGAATAAACTCGATATATTTCTCCACTGTTGGGAAATATTCCCAGACATTGTTGCAGTCTGTATCATAACAAATATATACATATCGACTGTCCGTCGTATTTTTATCAGCTGCAAGTATCATACGCTTAGGCTTATGATCATCTATATGCTCAGTATCATTATCATATGACGTACTATATTCCCCTTCGACCTTATTATCATAAGCAATAGGCAGAATGCCCTTGCCGGCACCAAACACATTTCCTCCGTCATCTTCTGTTCCTACCTCAGCATTGTCACGAACGATGACTGTACATTTACCAGAATAACTACCACTACTTGTTACTGCCAATGCAACCGGCGAGCCACTAGAGACGTCATATCTTGCCACCGATGCAATCTCGCCACCACCATAGACGTTCTTTTCAACCTTGGCATGACCTTGAACGGTAACCGTCGGATTACCACGAACCAAAGCTGCGTAACCATGTGTTTCCAAACCCTTACCAGCACCAAACACATTGCCCTTGATAGTCGGTGAACTTTTTTCTTCTTGAAGACCTATCGTCACCACCGTATTCTTTTCCACGCGACCAATCTCACCACCACCATAGACGGTACCTACAACCGTGCCGTTGCCGATGATGATATTCGTTCCACCATCAGGATGGTCTATGCCGTCGTTATTCACGCCCACCATGGCTTTATTGCAGAAGAAATTGTCTGCTACGCCCTTACCGCCTCCGAACACATTACCTGTAATCGTCACGCCCTCGTAGCCTTCGCCACTAATAGCGACACTTGAATATTCCACCACATCCGTGGTTGCTGAATCATCACTGTTCACAGCGCAGATATTCACCTGCGTATTACCTGTAACATCTGCCAAATTTCCACCACCATAGACATTACAATTGATATAGGCGCCCTCCACATTGCGTGTAGGCTGGGTGGGTAGCAGATCACCGTTCTCATCTCTTACTGAGGTCATTTGGACGGTTGTTACCGTACCGATATTCACCGTCGTGTTACCATAGACAGCGGCACCATCGCCACCACCAAAGACACCACCATCCACTACTTCATTATTGGCATTTCTGTATTTACCACCTATCTCACCAAGGCGATGAGTCTCATTATCTTTAGTGCCATCGTTGTCGCGGTCAATATCCTTCGCATACGCTCCCGGAATCATATTGAGGTTCACTGTCGGATTGCCATAGAGTGCAGCACCTTCACCATAGCCACCGCCAAACACTCTGCTAATGTGAGTACAAGAGATGACATTCAATATAGGATCAGCGTATGGGAATGTATGAGTATCATCCGTGGCTGGATTAGCTACAGCCGTATGGCTATCATCTTCAGACGCTCTTGGTTTAAAGATCGTTTTACCTGTTTCAGAGTCTGTAGTTCCTGTGTCGTAATAACCATAGATAGAATATGCCGCCTCGTTACCACCAAGATACAGCTCGTCAATATTGATAGCACGACAACTTGTTTCTTCAATATTCAAGATGATATGACCCTTAATGAGACCACCGCGGTTATTACCACCGAACACTTTACCAAAGTTTCCACTAGTAATGGTCAACTCTACATTACCATTAACATTGGCATTATCGGCACCGCCATAAATCTCATCCACCTTTGCCTCTGGCATACAGCCCAGCACCAGAATGGCATCACCATCAATATCAGCGTTCTTTCCTGCACCGACCAGCTTTACAACATCCAAATCACAAGCACCGCCAGTTCCAGTATTCAAATTTGTAGTGCCACGAACAGTACCCTTCTCATTACTACCACCGTAAGCCTCATGAATATAACCGCCCTGCAGCAGCACCTTTGTGTTTCCATTCACATTGGCACCACCATTGTCTATCCAGTTTGTACCACCATCAAGGGTATATGGATCCTTACCATTACCACCACCAAATACATATTGTATTTCGTATGCACCGTTCACGGTCACATCCGTCTCAGCCACCGCCGCAGCATTACCACCACCATAGACACTCTCAACGCTGACGTCACAAGTATGAATAATGACCTTTGCCTTCTTCCCATCAGCAGGGGCATAGTTCGACAAGTTACCACCGCCATACACAGCAGCGAGCTCGTATGTCGGAGCAACATACCCATCGTCACCCTCTTTCTTCTTATAAGCCGCTACAGCTGTCCTCGAGGAACTACCAGCTACTGTCTTATAAACATTCACAGTCACATCGCCCTGAGGAGAGCCCAAAAGGTTGTTACAGCCAAACACGCGACCGCTCTTGATGACGTCGTCATAGCCTGTTTCTTCGTAATTACTAATATCGAACGCAGTACCGTTCAATGTCACATCAATATCACCCCACACCGTTGCTTCAATGTTACTCTGTGCATTATTGAAGCCCGTCTTCTGACCCAATCCTCCACCATAGGCATCACCCTTGATGAGGCCGCCAGTAAGGTCGACGGTGGTGGTGTACTTACCAGTCATCTGAGAGGCATCGGCCCATTTACCTTTACTACAATAGGTCGTACCACTAACAGCCGTTTCATCGGTGGTTAGAGTATAAATATATGGAGATTCGCTTGTTCCAGCACCCGTCCTTTTGTATAGACCAGTTACTGGTGATTCATTCTCTATTAGTCCAGTAACCACTGTGTAACCATCCTCATCCCAGTTGCCGACGTTAGTATTTGCCAAGGCTCCGCCGCCATAGACATCCTTGTTCACAGTGCCACCCGTCATGGTAACAATCACACTACCGCTCACATCTGCCAGATTACCGCCGCCATACACATCCTTCTCAACGGTTCCAGTTTCTATCAGCACTTTAGCATCGGAACCCACAGCCCCCTCGTTTCCGCCACCAAAGACATGACCCTTGACAACCACCCCTGTCGGTTGTTCCTGTGCCATAGCAATCACACTCATCAGCAGCATTGCTGCCATGAACATCGCCTTGAGGCCTAAAAACACCTGACTCGAGTCAAATTGCCTATTGACTCGAGTCAAATCATCAATTGACTCGAGTGCCGTATTTCGGGTTGTCATAATCTTCTTCATTCTTTCTCTATTTTTTATTCCTCTATCTTCACTGTTGTTTTACCACTAACCTCTCCCTTGTTGCCACCACCAAAGACATTTCCAAGCACTTTGGTGTTGCCCTGTAGGGTGACTGTAGCATTACCGGATACCGCAGAAGCGTCGCCACCACCAAACACACCTCCCGTTTCACCAACTCCCTGCACGTATGTATTGCCTTTTAATGTCAAGTCTGTATTTTCGACTTGACCAAGGGAGTTTAGATCTTGATCGGTAAGAATGTCAGCCTCGCTTATCGCACTACGATTGATTTCATATGTTCCTTCTTTCCAATTGTAATCTGCGGTCTCAGATTTTTCGCCCATCTCAAAAATACCGGAGTATTTATTGAATTTGGGGAGTTTGTTCGGCTTAAAACCAGATTCTCTAATTGGGACAGGCTCCTTCGATGCTGAAAATCCTCCACCAAACACATTACCATACACCGTACAATTATCAAGCACCGAGGTTGCTTTCCCCTCTACTTTACCAAGGTTGCCGCCACCATAGAAATTACCATTGATAATACAGTTGGTGAGATTTGAGTTGACCGCATTGGTTTTGGCAAGAGATAATGTAGTGAAATTCACATAGAAGCGAGCACCGACTGAACCTGAAGACCAAATGAAGAACTCAAAATCAAAATCCGTAGCTACACCAGGACCTTTATTGCCGTAATCAGATTTATATGTGGAACTATTTCCATCAAAATATTTGCCACGATCGTTAATATAATTGGGTTGCAATTTAGAGAAATCGGGATTTGTATTGTCAAAATACTTCAGTTTGAAAGAAGAAGCTCCGCCATAACCAGCCCCAAAGAATCTTCCGAAAGTGCATCCTGTGGCATTGGTGGTTACAATACCATCTTTTTCAATTGACTTAGTATAAGTTCCTGTGCTAGATCCAGCCTTATTTTTGCTATATTTAGTAGAAAATGTTGTTCCATTTTTCTGCATATCGCCAAACTTAGGTCCTCCACAATAAGTACCGACATGACTATTAATGATGTTTACAGTGACATCACCTAAAATAGGTTTATCCGCATTGATGCCACCACCATAAAAATTGGTAATATCTGCATCATAAATTTGCCAAGTCACATTACCAGCTATCAGCTGCTGTGATGCACCTGCCATTTCTTCGAATCTGCCTCCGCAAATATAAGCCTCAGCATCATCAGCTTTTATTTGTGCATCTGGCCTATAGACACCAGACAAATAGAATCCGTCAAAGTCTCCCCCTGTTACCGATACGGGGACATGTCGAGTGAAATACCAACCATCACTATGAGTGCCGTTGCCGAATGCCTTGAAATATGCATTACTCCCCAAATGGATATATATAGTCCTTGTTGTGTTATTTTTATCAATGTCCTTGTCTTTAGTTGAAGTGTACTGGTCAACAACTCCACCAAGGAAAATCACTGGTGAGGCGGTCTTGTTATCATTGTCAGCCTCAAACTGTACGAGATACATCAGACAGGTATTGGTCACCTCGAACCAGCCTCTAGGATTGAATATGCTGACATTTTGCACTGTAGCTGTTCCATAAGGCTTCTGCGCCTGTGCTGTACCTGGAACATTGATGAAATCAAAGCGAATGGGGGAAATGTTCTGTCTATTATAATGGCTGAAAATAAAACTATAGTCCGGCTCATTATCCTGGTCCAAATCCACTGACATAATCGTGTAAGGCGTATTTCCATTTCCATACAAAGGCGCTGCTTGATGTACATTGCCCACCAATACGACTGCATAGTCGTAAACCGTTTTACCGCTGGCAGGTATGCTCATGGATGAGCGTGCTGCCTCTATTGTAGTATAAACCTTTTGGGTAGTTCCATTAAAAGACGTATTATCCGGATTTGAGTTATATTGAGTTCCCAAGCCAGAAACACTTTGACCACTATAATTATTGTTCTTAACTTCCTTATAAACTACATCGTAATATTGGTCTGACACATAAGCGGCAACCCCCCAATATGGCTCAATAGTGATTCCTGTCACCCCGTATGGCACGTCATAATAGGCTCCTTGTGAGAACACGCGTCCGCTGACAGAATAAATGTCTTTATTTGTGCAATTCCTGTCGGCAAAATTGTATCCGCCATACTCATCAGCTGCAGTAAATATTCCTAGAGTGCCGCCGGTGACAGCTGTAATCTTCCATCCGGTTACAACCCGGTTTTCTGTATAATTACCAGTTCCTACATCGTTGTAATATGGAAGTTGAACTTTGTCATAGTTGAAGTTGAAACGATCAAAATCCTTGTCAGTGCGGGTGAGGGTGAGGCTTCCATCTGTAATGGCAGCACCTTCAGGTGCATTACTGCCCACACTATTGATAGTAACCGTCAGAGTTCCTGTCTTTAATCCTTTGTTTCGGTTTTCTTCAGAATAATCTGCTAAATCTCTGATGTCGTAGTTGATGATAGAAGGATATTTACCCTGCTCTTTAAGTATGGGGTATGGCTTAGGATTATCAATCGTCCTGTCTGCCGTTTCGAGCACCCATTTAAGCATTTTTTGGTCGGCGTTGTCTGCAGATCCTGTAGCGTAAATGGCAGCCAGTTTCTTGTTGCTATTAAGTAATTGACGGTAGATATCAAAGCGAGTCAAGAATCTTTCTTCTACAGCCAAGGCACATTTGAAATTCGTATCTGCAATGGTCTTGGATTTCAGTTTGTCGTATGCATAATAGTTGAATGTAGTAAGTCCTCCACTATTCTGGTTGTTGATATTCTCACCGCCATAGATGGGTGAAACTGCTGAACCAGCGGTGATATCACCGTAAAACATACAATTCATCACCATGGTTGCTTCCAATAAATGCGTCGTAGTATTGATGTTAGTTTGCGTACTTGCAACATCGTTACGACCCACAATACCACCAACAGTTGTGCCCTCTGTGATAGTAGCAAAACTATAGCAATTGACAACATGAGCTTGCCCGCCCAGGAGGCCAACCAAGCCACCAGTATAACCTGTACCGCCCACTGAACCACTGAGAATACCTATATTATAAAGACGTGCTGCTCCATTGGCAGTACATGCGATGGCACCAGTGTTGCCTGTATGACCACTGATTCCGACATTCTCCAACACCAGATTCTTCACTGTACCTGTAAGAGTGGCGAACAGCGGCGCATCAAGTTTTTGTATCTTATAAGGCATGTGGGTCTGAGGATCAATAGCTGCCTCCAGCGTACCAGTGAATGAGGGGATGCTAGTAGTAAAACCGCTTGCATCAATATCAGATGTTATGATATAATGACCATCTGCTGATGTAATTTCACTTAATGATGTAATATTCGTCTGTCCCCACACATTTACACCCGTCATCACCATCATCAATATAATGGCATAGCGGAGCGTATGCAGAACGTTCCCAACGGACTGAGAGTACGCTCCTGACGGACTAAGAATACGTTCCCAGCGGACTAAGGGACTGTGCCCACAGCTTGTCTTCTCCCTCACAAATCCTTTCATATTGTATGTCTTTTTGTTCATATCGTGTATCATATATTTGATATAAAAATCTGTTAAAAAAATAATAACCTTTTTCGACAACCCTTTGAAATGGGCAATCAACTCGTTTTATGACCTGAGTTAACTCATTCGGTCGTTTGAGTTAACTCATTTGATCAATCGAGTTAACTCACGTTTTTAGGGGTGTCTGGACGGTCCTTCTTCTCATCTGATAATTTTTGATAAAATATGATATACTTGTTCGTTCATTATTTCACTGTAACCTTCTTGTTATATTTGCCACCAGCAGCACGGATGATGTAAACACCCGTGTTTGGCACTGGGGTTTCGATGGTCTCGCCAGAATGGACGGTGAACGTAGCAACAGTCAAGCCGCTGGTGTTCACAATCTGCACAGGCACATCCATGTTCAATGTGGATGTCACACCGATGACAATATCCTTCACGTAGAAGGTCAGTGCGCCATACACGTCACTAAGCGTAGGATCATGACCCTCGAAGGAGTAGGTGCTTGCCTCTCGGTCAAATTCAATCCGCCTAATCGTATTACGCTTCTTGGCTCCAAATGTAGGTGTACTTGCAGCCTCGAAGAAAGGTCGGAATGGCTGCACAATGACATCACCTTCACCTTCATCAGTCACATAAGCATCACCTTTGGCATTGAGGTAGTAGCACGCTGGATTACTCGTAGCATCCCCTGTTCCATACTTCAACGTCTCCTTCAGGTAGTTAGGCATGAAGACAAAACCATCCTTCGTTACACCAATCATCTCATCATCACTCACACCGATAGTGGTATTCGGCGATGAGGCGAAGGTGATTATTTGAGGAGTCTCTGTCGTGAGCACAGGATGTTCCTTTGCGGTATTTTCCGCCTTCCATTGACCACTCAAGTCAAACTCATAATAACGCTGACCTGGGAATCCAATGATATACGGAGTTGCTTTCGTCAACATCGCATAATCTTTGTAGAATCTATTGTCATTGTTATAATAAGTCTGGTAGGTGTCGTCATTCGCATCCTTTTGATTGTGGCGACCGCTATTCTTGTAATAGTGATCCCACAGATAAGTGTTAGTCACCGTCTTGTCCATCTTATCAGAAGTGTCATCTGACGGATTTGGATAATTGCAGAACGCTGTAAATGTATCCATTGTCTCGCCCTTCTTACCCTGATACTCACGCAACCAGTACTCATGTCCAGTCTTGCTGTCACCATAGAAGTGAGTGATCTCACCCTTTTCGTTGGTGGTGACAAGTTCGGCAGTGAATGGCAGGCTGACACCCTCCCATCCCTTCGTCGTACGGGTCGTGGTATTGGTAGTGCTACTCCAGTCAATATCAACATACTTGTCAGGCATACGCTGATACCACATACGCGTGCCACCCGTGAAGGTATATTGGATAGGACTATTGAACTCTTCCTTATCCACCAGGAAGTGGTCGTATGTACTCTGATACTGATAGGGCTTGTCACTTATCTTCTCTACCACATGATAGCTGATAGTTGCGTTGTTGATCGCCACTGTTCTGTACTTATGATCAGGATCGACAGCATCCCATGAGTAATAATCGTCGAAGATTGGATCGGTCGCGTTATCGATCACAGCTGCACGGGTCATATAATCAGGAGAGTTACTTTTCTTTGTCTCCTCAGGAATGTACACGAGCAAGTTCCTGGTCTCATCACGGTTCGCAAAGCCAATCAGACCGTCGTTGTCAAGCAACGGTGGATAGAAAGCACCATCTGGCAGATTCTCGATATAGTTGTATGGTGCTGCCTGATATTTTCCTTTCTGATACGTATTATCTCCATTACCCGTGAAGTCGATTGCCGTCATGCCTGGATAAGCATCCTTCGTGCCATCCTGGGACTTAGCAGCCAAATTAGCCCAAGCATTATAGTGTGCCACACCCATATCCTTCGAGCGGAAGTATGCAGGAGCACGATAAACGCGATTGCTCTCGCTGGTATCTACCACTCGTCCATCTTTCTTCAAGACGTATGATGGCTGCGCATCATGATGATGATCCTGCGCTGTACCATAACCATAGTTCAGCACCTGACCGAAGAACAAGTAGTCGTCTGGCCAGATAGGATAGAAGCTCACCTCGCCATTCTCATGCTTGTACTGACGCTCATCGGCATCTGGGATGTATCCTACTGCAAAACGATAGTCACCATCAGCAAAGCGATCCTCCACGTATTTGTTTCCATTGCTGCCCGATGAACTGAGGGAAGCATCGCTGTCATATTTGCCATCCTGTGGTATGAGTGCGCCCGTTTCTGGATCGGTCACGCCTGATACATAATACTTGTACTCATCACCGCTGGTGGTCGTCTTATCGTTGTAGCGCTTCCAGAGATAGAAGCCGTTCAGGTCGTAAGTCACTTCACCATTGTAGAAGGCCTGTGCAGACTTGCGAGTCGGGATGCCATAAGAGCCACTATGGGTCGGGTAAGCCATCTTTTTCGCAGGGTCATCTGAAGCCTCTGTAGTTGCTGCTTCCTTTTCTTCTTGGTAGTAACTGTTGACAATCTGGATACCACCACCAGTTCTATTAGGAGTACCAAAGACAGGCTTAGCAGTCTTTGCTTTTGTACTGCTTGTACTGATCCAACAGTTCTCCACATAACCACTACCCTCCTCTGCAATACCTGCACCTGTGAAGGTACCAGTGACACCCAAGTTATAGACATCACCACAGAGGTGGTTGAAGAGTGAGTGGTCAAGACCACTGAGCGTATGACCATCACCATGGAGTGTACCCTCGAAGCACTGACCGTTATCACCCGTCGTATTATTATTACCAATCGGTGACCACGCCGTGTTGCTATGATCGATATCCGTACGCAGGAAGAACTCCAAATTGCGGCCCGCATGAACGTGCTTGTCGAGGGTTGAATGACCTTCGAGAGCCGTACCTGTTGCAGGTGCAGCGGTCAGCAGACTCAAGTCGAAGAAGTCCTTCAGCAGGTCGAGGCCGTTTTGTGAGGTTGCAGGATCATCGGTCGTGTAGTCGTTGATATAAATCTTCGAGTCACGCTGCACATCTGGTCTGTCCACATAGTAGTGGTGATCCTTGTCATCCATCACCTTCTTCAAGTCATGGTAGTTCGCCACCCTCACTGGCTCGCTGTTCGAGTAGCTCTTGCCCAAGTAGGTCTTGGCATAGTATGCCACATAGTAACCATCCTGATACCAATAGAGTGGTTTGGTATTCGGCAAGAATTCAATACCATTGATATGGCTTTCGGCATCTGTCTTTGTCTCGAACAGTTCCCAACCACCGCCTACCACCTCGTAGGCACCAGGAGTCACATTAGGCTCACGCAAACCGATTAAATCACCAGGAATAATCATCTGAGGTGCCCTGATGTCTTCCACTGTAGGCACACCACTCTTGAAGTTGATATGGATGTTCAACACATGACGCTCACTGACTGGCGTAACATTACCGTTGTTATCCACCTCCTCGTAGTCATACTGATAAACAGCCGTGATAATCTTCTCCTTCGTCAAGTCGAAGTAATCAGAATTGCGGCTCACGTAGAACGTAGAGGTCTCTGTTGGTGAGATGCCGTGGATGGTGAAGTTCTTCTGCTGGTTAGCATCTTTCAGTTGGTTATAGTAACTTTCAGCAATCACCAAACCTACTGGTACATCACCCGTAGATTTTGTGTAACCTTCTGGAATATTACCTGTATCGTTAGGATTCATGTAAATGATATTACTTGCTTGAGTGACAGTCTCTGTACCAATTTTTGCTGTTACACCACTAACATTTGACACATTAACTCCATTTCCATTCTTACCCACCTGATAACTCTCGCGACAGTAATAATAGATTGGAGTCTCACTGCCTGTAGATGTGCATTCCAACTGAGTGACACATGCCTTGTCGGTATCTGACAAACTATTGTATTCTGTAGCAGAGATAACAGTACCTACAGCGTATGGACTATTGCCTATCTGGAAGGACGTGTTCACCACATACGCTCTATATGTATTTGTCTCATTATCCACCTTCGTCATGGTGATAGGTACATAGTTGCGCTGCTCATTGGTCAGCGACTCATATACGGCACGGCTCAGTTCATCACCATTCTGAACGCTATTTGTGCTTGTCGAGTAGCCTGTATCATTTCCACGTTTCACCATGATGGTCTTGTCCAACTTCAGCCCCTCCTGACTATCGCTATTATTATACGTTGCCGTATAATCCACAGGCTTCTCAAGAGAGTAGCCAGCAAGATTTGCTTCGGCGGCAGCTTTGGTGGCGTCTTCAGAGTCATACTGATACTTCTCACCTTCTTTTTTACTGAAAGTAGGATCAATCAGCAAGTCAAGGGCATCGTAGTTGTAGGTGAACTTCTGACGGTCATTTTCTGACATCGAACTCCAAGCTTCCAAAGCACGATAGTTCTTACCACTCTCGTAATAATTGCCACCATAACGACCTGCGGTTTTACAATAGTAAGCAGGAACGACATTGTCAATGATTTCTTGCCTCAATGTCAGCAACTGGGTCACTTTAGTCTTGTTTTCTGCTGACAAATTCTCTATCTCAGTAGTCGTAGGATTGTACGGATCCGTAAAGGTTCCAAGTGCTGCAATCTGTGTATTGACACTATTGATATATCCCGTCCTCTCACTTTCCGACATCTTAGCATTGAGATAAATATACTCTGACTGACTAAGCTGAATAGTGCTGGTACAGATATAAGCTGGAGAAGTATAACCAGAAACTTCTTTAGATATAGCAGCACCTGGATTGTAGTGACGGGTTTCTTGATGGGCTTCTTCACCCGCTCCGACACTTTCCGTATCAGTCAACTCCTTCGTCACGATATAGGCAGGAACAAAGGTGGCCTGATCTGCAGGTATTGCAGTAGAAGGAATTGTAGCATAGGTGTCAACAACATTCTTTGAGATGAGTTCACCTTCTGCATAATCACGCTGGCCAAGTACTCCGCCTGTCGAAGATATGAGTCGATAAGTAGGACCATCTTCGTAACCATTGCCTCCTGTCTGGTTCTTCTCTTGTGTGGAGCTGTTCTTTAACGTGTACCACGCATTCCATTCCGTTGGGTTGTTCACCCTATAGGTCAGAATATAACCCGTATCATGACTCAGGTTGTTCGACTCACGGAAGACGAAGTCGAAGGCCTTGTACTCATCAGCAACCACCTGATAATTGTCATCTTCATCCTTTGTCACCACTTGTACTGCCTTTACACTCTTTCCGTCAATCTCCTGCGTCGTAGCAGAGTTCTTCAACGATTCATACTCTGAAGGCAGCATCACTTTACCCTCTGGATAAATCGTATTTCCTATCTTACAATCAGCAATGGTCACATACGTCTTCTCCACAAACAGTTCTCTCTCGGACTTGCTCAGCAGGTACCAATCCCAATAGCTGATAGGATCGTTCTTAGAGTAGGAGATATCGTTGATGACCACCTTCTTATCGTCCTCCAACACCTTACCTGGTGATGAATAGTAGGCATAGCGGTTAGGCATCACATTGAGCAACTTCATCGTACCATGAGAAGCAGAAGTGATGGTCAATGGGATATCCACCTTCTGACTGAAAGCATTCGGCATACCCGTATAAGCCGAGATATACTGGTCATAGACATAGACCGAACCCTTGATATACCAGTAGTGGGCGGGTACAGCATTAGTGCCACTATACCTACCACTGATATTGTAACAGTCGTCAATAATCGTCTGTGTACTATGGACGAAGTTACCGGAGGTCTCCCATTCTACCTGATCGTTATCAACATCAACATTCCCAGACTGATGTGTATAACTAAAGTCTTTCCTGGTGATGGCATCCGCATTGAGGGCTGTCAACGTCGCATGTCGTTTCTTTTGATATGTGCTCGTTCTATGCTCGTTCTTGGCATAGACGAAACCACCACCAATACCTGGCTGGACATTGATCAGATCAAGCTCTATCACACCCGTGATATAACCCCAGTCCTTTTCGTTCAGCTCCTTACCCGTACTCTTCTCTGTGGTCAACTCCAGATAGACACCCGATGCCAATGCAACCTTGTTGAAACTGCTACCGTTATTACGCAAACGATCCTTGATGTGTTTGGATTTCCATTGATAGTAGGTCAGGTCATCACCCACTAACTTAGGAGTTACATTATCTGTTTCATAGATGACATGGCCGTTTGCATCTTTTTGCTTCTCTGGCCCATATTTATCCGTGTCAAAATTGTCAGTCCTGCGCTTATCTTCACCACCGCTTTCTATAGTACCAGGTTTAAAGTGCACATCACTGGTCAAAGCACCAAGGTAGTTCACAATATTGTAAATACCAAAGTAATTGCCGTGAATGGCCTTCTCCAAATATGCATAATCATCTGGATTCTGATTTTGAGCCTGGGTAGCTCCTGACTTCAACGTCAAATCACTGGAAATTGTCGAATGTTGCTGGTTCAACGACACCTCACGCACACGATTGATGGTGTAATTGGTATAATCGACAATCTCAGGCACACGGTCTTGAGCGCCCTGCAGCACCATACGACTACCAAACACACCACAGAAGTCGGCACGCTGGATACTATTCATCAAACGACCGGCATAGACAGGAAGCACACCATTCTCTTCCCAGTATATCGGTTTATTATTTTGAGAATTAAAGTTGGGAATCCACTTTCCTTTACTGTCTTTAACCAAGACAGGAGTTCCTCCTGAAGCCACACGATTACCACTATTATCG
>JAEEGL011734281.1_pt1 | contig 13962 bp, 15 predicted proteins | sample 9134231 | NCBI WGS metagenome assembly JAEEGL01 (sample SAMN16246548, study PRJNA631951) | gut metagenome | biome: gut microbiome; feature: rumen; material: fiber-attached | host: Bos | place: Iran: Karaj | collected 2018-10
AAAAGAAGCCAGGCGGCAATATAATAGAACGATTATATACCGGAGGAAACGTAAGATGACAAAAGCGCTGATCTCTGTTACCGGGCTGGATACCACCGGAATCATCGCCGGCGTGGCGACAAAACTGAGTGAAATGAATATCAATATCCTGGATATCACACAAACGATTCTGGACGGCTATTTCACAATGATGATGATTGTGGACCTTGACGGCGCCAATCTTGAATTTGAGGAGATCAACAGAAGGCTTCAGCCTGTCCGTGAATCCATGAATATGGCGATCCATATCCAGCGGATGGACATTTTTGACGCGATGCACAGAATCTGACAGGGGGAAGGAATCAGAATGATTGAAACAGGTGAAATCCTCCAGACGATGCGAATGATCCAGGAAGAAAACTTTGACATCCGCACCATTACCCTGGGAATCAATCTGCTGGACTGCTCCGATCCGGACGCTGACAGATGCGCCGCCAGAGTCTATGAAAAAATCTGCGCCAGAGCCGAGCACCTTGTGCGCACGGGAGAAGAAATAGAAACGGAATTCGGGATTCCGATCGTGAACAAACGGATCAGCGTCACCCCTGTGAGTCTGATCTGCCAGGCGGATCCCAGGCCGATCGCCCGCGCGCTGGACCGGGCGGCCCATGCGGTCGGAGTCAATTTTCTCGGAGGATATTCCGCCCTGATGCATAAGGGAGCCACGGCGGCAGATGAAAGGCTGCTGGCTTCCATCCCGGAGGTTCTCAGCGAGACGGAGCTCCTGTGTTCCAGTGTGAACGTCGCATCCACCCGGACGGGCATCAACATGAACGCGGTGCGCGAAATGGGGGAAATCATCAAGAAAACGGCTGAAATGAGTGCCGACAGGGACGGGCTGGGCTGCGCAAAGCTCGTTGTTTTCGCGAACGCTGTGGAAGACAACCCGTTTATGGCCGGTGCTTTCTGCGGGATCGGGGAGCCGGAATGCGCCATCAATGTCGGTGTATCAGGCCCCGGCGTCGTAAAGGTCGCGCTGGAATCCGTCCGGGGAGAACCCTTTGATGTGATCGCGGAAACGATTAAGCGGACCGCGTTTAAAATCACGAGGGTCGGACAGCTTGTGGCCAGGGAAGCGAGCCAGCGGTTGAAGATCCCGTTCGGCATTGTTGACCTGAGCCTTGCCCCGACTCCGGCCAGGGGAGATTCCGTCGCCCACATTCTGACGGAAATGGGCCTTGAAAAGGCAGGAGCGCCCGGAACCACCGCGGCGCTTGCGCTGCTGAACGACGCAGTGAAAAAAGGCGGTGTGATGGCCAGCAACCATGTCGGCGGGCTGAGCGGCGCTTTTATCCCGGTGAGCGAGGATATCGGAATGATCGAAGCCGTCGCTGACGGCGCGCTGACCATCGAAAAGCTGGAAGCGATGACCTGTGTCTGTTCCGTCGGGCTGGATATGATCGCCATCCCGGGGGACACCTCTGCTTCCGCCATCAGCGGTATCATCGCGGACGAGGCCGCCATCGGCGTAATCAACAATAAAACGACAGCGGTCAGGGTGATTCCGGCGGTCGGAAAGAAGGCGGGCGACCGTGTTGAATTCGGAGGCCTGCTCGGCCATGCTCCCGTGATGCCGGTTAACCGGAACGGAAACGAAGCCTTTATTGCCAGGGGAGGAAGAATTCCTGCGCCGCTGCATTCCCTGAAAAACTGACGGGGAAAGGGAGGAATGGGATGAGCAATTTTGTGGATCAGGTCAGGATCACCGCGAAAGCCGGAAACGGCGGAAACGGATCTGTATCCTTTCACCGGGAAAAATACGTGATGAACGGCGGGCCGGACGGCGGAGACGGCGGAAAGGGCGGGGATATCGTTTTTTTCGCGGATCCGAACAGCCATACGCTGCTGGATTTTCGCTACAAAAGCAAATACACGGCGGAAAACGGGGGCGACGGATCTGCGAACCGCTGCAACGGCCGCAACGGGGAAAACCTGGTCATCAAGGTACCGGTGGGTACAGTGATCCGTGACGACGAAAGCGGAAGGGTTCTGGCGGATATGGACCGGCCCGGGGATGAAAAGATCCTGCTGAAAGGCGGAAAGGGCGGCTGGGGGAACAGCCATTTTGCCACTCCGACCCGCCAGGCGCCGAATTTTGCCAAGCCTGGGATCAAAACGCCTGTCCGGGCCTTGAAGCTGGAGCTGAAGACCATTGCGGATGTCGGGCTGATCGGATACCCGAATGTCGGAAAAAGCTCCATCCTGGGCGTTGTCACCAGTGCGCGCCCGAAGGTCGGAAACTATCATTTTACAACGCTGACGCCGAACCTCGGCATTGTGAAGCATTTCGGAAAGGATATCGTTCTGGCGGATATTCCCGGCCTGATTGAAGGCGCGGCGGACGGAGCAGGGCTCGGCCATGATTTCCTTCGCCACGTGGAACGTACCCGGCTGCTTCTCCACGTGGTGGATATTTCCGGCAGCGAAGGGCGGGATCCCATTGACGACCTGGACAGGATCAATACGGAGCTGGATCATTACGGAACGCTCTCCGAGCTTCCCCAGATCATTGTCTGCAACAAAACGGATCTTCCGGGCGCGGAAGAAAACCTGAAAAGAATGCGGGCGGTCGGGGAAGGAACGGGATGCCCGGTGTTTGCGGTCAGCGCCGCCACCCATCAGGGATTTGACGCGCTGCTGGATGAAACCGCCAGGATGCTGGAAACGCTCCCGCCGGTTCTTCATTACGAGGCGGAAGAGGATCCGGATGAAATGCAGGAGATCCGTGAGCCGTTTGAAATTGTGATGGACGGCCCTGTCTATGTGGTCGGGGGAGACGGCATGGAAAGGCTCCTCGAAAGCGTCAATTTCGACGACACGGATAGTTTGAACTGGTTTCACAGGACGCTTCGCAGGCTCTGCGTGATTGATGCCCTTCGGGAAGCGGGCGCCGGTGAAGGCTCCACCGTGAGAATCGGGGAAATGGAATTTGATTTTGTTGAATAAACCGCGTTCCGGGCTGCGTCCGGAACCCCGGTCCGGCCCGAACCGGTCACTGAGATTCAGGAAAGCGAGGATGACAATGACAGGGAAACAGAGGGCAAAGCTCCGCGGTCTGGCGAATACGATCGAACCGATTCTTTATATCGGCAAGGAAGGAATCACGGAGAACACCGTGAAGGAGTGCTATGATGCGCTGGAAGCCCGTGAGCTGATTAAAGGCAGTGTCCAGCAGGGAGCTCCGCTGGACGCCAGGGAAGCGTTGACCGAACTGTGCGCGAAAACCGGCGCAGAGCCGATTCAGCAGATCGGACGGCGCTTTGTGATGTACCGGGAGAGCCGGGATCATCATAAAATTGAAATTGACTGAGAGACAGAACCGGAGGGAAACTGGATGGCAGCTGGTACGGAACCCAGAATCACGGATTATGCCGGAGGAAGGATCCATCTGATCGGAATCGGCGGCAGCAGCATGAGCGGCCTCGCGGAAATGCTGATGGATCAGGGGTATCAGGTTTCCGGAAGCGACCGGGATGAAGGATACCTGATTCATCATGTCCGGGAAAAAGGCGGAAAAGTGATGATCGGGCATCGGGCAGAAAATGTGCATGGCGCGGATCTGGTGGTTTATTCCGCTGCGATCGCGAAGGATAATCCGGAACGCATGGAAGCGGACAGGCTCGGGATTCCTTCCATGGAAAGGGCGGTTCTTCTCGGACAGCTGATGGAAGGTTATCCCAGGGCGGTGGGAATCTGCGGCGCCCACGGGAAAACGACCGTGACGTCCATGATCAGCCAGATCCTGCTGGAAGCCGGGAAGGATCCGAGCATTCACATCGGCGGCAGGCTGGATGCGATCGGCGGAAGCACAAGGGTCGGGCACAGTGATATCTTTGTGGCAGAAGCCTGTGAGTTCAACCGTTCTTTCCTTCATCTGAGGCCGACCGTTGCGGTCGTGCTGAATATCGACGCCGATCATCTGGACTGCTACACAGACCTGGATGAAATTGAGGAGACCTTCGGGAAATTCATGAAGCTTCTGCCGGAGGACGGCATTGTCATCGGAAACGGAGACGATCCCCGGGTCCGGCGGCAGATCCGGCAGCTCCACTGCCGGAAATCCTTTTTCGGTTTCGGCCCGGGCAACGACTGGAGGCCGGAAGAGGTCCGGGAGGATGCGCTGGGAAGATCCTCCTTCCTGCTTCGCCGCCCGGGGAAAAAACCGGTGGAGATCAGGATGGAAGTGCCCGGAAGCTTTAACAGGATGAACGGGCTGGCTGCCATCGCCGCGGCGGCGGAGCTTGGCGTGGAGCCTGAGCAGGCGGCGGAAACCCTGAAAAGATTTACCGGGGCCCACCGGCGTTTCGAACGGACCGACGTGATCGGAGGCGTGGAAATATTCCATGATTACGGCCACAATCCAACAGAAATGCGGAACGCTCTTTCCATCGCAAGGAAGCGCTGCCAGGGAAACCTGTGGGCGGTGATGCAGCCCCATACCTTCAGCCGCGTCAGAACGCTTTTCGACCAGTACCTGACCTGTACGGAAGAAGCGGATGTAACCCTTGTGACAGATATATGCGCAGCCCGGGAAAAGGATCCCGGGGACCTGAACAGCGGAATGCTGGTGGATGGAATGATCCGAAACGGGATTGACGCGAAATGGACGCCGACGTTTGACGATACGGAAGCATACCTGCGCGCCCACTGGAAACCGGGAGATCTTGTCCTGACCATGGGATGCGGGGATATTAATATGCTGAACGAACAGATCCACCGGCATGAGGCGGAAAAAAAGCAGGAGGGAAGTGACTGAGGCATGCTTCCGCGAAACCGCAGGGTGATACAGACCGGACATCTGCTGGAAAACATGATCAGAATCCGGAGAGCGGTTCCGGCAAACGTACGGATCATGGCCGTTGTGAAAGCAGACGGATACGGTCACGGCGCGGTTGAAGCCTCAAAAGCCGCACTGGATGGAGGCGCAGACTGCCTGGCAGTCGCTTCCGTCGCGGAAGGCGCCGTGCTGCGCCGTGCCGGCATTCAGGCTCCTGTGCTGGTTCTCGGCGCCGTAACGGCCGGGGATGTGACGGAGGGAATTGACCAGGGCCTGATCCAGACGGTCTGTTCACCGGAGATGGTTGCGCTGTGCGAAAAAGCCGCTGCTTCCCTTCAGAAGCAGGCGGAAGTCCATCTGAAAGTGGATACGGGAATGGGCCGGATCGGGGTGCGGAACCGGGAAGAACTGGCCGCCGTAACGCATGCGGTGCAACAGTCGGCGCATGTGCGGCTGACCGGGGTTTTTACCCATTTTTCAGATGCGGATGACGGCGAGGACGGAATGCGGTATACAGAAGCGCAGTACCAACGTTTTATTGCGCTGACGGAAGAGCTTCCGAAGGAAATCATCCGGCACTGTTCCAATTCCGCCGCCATACACAGAAGGCCTGAATATTCGCTGGACATGGTTCGGGCCGGCATCAGCTATTACGGTTATCCTCCCGTGCCTGAACGGAACCTGGACCTGCAGCCCTGCATGCGCTGGACGGCGAAAATCAGCTTTATCAAGGACGTACAGGCCGGGGAATTTATCAGCTACGGCCGGACGTACAGGACGGAGAAACCGATGCGCGTTGCCGTCGTCACCTGCGGATATGCCGACGGTTACCACCGGAACGCCAGCGGAAAAGCGGCTGTCCTGATTCACGGAAAACGGGCAAAAATCCTCGGCCGGATCTGCATGGACCAGATGATGGCGGATGTGACGGATATCCCGGAAGCGGCGCCGGAGGATGAAGTTGTGCTGATGGGCACAGACGGGACGGACAGGATCGACGCGGAAGAGATCGCGGCATGGAGTGATACCATCAGCTATGAAATCCTGCTCAGCGTCGGCAGCCGTGTTGAACGGGTTTATGAGGGCCGAAGAAATCATATGGAGGGGAACGGGGAATGACAGCAAAGAAAAAAACTGCGGAGATTGCAAAACCCTTTCTGAGAGGCGCTCCGACAGATGAAAATACGGTCCGGCTGGCGCTGAAATTCTTTGGCTCGCTGCTGCTGATCGCTTTTATGTCCTTTATCGTCTGCTCCATGACGTCCTTTGATTCCGTTTTTCTCAGGATTCTGGTCAACGGAGCGATTGAAGCGCTGATTCTCCTGATTCTGTTCAGCAAAGGCGCGGACCTGGGAACGGACGGTGTCGCGAGGGGAGAAATCCTTTACCAGCATGTCCAGAACGGGCAGCCGGTTTCCTCCGGAGAAAGGAAAATACCCTTCCATTCCTGCAAGGGATTTCTCATCGGGGTTTGCGGAACCGTTCCCCTGCTGCTGCCTGCGGCGATTCTTGCCCTGACGGCGGAAAAGCAGATGACCGGCGCCGGCACGCTTCCGTCCTGGATGGAAACGTTTATGCGCCGGCCGGAAATCGGCGGGGCGCTGGCAGCCTATACGCAGGCCGTCTCCGTTTCTTTCACGGATATCATCCGGCTCATCGTACGGATTGCGATGATGCCCTTTGTCAGCATGGCCGGCGCTGACAACAGGGGTCTCCTGCTTTTGCTGGAACGGCTGAGTCCTTTGATTCTGCTGCTTCCGGCTCTTGCGTACGGAATCGGATACCTGCAGGGGCCCGCCAGAAGGAAGACTGTACATACCGAAATCGCAGAGAACAGAAGAAAAAGGATTTCAAGGGAAAAAAGAGAGAGAAAGAAAAGGAATATCGTTCACAAAGAACCTGAACAGCTGAACTGATTCCCGAATCATTAAAAGAGGACACTTCATGCGCATTATTGCAGGCACCGCCGGGAGCAGAAAAATCGAAACGCCGAAGGGGCGGAATACGCGCCCGACTCTTGACAGAGTCCGAGAAAACCTGTTTAATATCCTTCAGAACAGAATCCGTTCCGCGGCCGTTCTGGACCTGTTTGCCGGCAGCGGGGCGCTGAGCTTTGAATCCGTCAGCCGGGGAGCTTCTTTTGCCGTGCTGTGCGATTCGGACCGGGAAGCAAACCGTACGGAACGGAAGAATGCGGAAACACTCGGTTTTACAGACCGGACGGAGATCCTTTGCTGCGACTGGAAAACGGCACTTTCTTCCCTGAAAAAAAGGGAAATGGTTTTCGATCTGGTGTTTCTGGATCCTCCGTACCGGATGACGGATCTGAGGGAGGTGTTCCTTCTGCTGGAGCCCCTGATCCGCGGGGACAGCCTTGTGATCGTTGAGCATGAAGCAGGCAGGCAGGTTCTGGCCGGAGAGCGTTATCAGAAAACAGACGAACGGAAATGGGGCTTCTGCGGAATGTCCTTTTTCCGGAAGGAATGCGCTGAGACAGCGGAAGCATCGGGGGATGGGGAATGAGTGCATGCGTATTTCCGGGTTCTTTTGATCCGATTACACGCGGACATATGGACCTGATTGAACGGGTCGCGGTTCTTTTTGATTCGGTAACGGTGACGGTCATGGTGAACCGTTCGAAAACGGGGATGATCCCCTATGAGGAAAGAGTGCTCCTGATCCGGAAAGCGTGCGCGCACCTTCCGAACGTAAAGGTTGAACTGTGGAAGGGACTTCTAGCCGACTATATGCGTGACCGGCCTGGAAGCGTGGTGATCCGCGGCGTTCGCGGTGAGAACGAATTCGGCCAGGAAATGCTCAGCGCAGATATGAACCGGCGCCTGAATCCTTCCATGGAAACCCTGCTGATTCCGGCTTCCGCGGAATGGCTCGGTGTTTCTTCTTCAGCGGTTCGGGAAATCGCCTCGTTCGGAGGAGATATCCGTGAATGTGTTCCGGAGTGTATCTGCAGGGAGATTCGGAAGTGGCTCAATCCCGCTGAAGCGGCGGAATAAAGGAGGAAGAGAGATGTCCAATGAGGTAAACAGCGCGGAGCTCTGCCTGAATGCGGTCAATGCGCTGGAAGATCAGCTGAGGGGCGCCCGGAAAACGCTGCTGAACAGTGAAACCTGCGTTGTGAACCGCAGTATCCTGACCGCGCAGCTTGAATATCTGAGGGACAATCTGCCTCAGACCGTCGAAATGGCGGCAAAGATTGTTGCGGAGGAACAGACAATCCGAACCGAAACGGAGCAGAAGCGCAAGGAAATTCTTGAAAACGCCAATACCCAGGCGCAGAATATGGTCAATGACGCAGCACAGAAGGCGCGGCAGATGGCCGAGCAGGCTGCCCGGGAAGCAAATTCTCTGTTGGACCGTGCCAATCAGGACGCTGCGGCCGGGATCGAAGCGGCGAAAGCTGAAGCGGCCCGGATTGTGGAGGATGCCGAGAAGAAGGCCCGGGAACTGGTGGAAGAGGAAAACATCGTACGCCGGGCCAGGGTGGAAAGCGAAGAGCTGCGGGAAAACGCCAAGGCGGATGCCGCGAATCTGCATAAGAATACATTGGATTATATCGATTCCCTGCTGGCGGAAACAGACCGCAAACTGAGCGAACTGATCAACAATATCCGCCTGGAAAGAAACGAGATCCGCAACCATCGGTAAAGCCGGTGATTCTTTGGTCAATTTGCACAAACCCGGAAGGAAAAGCTTGTGAAAACGGGCAATTCCTTTTTTTTTCATACAGGAATATAATACATCCATCAAAGGATTTATTCCGATTATTCAGGAGGAGGAAAAGGTTTATGGCAAGTGTATCCCTTCAGCATATCTACAAGGTGTATACCGGAAACGTCACCGCCGTCAGCGATTTCACGCTGGATATTGAGGATAAGGAGTTCATCGTTCTGGTCGGGCCTTCCGGCTGCGGAAAATCCACAACCCTGCGTATGGTCGCCGGTCTGGAAGAGATTTCCGACGGTGAACTGTATATCGGCGACAAGCTGGTGAACGACGTTGCTCCCAAGGATCGCGACATCGCCATGGTGTTCCAGAACTACGCCCTGTATCCCCATATGACCGTATACGACAACATGGCTTTCGGCCTCAAGCTGCGCAAAACCCCGAAGGATGAAATCAAGCGCCGCGTCGAAGAAGCTGCCAAGATCCTCGACATTGCCCACCTGCTCAACCGGAAGCCGAAGGCCCTGTCCGGCGGCCAGCGTCAGCGTGTCGCCCTCGGACGTGCCATCGTTCGTGAGCCCAAAGTCTTCCTGTTCGACGAACCGCTGTCCAACCTGGACGCGAAGCTGCGTGTTGCCATGCGCACCGAGATCACGAAGCTTCATCAGCGCCTGCAGACAACCTTCATCTATGTTACACACGACCAGACGGAAGCTATGACCATGGCCAGCCGGATCGTGGTTATGAAGGACGGCGTTGTGCAGCAGGTGGATACGCCTCAGAACCTGTACGATTATCCGGCGAACGAATTCGTTGCCGGCTTCATCGGCAGCCCCCAGATGAACTTCTTCAATGTGAAGCTGCAGCGTGAAGGCCAGGACGTGGTTGCGGTCTTCGGCGACAACAAGATCGTCATTCCCGAGAAGAAGATCTCCAAGTTCACGGATGAAAGCTATATCGGCAAGGATGTTGTGATGGGAATCCGTCCCGAAAACATTTCCGACGATGAAGCGAAACTGGCTGAATTCGCCACCGCCACCATCAATGTGGACGTGGAAGTGACCGAACTGATGGGCTCTGAAACCTATCTGTACCTGAGCACCTCCGGCAAGGACGGGAACATCATCGCCCGTGTTGATCCCCGCACTTCCAGCAGAGCCGGCAACAAGATCAGGATCGCATTCGATACAAACCATCTGCACTTCTTCGACAAGGAAACGGAGAAGACCATCCTGAACAGATAAAGTTTCAGAACGGAGCAGTTTTCCGGAATGAGTATCCCGGGCCAGGCCATGGCCCGGGGTTTTTTGTCGGCAGTTCTGTGATCTCCGGACAGGAGCGGGGCCGAACCGCGCCGGGTATAAGTCCTTGACGAAAAGCCGTGTCTTGACTATTATGGTATTTACCGGAAAGGAAAGTGACGGAATGAATGGATAAAGAATTGCTGATTCAGGTCCGGAAGCTCTCTGAGGTCAGCCCTGAAATCCGGCGGCAGGTCGGGGAAAACGGAGCCGCTCCTTTCGTCATGGACGGATTGGTTTTCTTCCGGATCGGAGAACTGGTTTACTCCTGTCCGGATACCGGGGAAAGCCGTGCATTGCTTTCCGGATTCCGGCCGGGGGAACAGATGAAAGGACAAGGCCCGTCCGAGGAGTCTGCCTGGGAAGCGGTGATCATCGGATCAGCCGGACCGGAAGCGCTCCGCCCGTATGGGATCAGGGACCGGGAAAAGCGGTGTGTCGTTCTGATCAGGCCTCTGCAGGGTACGATCCCTTCACTTTTCCGGGAAGCGATTCCCCTGGATGAAGGGGACCGGGCGGTCCCGATGAGAAACGGGGACGTGATCCTTCTTCTGTCCATGGGAGATCGGACAAACGAAGAAGTATTCGAGTTTGCAGCAGCCGCTGCAGAAACGCTTGAAAACGAAATCGGCGTTTTATGCTGCGCAGGGATCGGCAGACCTGCGGATACCATCGGAGGAATTCCGGACAGCTATCGGGAAGCCGGGATCGCCGCAGAAACCGGTATCCGGCATCAGATTCCCGGGCGGGTATACACCTTTGACCGCCAGGCGCTGGAAAGGCTGGCGGACCTGATCCCTGAAAAAGATGCGGCAGTGTACCGCAGGATGATTCTTCCACCACAGGCGAAAAAAGTTCTGACGGATGATCTCCTTGAAACGATCCGGGTTTTCTTTCAGAATGATCTGAACCTGTCCACTACGGCAAGGCAGCTGTTTCTTCATCGGAACACCCTGCTGTACAGGATGGAGAAAATCCGGAAAGCAACCGGGCTGGATCTCCGCCGGTTTGAAGATGCTGCCGTTTTCCGCCTGGTCATGTGTCTTCCTGAAAAGGATACCTGAGTTTCTGTATACTATGAAGAAGAAAGGGAAAGATCCAAAAATGAAAAAAAAGTTTCTCCTGGTCGCAAGCCTCCTGGCGGTCTTATGCCTTCTCAGCAGCTGTATGATGGTTCCCGCTTCGGTTCTGGAATCCATGTTCGGCAGCGGAACCGGATCAGGCTATACGGCGCCGGAAAAACCTGCCGTAACGGGCGGGAGCGATCAGGTGACCGTCAGCAGATCCGAATATGAAAGGCTTCTCCGGTTTTCCGAACTGGCGGATCTCTATGATATGGCCCAGGGATATTTTTACAAGGAGCCGGATACAAAGCAGATGCTTGAATACGCTGAAAGGGGACTGCTGGCCGGCCTGGATGATCCTTACACCTTCTATTATTCCCCGGAAGAGTTTTCACAGATGTGGGAGGAAGACGAGGGAAACTACGTCGGGATCGGCGTCATGATTCTTGCGGACGGAAGAACCGGGATCTGCGTGATTACCCGTGTCTTCAAGGGAAGCCCTGCGGAAGCCGCCGGTGTGATGCGGGGCGACATTCTGTACCGGGTCGGGGAGGATCTTTATGTCACCGATGAAAACCTGACCGAAGCGGTCAATATCATGCGCGGCGAACCAGGCACCTCCGTGGATGTCACTTTCATCCGGAACGATGAAGAAATCACATTCAATATCATGCGGCAGGAAGTAAACGTGAACCAGGTGGAAAGCACGCTGCTGGAGGATGGGATCGGATACATCGCAATGTATCAGTTTGCCGGTGAGGCGGACGCAGAGTTCCGTGATGCGCTGAACGATCTGCTGAATCAGGGAGCAAAAGCCGTGATCATCGATCTGCGGGACAATACCGGCGGATGGGTGGAGCAGGCGAGGGTCATCGCAGACCTGTTCATGGATGACGGAGAACTCTGCTATCTGGTATTCCGGGACGGTGAAGAGGAACACGGTTACCGGACAAAGAACGGAAAAACGGATGCCGCAATTACCATCCTGGTGAATGAAATGACCGCCAGTTCATCTGAAATTCTGACCGGCGCCCTCAGGGACTGCGCAAATGCAACTGTTGTCGGAACGCAGACCTTCGGAAAGGGAATCGTTCAGAATGTCCTTCCGCTCGGTGAAAGCGGAGCAGGTTTCCAGATCACGGTTGCTGAATACTTCACCCCGGCAGGGAACAAGGTGCATGAAGTCGGGATAACGCCGGATATTGTTGTGGAAAGACCCGAAGGAGATTCAGGCACCTATGACTTTGCGGATCTGGAGAATGATATACAGCTGAAGACAGCGCTGGAAGCCACCAGGGAGAAGTTGAAATAAAACAAACGGAATGATATAATCATCCGGTATCGGAATCCCAAACCCAGGCCGTGAGGTGAGGCAGAGGTGCCGTACAGGGGATGCCTGATTGAGCGCGGAGAGGAATCAATGCGCGAGATAGGAGGGATCAATGATGATTGAAGCATTATGCGCGGGTTAGCGTCTGCTTATCCGCGTATTTCTTTTTTGGAAAAAGGATGATTCTGAGGAATGGAGGGAAAACGGCATGGATCAGGAGGAGCGGCAGGGCTTTATCGGCATCGTGGTGCGGAACCGGATTCATATCGAGGAAGTAAACCGCATTCTGACCCGATTCGGAAAAGTGATACGCGGAAGGATCGGAGTGCCGGATCATCATCATGAAACCGCGGTAATCGGTCTGATCACAGAAGGAACAAATGATGAGATCGGCGCCCTGACAGGAAGGCTTGGAAACATCCCCGGGATCATTGTGAAAAGTACGATGGTTCCGGTACAGAAAAAGAAAGAAGGAGAAAACCCATGATGAAAAAACTGATGCTGCTGTTGCTTGCTGTGCTGCTGTTGTCCGGAACCGCCGCCGCGGAAGGAAATTACCTGATCGTCTGCCCGGAGGGAGCGCCTGCGCTGGCGGTGGCTTCCCTGAAGGATCATGTTCAGACGATTGATGCCGCGACCATTGCCGCTCCGTTCTCGTCGGAAGAAGCCGATTTTATTATCGCTCCCGTAAACGCGGGCGCCAAACTGTTCAAAGCCGGAAAATCCACATACCGCCTCGCGGCGGTTGTCACCTGGGGCAATCTTGTTTTTGCTTCACAGATTCCGGATTTCACCCTGGAATCCATGAACGGAAAAGAAGTCACCCTTTTCGGGGAAAACACCATTAACGCTTCTGTCGCTCTTTATATTCTGAAGGAAAAGGGAATTACCCCTTCCGGGGTCACCTACCTTGCCGGGGCAAAACAGACTCAGGAGCTGCTGGTGAATCAGGCGGATGCTGTTGTGATGACGGCGGAACCCGCCGCGACCGCTGCCTGGATGGCAAACAACGGCATTACAGCGATTTCCCTGACCGATCTGTTCAGGGATCTGACCGGAGACGAAGGCTATGTCCAGGCAGGCCTTTTTGTAAGGGAAAAAACGCTGCAGGAAAACGCCGGGCAGGTGGATGCATGGCTGGCGGAGATCCGTGCGTCGGCTGACCTGTGCGAGACGGATCCGGAAGCGGCAGCCGCGGCGGCTGTGGAAATGGAGATCCTGAAAAACGAGAAGGTCGCTCTTCGCGCGATCCCGAACTGCCATATTCATTATGTTCCCGCATCAGAAGTGAAGGAACTGGTTGAAAAAACGGCTGCGATCGATCTGTCCCAGTTCGGCGGAGAAGCACCCGCGGACGATTTCTATTATGAAAGCAAATAAGGACGGATTTCATTTTTCCGCCTTCTGCCTGGGGATTGGATGCATGATTCTCCTGCTCCAGGCAGGAGGCGCTCTTCACGGAAACCGGATCGTGTTTCCGGACGTGAGGGAGATCGGGGCATCCTTTGTGCGCCTGCTGGGGCAGGAAAGCACCTATGTTTCCATCGGAATCACGCTGCTGCACCTGCTGGAGGCACTGGCCGCCTCCATGGCAGCCGGAATCCTGCTGGGATTGACGGAAGGCCTGAGCAGCCGGTTCCGGAGCGGCCTGATTCCCTTTACCGTCCTGCTGCGTTCCCTTCCGATGATCGTATTGGTGGTCCTGCTGATGACGGTCAGTTCCTATGACCATGTTCCTGTCCTTGCCGCCTCGCTGGTGCTGGTCCC
>JAEEGL011823185.1_pt1 | contig 13962 bp, 9 predicted proteins | sample 9134231 | NCBI WGS metagenome assembly JAEEGL01 (sample SAMN16246548, study PRJNA631951) | gut metagenome | biome: gut microbiome; feature: rumen; material: fiber-attached | host: Bos | place: Iran: Karaj | collected 2018-10
ATCAGGGGCGATTTCGAGATCGGCGATGACTACCGGACCTACGGAAAGCTTCATTTTCCGAAGGCGGAGCATCCGGAGGTCTCCATTGTCATCCCCTGCTATAACCAGATTCATTACACCTATCTCTGCCTGGTGTCCATCCTGGAGCACACGAAGGATGTGAGCTACGAGGTCATCATCGCGGATGACGTGTCCGCAGACGCGACGGAGCACCTGGCGGAGTTTGCGGAGAACCTGGTCATCTGCCGCAACAGCACAAACCAGGGATTCCTGAAAAACTGCAACCAGGCGGCGAAAGCGGCCCGGGGAACCTACATCATGTTCCTGAACAATGACACCAAGGTGACCGAAGGGTGGCTTTCCTCCCTGACCGGCCTGATGGAGAGAGACCAGACTGTCGGCATGTGCGGCTCAAAGCTTGTCTACCCGGACGGCCGCCTGCAGGAAGCCGGCGGCATCATCTGGAGCGACGGCTCCGGCTGGAATTACGGGCGGCTGGATGACCCGGACAAGGCCGAGTACAACTATGTGAAGGACGTGGATTACATTTCCGGCGCGGCTATCCTCATCCGGCGGAGCCTCTGGGAGGAGATCGGGGGATTTGACGAGAGGTATGCCCCCGCCTACTGCGAGGATTCCGACCTTGCCTTTGAGGTGCGCCGGCACGGGTACCGTGTGGTCTACCAGCCCCTCTCAAAGGTCATCCATTTCGAGGGAATCTCCAACGGGACGGATGTTGCGGGCACGGGCCTCAAGCGCTACCAGGTGGAAAACAGCGAAAAACTCCGGGAAAAGTGGAGTGAGGAATTCCGGAAGCAGTGCGACAATACCGGAAATCCCAACCCGTTCCGCGCGAGGGAGCGGAGCATGGGGAAGAAGATTCTCCTGGTGGTGGATCACTATGTGCCCACCTGGGACAGGGATGCCGGTTCCAAAACCACCTTCCAGTACCTGAAGATGTTCCTGAAGGAAGGATATCAGGTGAAATTCCTGGGCGACAATCTCCTCCATGAGGAGCCCTACACCACGACCCTGCAGCAGATGGGGATCGAAGTGATCTACGGGGCCGAATACGAGACCGGCATCTGGGACTGGATCGATAAAAACTGGAGAGAGATCTCCGCGGTCTACCTGAACCGGCCGCATATCGCCACAAAATACGTGGATTACATCAAAGAACACACCGGCCTCCGGATGATATTCTACGGCCATGACCTGCACTTCCTGCGGCTGTTCCGGGAGTATGAGCTCTCCGGCGACGTGAAGGCCAGACAGGAGTCGGAGTACTGGAAATCGGTGGAATTCACCCTGATGCACAAGGTGGACATGTCCTATTATCCCTCCCAGGTGGAGATCGACGCGATCCACGCAGAGGACGATACGATACCCGCAAAGGCGATAACAGCCTACGTGTACGACACCTTCCTGGACAATATCAACGAAAACTTCGCGGAGCGGGAAGGCCTCCTGTTTGTGGGCGGCTTCGCCCATCCGCCGAACGCGGACGCGGTCCTCTGGTTCGTCAGGGAAGTCTTCCCGGCAATCCGGAGGGAGCTGCCGGTAAACTTCTACATCGTCGGATCCCGGGCGACGGAGGAGATCAAAGCCCTCCACAACCCGTCGGAAGGCATTATCGTGAAAGGCTTTGTCAGCGATGAAGAGCTCGCCGCCCTGTACCAGTCCTGCCGCCTGGTGGTGGTTCCCCTGCGCTACGGCGCCGGGGTAAAAGGCAAGGTAGTGGAGGCGATCTATAACGGAGCGCCGATAATTACCACTTCGGTGGGGAGTGAAGGCATAGAAAACGTGGAAAATGTACTCGAAGTGGAGGATATGCCCGAAAACTTCGCAAAAAAGACCGTGGAGCTCTACCGGGATACGGAAAAGCTTCTCGCCATGAGCCGGGCCACCCAGGACTATATCCGGAGCCGCTTCAGCACCGAAGCCGCCTGGGAAGTCATAAAAACGGACTTTGCGTGAGCAGAGCGCCATGCGCAGACATACGGACGAATCCCCGTCAGAAGCTCGCTTCTGAAAGGGGATAAGGACGGATGGATGCATACGGCGGACGCCGCGACAGCGAGAGAGCGGAGCTCTCGAGCTGCGGGCATGGCGCAGACAGAGGAACAGTAAAAGATGGAACAGCACACAGACCGCCGGCGGGAATATTGTCTGGACGGGATTAAGTTTATCGCATGCATGATTATCTTCTGGACGCACTTCGTCGGGGCGTTCTATTCGCTGTGCGCGGTAAACCCGGGGCTTTCTCCGCGGATGGAGCGGCTTCTCACCGGATCCCCCCTGAAAATCCTGACGGATTCGGCGATGATGCTCATGATTTTCATGATGATCAGCGGCTACCTGGCGGCGGGAAAGAGAATCCGCACATTCCGGGAGCTCTGGCAGTCCGCGGTGTTCCGCTACCTGCGGTTTGCGGTGCCCTTCCTCCTGGTGAACCTCCTGGTGTCAGCCCTCTGGTATTCCGTCGGGTTCAGGACGCAGGAGGCCGCGGAGCTTCTGCACAATGACTGGGTGAGGGGATTTTACGTGATCCCCGTGACGCCCGCCCTGGCTGTCCGGGAGGCAGTCACCCTGGGGTCGCTGGCAAACGGCCCGCTGTGGATGATGCGGCACCTGGCAGGCGCCACCTGCGCCGTGTATGTCTATACTTATCTGCGGGAGAGGATCTCCTCCGTGCGGGGAAATACTGACCGTCCGGAGGGCGGGAAATCTCCTGCTTTCCGCGGGACATGGGCTCTGCCCGCCGCGGATCTCGCGGTCCTTGCGGCGGTTTCCGCATTCTGTTCTTTCGCGGAAAAGCATCTTCTCTGGAACGGCATGTACCTGGTGCAGGCCTGCTTCCTGGGGGTATTCCTCCGGCACTTGCCGGAACCCTCCGAGGCCTTACGGGAACGGTTCCGCGCGGGATTCACCGCTCTGGCCGTTCTCGGCATTGCCCTCGAGGCCCAGGGCTACGTCACGATCCTGAAACTGGTCTTCCAGGCGGCGGGGGCGGAGGTTCCGGCCTGGCTCAGGTGGAATGCATGGTACTGCATGGGATTCAGCTTCCTGTTCCTGTGGGCGGTGCGGTATTCCGGATGGCCGAAGCGCCTCCTGGAGACGAAGGCAATGCGCCGTATCTCGGTGATTTCCTTCTCGGTGTTCCTGGTTCACTGGCCGGTGACAGCGGCATTTTCCTTCCGACTTCTGCTGCGGATGGTCAATACCATGTCCTACAACCGGGTTTTTGTGTTTATTCTTGCGGTCACCACGCTCGCCGTGTGCGTCGCCGGCTGGCTGTATGAGATGAGCTGCGGGCGCCTGGCCGACAGGGTATCTCAGGCACTGCAGAAAATGGTCCGGAGGAGGTGGCCGGTTTCTTGAACAGATTCAATCGATTGGGGGCGGCGCTGCTTTTCCTGACCGTGGCGGCGGGAATCATCCTGCCCTGCGCCGTGCTGTTTCCCTGGGGAGGCCTGATGGACCACACGTTCCTGATGGAAACCACCTGGCAGATGCTGGCGGAGCTGCTCCTGATTATCCTGCTGATGGCGGGTTCTGCCCGCTTTATCCCGGACGATGCCCGGTTCCTCGGCGCCCTCGGCATCCTGTCCCTTATGTTTGTCTACTTGCACGTGATGGTGCTGCCGCTGATGGTATCGCTGCTGTTCGTCTTCTGCGTATACCTCACGGGCCGGGGACTGCGGGGAGGGATTCTCAGGATTCCCGGTGACGGCGGCCCGGAGGCGGACCTTATCCTGGGCGCGTGCGCCGTCGTGGCGCTGTTCTGCGGCATGTCGCTCTTCCATCTCTGCACGGAGAGGGGGACGCAGGCTGCCTTCTGGGGGATTTCCGCCGTCTGCGCAATCCTGCAGAGAGGATATCTTCTGGAAACTGCCACGAAACTCAGGGATTTCCTGGCAAAACTCCGCAGGGACGGGATACCGGCGGAGCCATTTTCCAGGGCGGAAATCATCCTGATGCTTCTCGTGTTCCTCATCCAGGCGGGCCGGATGAACCGGTGGCTTGATTTTGACTCCCTCTGGTACGGGGTACGTTCGCGCTACATCCTGATGATCGACGGGAGCATTTACACCAATCCGGGCATGGTGACCATGGTTTCGGTGTATTCCAAGGGATTTGAGATACTGACGCTGCCGCTCTGTTCCCTGGCCTCCCACAGCTACATGGTCTGCGTGAACCTGTGGCTCCTCGTGCTGGGCGCGGCGGAGTCCCGGAAGCTGGCCCGGTTTTTCGCGGAACCGGGAACGGCCAGGCTCGCGCCCCTCTTTACGATGGCCCTGCCGGCCATCACCAACATGTCCATCACGGCCAAGGCGGATATCATCACCTGGGCGGTGCAGCTGGCGATGCTGGTGTTTTTCTTCCGCTATCTGGAGGAAAAGCAGGTGCTGCTCCTGCTGTACACGGCGGCCGGCTGGATGTTCTCCCTGACGCTTAAGCCCACGGCCCTGGTGTTTTCCACCGCTGTCTGCGGCATGATGGGGCTTTACCTGCTGTTTACCCGGAAGCTTTGTCTCAGGGCGCCCCTGCTGGAGTGGGGGATGCTTATCCTGCCCTTCGCGGTGCTCTGCGGGGTCTGGGCGAGGACCTGGCGGATTACCGGGATGCCGGTCACAAGCATATTTACGTCGGTCTTTGAGAAGCTGGGCTTTTCCATGAAGTATCCCTTCGCGGTGTCCGCGCTGCCGCAGAACTGGCAGGAGGAGCCGCTGTGGTATACCTACCTGAGAAGGATTTACCAGATGCTGCTTCTTCCCTGCGGGAAGGATATGCGGCATGTGATCCTCGCGTGGGGAACGCCGATACTCCTGCTGTTCCTCGTGGTGATCCTCCTGGCAGCCCTTTCCGCCGGGCGCGTAAAGAAGGAGGAGATGCCGGCGGGGCGGAGGAATGCGGCATCTGCGCTTGCTGTGATTTTCTGGCCGTTTTTTGCGGTCAATTCCCTGAGCCTTTTCATGCTGTACCAGATTGACGGGAATTATTTCCTCCTGCTGTACAGTATGCTGATTCTCTGGACTGTGTACGCCATCGGGCGGGTGAGGGATAAGGCGCTCAAAAAAAGCATCCGGCTCGCCTTTATCCCGATGCTTGCCTTCTGCCTGTTCATGACGTCCCTCACCAACTGGATCATGGGCACCGGCTTCAATGAGATTGACCCGGTCAACAAGGGCCGGATGAACCACTGGGCCATGGAGCACTACGGGATGATCGTGCGGGGCAACACCAATATCTGGGAAATGCTCGCGGCTGACCGCGGAAACCGGGTGATTGCCTTCGGCTATATGCCCTACTGCCTGCAGTTTCCGTGCAACGTCCAGGGATATCTGGATGTGACCAGCCCCTGGGGAAATGTGGACCTGGTGATGACGACGGAAGCATTTTCCGAATACATGCGCTGGGCGGGGACGGATTATCTCTACGCGGAGGCGGGGTATTTCAACCCGGACAATGAGTGGAGCTACTGGCTGATGCGGCAGCTCATCGCCGAGGGCCGGGCGGACGACCTGTATTTCGAGAACGGGAACTGCCTGATGCGTCCGGCACAAACGCCCGTTTCCCCGGAAAAGGCGCAGGAAAACCTGCAGAACTTTGATGCGCTCGTCTATGTGAATATGCTGAAATGAGTCGTTTTTAAATACGGAGGAATGTTTGAATGAATCGCTGGGACAAATATCTCGACGACCTTGTGGCGCGCTATCCGGTGCTTGGGCCCGTGAAGGAGGACATCCGGACGCTTTTTGAAATGCTCAGGGCCTGCTATGAGAGGGGCGGAAAGCTCCTCACTGCCGGAAACGGGGGAAGCTGCGCCGACGCCGAGCACATCGTGGGGGAGCTGATGAAGGGCTTCACCAAGAAGCGCGCCGTTCCCGCAGCCTTTGCCGAAAAGCTCAGGGCTGTGGACCCGGTCATTGGGGAGGTGCTGGCAAAGGGCCTGGAGCAGGGCCTTCCCGCCATCACGATGAACAGCCATCCGGGGCTTGGCACCGCTTTCCTGAACGATGTGGACGGAACCTATCTCTACGCGCAGCAGCTGATGGTGCAGGCAAAGAAGGATGACGTCTTCCTGGCCATCTCCACCTCGGGCAATTCCAGAAACATTGTGGCCGCCTGCGTGTGCGCCAGGGCAAAGGGAATCCCGGTACTGGGACTTCTGGGAAAGACCGGCGGGGCCGTCCTTCCCCTGTGCGACGCGGCGGTCGTGGTGCCGGACATGGAAACCTACAAGATCCAGGAGCTTCACCTGCCCATCTATCACACCCTCTGCCTGATGCTGGAGGAATACTTTTTCCCGGGGGACTGACGCGGTATGGAAATATACGGGACACTGGGGCCTTCCTGCGGCAGCCGGGAGGTTCTCGCGGCCATGTTCCGGGCGGGGATGACGGGAATCCGGCTGAACCTCTCCCACGTAACCCTGGAAGAGAGCCGCGGTCTGATAAAACTGTACCATGAGGCAGCCCGGGATGCGGGCGTACCGGCTCCGGACCTCCTGGTGGACATGCAGGGGCCGGAGCTGCGGATCGGGCGGCTTGAGGAGCCCCTCCGCCTGGAAGAGGGGGACCTGGTAAGGCTTTCCGCGATACAGGCGCCGGAGGAGGTGATGCCGTACCTTCTGCCGGGCCGTGAGCTGCTCCTGGACGACGGGAAGATACTTCTTTCCGTCCTGGAGGGAGGAGAGGCCAGGGTTATCCGCGGCGGAACCCTCCTCGGCAGGAAAAGCCTGGCCGGGGCCGATCCCGGCATGTTCCGGGACCTGAGGCTCCCTGCGCTTACCCGGGCGGACCGGGAAAACCTGAAGCTCGCGAAGGCCCTGGGCGTGACCGGCGTGATGCAGCCCTTTGTGCGCGGCCCGGAGGACCTGCGGGAGCTCCGCGGGGCGATTCATGAGGAGGGCGCGGGGCATCTCAGGATTTTTGCCAAGATTGAAAACCTGGCGGGGGTGGAGCATCTGCCGGAGCTTTTGCCGGAGGCGGACGTGATCGTCATAGCCCGGGGCGATCTGGGGAACGCGGTTTTTCTCCCGGAGCTTCCCGGGGTGCAGAAGAATATCGCGGAAACCTGCCTCGCGGCGGGAAAGCCGTTCCTTGTGGTGACGCAGATGCTCGCCAGCATGGAGGAGAACCCGGTTCCCACGAGGGCGGAGGTTTCCGATATTTTCAACGCCATCCTGGACGGGGCATCCGCCGTGATGCTCACCGGGGAAACCGCGGTGGGAAAGTTTCCCGCTGAGGCGGTGCGGTACCTGAGGGATACCGCGGAGCAGGCGCTTCTGTGGAACAAAGCCCGCGGGACGCGGGCGGATCATGCCGCGGAGCGCGGAAATGTTTTATGAGTCAGATGAAGCTGTGAGAGGAGACAGGGGAGAATGGAACTGATCAGGGAAGAATTCGGAGCGGCGGCGGACGGCCGCACGGCTTATCTTTATACATTGAAGAATGACAGGGGCATGGAGGTGTCCGTGACGGATTACGGCGCATCCCTTGTCCGGGTCATCGTGCCGGACCGGAACGGAAATCCGGTGGACTGTGTCCTGGGGTACGACAGCGTGGACGGGTATGTCCACAATCACGGGAGCATCGGCTGTGCCGTCGGCAGAAACGCCAACCGCATCGGCGGAGCGAAGGTCACCATCGGCGGCCGGGTATATGAGCTGGAGAAAAATGACGGGGAGAACAACCTCCACAGCGGGAGCGTGCGCTCGGCGCAGTTCTTTTACCAGGCAGCCGTAAAAAAGGACAGCTCACGGGCGGCGGCGGCATTTTCCAGAATCATGCCCGACATGGAGCAGGGGTTCCCGGGGGCTCTGGATGTGACCATAACCTACACCCTGACCGCCGACAACGAGCTGATTATCGATTATGACGCGTCCTGCGACACGGATACGGTGGTGAATTTCACCAATCACAGCTATTTTAACCTGTCCGGGCAGGGAAGCGGCGATATCCTGGGGCATATCGTCTCCATCGACGCGGATTACTATACCGCCGCCGTGGCGGGCATTCCCACCGGGGAGCTTGTCCCGGTGGAGGGGACGCCGATGGACTTCAGGACCCCGCGCCCCATCGGGGACGGCATCGATGCGGACTACGCGCCGCTTACGGACTGCGGCGGCTATGACCACAATTATGTGCTGAAGACCGACGGGGAAGTGCGCGCCGTCGGCAGCTGTGAAAGCCCCAAGACGGGGATCCGGATGGAGATCCGCACCGACCTGCCGGGACTGCAGCTCTACACCGCGAACGGGCTGGGAAATGTCGCCGGAAAGAACGGCGCCCGGTACGCCGACCGCGGCGGCGTGTGCTTTGAGACACAGTATTTCCCGAATGCCTGCAATGAGCCGAAATTTAAGAGCAGCATCCTGCCGGGCGGGGAGATGTATCACAGCGAGACAGTGTACGCATTTTCGACAGGGAAGTGATGATTCCGGGGACTGAGGGGAGGTGGATACCATGGATGAGCGGTTAAAGAGGGCATTCTATGCCGTGCCTGCCGCCGCGGGCATGGTGTTCTGCCTGTGGTACCTCAGCCGCGCGGCCATCAATCTCTGCTATACGGACTACATCCGCCTGGTGAACTCCTACCTGCCGGATGTGACGAACCCGGCAAAATTCCTGGTGCCGGACATCCTGACCCGGTGTCCGGTGACCTACCTTTTCCGGATCATCAATGTAAAGCTTCTGCGCTACAACACCTGGTTTGATATGATCCTGGGCGTCCTGTCCATGGGCCTGGGCGCCTTCGCCCTCGGGCTGTACGCCCGGCGCAGGGAGATGAACCCGGTCTATTTCCTGCTCCTCATGGCTGTCTATTACAGCCTGCACCAGTGGGAAATGCTGACGAATGGGACGGGCTGGGTATGCTATCTCGCCGTCTCCGGATTCTTCTGGCATTTCGCGGTGCTGGACTATGCCGCGTGGGACGGGGCGAGCCACCGCAGGGACAGGCTTCTCCTGTACCTCCTGCCGTTTCCGGTGATCCTGGCCGCGGCGGGGCAGTACTGCGCTTCTTACGCGGCAATCCTGTTCTTTGCCTATGTCATGCTGCTTGCGCGCGACCGCGGGATGCGGCGCAGGACCCTGGTATGGGCTTTCGGGCTGGTATTTGCCATGACTGCCTTCGGACTCTACCTCTGGAGCAATTCCTATGCCGTCTATGAACACCGGGAGACCACGGAGCTGACGCTTATGGCGGCATGGAAGACGGATTTCCTGTTCCCGGCGCGGTTCCTTGTGAAATCCTTCGCGTCCGACCTGGTCGGCATCGGGCCCCTGCTCTCCTGGGAGGGACACGGGGCGGCCGGGGAGGCGGCTGTGTACGGGACGGGGATTCTCGCCATCGCCCTTTATCTGTGGGCGCTGGTCAAAATCCTGCGGACCCGGATGTGGGAGGATACGGTCCTTCCCATCCTGCTGGTGCTCTCCGGGGGGCTGAACCACCTGCTGGTGCTGGCGGCCCGGTGGATCTTCCTGGACGACGGCTACGGGATGAGCTCCCGCTACGCCCTGCAGTACAGGATGGGGATCCTGGGGATCCTGCTGGTCTTTGCGGCGGCGGAAAGCGCCAGGGATGAGGCGGGAATCCGCTTTTCCCGGCCGAGGCGCGTCCTGGAGGTTGCCTGCATGGCGCTGGCCTGCTGTGCTGTCCTCGCCGGGACTCTCTATACTGACAGGGAGGAGATCAGGACGGCGCCCTACCGGAAGGCGATGATGGAAGAGGCGAAAAATATCGCCCTCCACTGGGAAGAAGCCTCCGATGAGGACCTGAAGCTGTACCTGCAGCATGACCCGGAGCAGGTGAGAAAAGCCATGAAAATCCTGGAAGACAACAGGCTGAATGTGTTCCGCTGAGGCGGGCTGCGCAGGCGGGGCCTGAACCCGGCGGAAGAAGACCCCTTCCCCCGGAAATGTAAAATGCAGGGATTTAATGAATTTTTTCCTTGCGGGTTTTACGGTTTAAAGATAGTATGTAGGATGTGAACTTATTTGGTTTGCCCAAGGAGTGTATAATCTATGAAAGTTGTAATACTGGCCGGCGGGTTCGGTACGAGAATCAGTGAGGAGAGCTACCTGAAGCCGAAGCCGATGGTGGAAATCGGCGGACAGCCGATTCTCTGGCACATTATGAAGTACTATTCCGAATTCGGGTTCAATGATTTTGTTGTCTGCCTGGGTTATAAGCAGTACGTGGTGAAAGAGTATTTTGCCCAGTATTTCCTGCATACATCAGATATCACATTTGACCTTGCGAATAACCGGATGGAGGTTCTCCGCAAGCACGCGGAGCCCTGGAAGGTGACGCTTGTGGATACGGGGCTTCACACCATGACCGGCGGACGGATCAAGCGCGTCCGGGAATACCTGGAAGAGGAGCCGTTCTTCCTGACCTACGGGGACGGCGTTTCCAATGTGGATCTCCGCGCCCTCGCGGATTTTCATAAAAAGCACGGGCGGATCGCAACCATCACCGGCGTCAACGTGGGACAGCAGTTCGGCGTCATGTCGGTGAATGAGAACGGCCAGATCCTGGAATTCCGCGAGAAAAAGGACGATGACGGCCGTATGGTAAACGGCGGGTTTATGGTGATGAACCCGCAGGTGTTTGACTATATCGCGGGAGATGAAACCGTGCTGGAGAAAGCGCCTCTGGAAAACCTGGCGAAGGACGGCCAGCTGATGGTCTACCAGCACAGCGGATTCTGGAAGTGCATGGATACCCAGAGGGATCACAGGCAGCTGGAGGAGCTCTGGGGCAGCGGGAAGGCGCCCTGGAAGATCTGGAGTTAGGCGGATACGCCCGGCCGTGTTCCCGGAAATCCGGAGTTGGGAAATATGAAAATGAATTTACCGGAGTTTTATCGAGGAAAAAAAGTGCTTGTGACCGGAAATACCGGTTTCAAGGGCGCGTGGCTCACACGCATGCTTACACTTTTCGGCGCGGAAGTGACAGGGTTTGCCCTGGAACCTCCCACCGATCCGAGTTTATTTCGAATCCTGCGGCTTGAGGAAACCGTGGACCAGGTTTACGGGGACGTGAGGGATCTTCCCCGCCTGGCGGAGACTTTCAGGCGCGCAAGGCCGGAGATTGTGCTGCACCTCGCGGCGCAGCCCATTGTCCTGGAGTCCTACAGGGACCCGGTCGGAACCTATGGCACCAATGTCATGGGGACCGTCAACGTGCTGGAATGTGTGCGGCTGACGGACTCCGTGCGGTCGGTGGTCAATGTGACCACGGACAAGGTGTACCTGAACCGGGAGTGGGAGTACGGATACCGGGAAACTGACAGGCTGGACGGTTTTGATCCCTATTCGAACAGCAAATCCTGTTCGGAGCTTGTGACGGCCAGCTACCGCCGCTCCTTCTTCGGGGAAGGGGAGCGGAAATGCGCGGTTTCCACCTGCCGCGCGGGCAATGTGATCGGCGGCGGCGATTTCGCTAAGGACCGCATTGTGCCGGACTGCGTCCGCGCCGCCCTGGCGGGGGAGCCGGTGATACTCCGGAACCCTTATTCCACCAGGCCCTACCAGCACGTGGCGGATCCGCTCCTGGTATACCTGACGGTGGCCATGGAGCAGTGGGAGGCGCCGGAGCTGGCAGGCAGCTACAACGTAGGACCGGATGACCGCGACTGCGCGGAGACGGGAAGGCTGGCGTCGCTGTTCTGCGAGGAATGGGGACACGGCATGGAGTGGAAGACAAACCGGAAACGGGGTCCCCACGAGGCCAACTTCCTGAAGCTGGACTGCTCAAAAATCAAAAGAACCTTTGGCTGGAAGCCGAGACTGCACATAGAGGACGCGGTGGAAAAGACCGTGGAATGGACCAAAGCCTGGAGGGACGGCGCCGACATGCGCGCCGTGACCGACCGGCAGATATGGAAGATCTGCGGGCTGCGTCCGAAGCAGGACCATGATGAGAGAAAGGCAAGACCTGATGACTGAGAAAGAACTTGCGCGGCAGGATATCCTGGCGCGTGTTCGCGATTACTGCGATAGATATCACAATACAGAGAAGGCATTTGAGCCGGGAGACCGGATCCCTTACGCATCCAGGGTTTACGATGCGGACGAGATGGTGAACCTGGTGGACAGCGCCCTGGAATTCTGGCTGACCTCCGGACAGTGGACGGAACAGTTTGAGAAGGGGCTCGCGGAGTATCTCCATGTCCGCTTTGCCTCTCTGGTCAATTCCGGATCCTCCGCGAACCTGCTGGCGTTTATGGCGCTGACTTCGCCCCTGCTGGGGGAGAGGCAGATCCGCCGCGGGGATGAGGTCATCACGGTGGCGGCGGGATTTCCGACGACCGTCACCCCGATGATCCAGTACGGGGCGGTGCCGGTTTTTGTGGATGTCACCATCCCGCAGTACAATATTGACGTTACGATGCTGGAGAAGGCGTACTCGGAGAAGACGAAGGCGGTCATGATCGCCCATTCCCTGGGGAATCCCTTTGACCTCGGCGCCGTATCCTCCTTCTGCAAAAAGCACGGCCTCTGGCTGGTGGAGGACAACTGCGACGCCCTGGGAAGCACCTACGAGCTGGACGGGGAGAAGAGATTCACCGGAACCATCGGGGATATCGGAACCTCCAGCTTTTATCCCCCGCACCACATGACCATGGGCGAGGGAGGCGCGGTGTACACGGACAATCCGCTGCTGCACCGCATCGTCCGGTCCTTCCGTGACTGGGGACGCGACTGTGTGTGCCCGCCGGGCAGGGATGATACCTGCGGCCACCGGTTTGACGGCGCATACGGCGATCTGCCCGCCGGATACGACCACAAGTATGTCTATTCCCATTTCGGGTACAACCTGAAAGCGACGGACATGCAGGCGGCCATCGGCTGCGCGCAGCTGAAGAAGATGCCGCTCTTTGCGGAGCGCAGGCGCCGCAATCACCGCAGGCTCCTGGAGGAGCTCCGGAAGAGGAACGCGGAACAGTATTACATCCTTCCGGAACCGGCGGAAGGCGCGGATCCGGACTGGTTCGGATTCCTGCTGACCTGCCGGGAAGGCACGGACCGGACACGGGTCGTGCGCTATGTGGAAGAGCACGGAATCCAGACGAGAATGCTGTTTGCCGGCAATCTCATCAAACATCCCTGCTTTGACGCCATGCGGGAGACGGGCGAAGGCTACCGGGTTGCCGGGAGCCTTGAAAACACTGACCGGATCATGCGGGATACCTTCTGGGTCGGCGTATATCCGGGAATGACAGACGAAAAGACGGAGTATATGGCGCAGATACTTGCGGAAGCCGCGGCAGTCTGAACCTGCCCGGCCGCACGGAAGAACGGAGGAAGCGATGGGCAATACAGCATTTGACCTGACTGAGGTACACCGCGCGAACCTCTTCATGCTCAAGGAAATCGACAGGATCTGCCGGAAATACGGGCTGAAATACATTCTCGATTCCGGCACGCTCCTGGGGGCCGTGCGCCATCACGGCTTTATCCCCTGGGATGACGATGTGGACATCGCCATGACACGCCCCAACTATGAGAAGTTTTCAAAGGTGGCGAGACGGGAGCTTCCGGAGGGCATTACCCTTCTTCGGCCGGAGGATATCCGGAAGGGGAAGGTTTTCTATGACTTTACCGCCAGAATAATATACGAGAAAAGCAAAAGGTATTCGGAGAACGAGGACACGGATTATTACGGGGAACGTCTCAACCACCTGTGGATTGACATATTCGTGATCGACCGGATACCTGACAGCAAGAACGGCGACCGGACCGCGCGCTTTCTGCAGAAAGCGGTTTACGGGCTCGCCATGGGACACCGCCGGGAACTGGATTACGAAAAATACAGTCCCGCGGACAAACTCCGCGTGCATGTGCTCGCGGGAGCCGGGAAGCTTATCCCGATGCCGGCCATTTTCCGCCTTCAACGGAGGCTGGCGATGAAAGACCGCAAAAAGAAAACAAAACACATGTATTATAC
>JAEEGL014917646.1_pt1 | contig 13962 bp, 11 predicted proteins | sample 9134231 | NCBI WGS metagenome assembly JAEEGL01 (sample SAMN16246548, study PRJNA631951) | gut metagenome | biome: gut microbiome; feature: rumen; material: fiber-attached | host: Bos | place: Iran: Karaj | collected 2018-10
AAATGGCGCGTCGTAAGATGCGCTTTGTCGGCATAGAAAGCCACCTCGTGCTGCTCGCGGTAGTGCATAGCCAAGGCATTACAGAACTCATTGAAAACCAGACCACTGCGGTTGTTCTTCCTTGCTTCTTCATCCATTTCGCGGCGACAGGCATCCAACATCTCCACCATAATATCGGTCTGCGCCATGAGCATCTCATGCCGATGAGGGTAACGCGTAACAGGCGTATTGCTTATCAATTCCAACATCTCCACCGCTTTCATGTATTGCGCCATCTCTTCATCCGTTAGCAGACAAGCAGGAAGTGCATGAAACTTATTACGATCATGCGTCATCCGGTTTCGGGTCATTTCCTGCTCAAAAGCACAGGAATGGACAATAACTGTGACATTATAATCGGTACTGCACTCAAGCGAATGGATAATATGATTCGGCAATACCAACGCCACTTCGTTGGGTTGAAAAACAATCTCCTTCTTGTCGTACAATGCACGCGCCATTCCGGAATGACATATAAAAATCATAAGGTATCGCGAGATGATATCCTGATGCTTTACAGGAAAACCATGTACATCGCGCATTACCACTACTTCTGACTTTTCGATAGTGCGAAAAGCTTCGTCAAATTTACGTTTCTCATCCATAAAACATCATTTTGGGCACAAAAGTACTGCTTTTTTTTGACATATGCAAGCATTTTTGAATAAAAATCTTACTTTTAGCTAATAACTCCCCATAAATAGGTAACACGTATATGCGCAAAAAGCAGTACCTTTGCAGCCGATTATATATAGATAAGGAGGTACAAAATGAAAACTACCAGATTAATAGTATTGAGTCTGTTGTCCATCGTCCTTTTACCCTTGTCCCTGCAGGCACAAAGTCTGCTGAGTCCGGAGCAGTTGGCGAAACGGGAGAAACGCAAGAACCTGACAGTCAAGGAGTGGAACACGGACGACAAGACCAAGACGCGGTGGCTTGACCGTGTCAAGGTGTACGATGCGCAAGGACGGTGCATCGAGGAGACCGAGTATGCCACCTACGGACAGAAATGGCGTGTCACCAGCACGTACGACGACGTCACCGGCAAGGTGATCGAAGAAGTGGAGTACAACGACCGGAACCGTCCGGCACGTATCCGCAAGTACGAGTGGAACGAAGACGGCACCAAAGCCAAGCAGTACAATTACCTACCCAACGGCAAGTTATACAGTGTCAAAGTGTTCGAATATATCTTCTCTGACAAGTGAGTTGGCTCCCATTTCGCTCGATGAAATGGAGAGTGTGAAGCTCATGAACCGCATCGACACCAAGTTCGCGGTACCCTTGTCCCTGCTGCCTGCTATTCTGGAGGCGGCGAAAGAATCGTACTACATCCAGCAGATCGACGGCAAGCGGATCGCGACCTACGACACCATGTATTACGATACGGACACGCTGGACATGTACATCCGTCACCATGACCGCCAGTTAGTGCGCCAGAAGATACGCGTACGGCAGTATGTAGACAGCAATTTGACCTTCCTGGAGGTCAAGCGCAAGAACAACAAAGGACGCACCAAAAAGAAACGGATTGTGGTACCGGGGTTTGAACTGACAGCAGACACACAAAGTGTATTCAAGCACAAGAAAAAAGCCGATGAAACCGTAACAATCGAGCAGTTTATCGGTACGCAAAGCCGGTACTCATGGGATGCGCTTTCGCCGCATCTATGGACCAAGTTCCACCGCATCACGCTGGTCAACAAAGCCAAAACGGAGCGGCTGACCATTGATCTGGATCTGGTATGGGAGAATGTGGTCACGGGAGAAAGCCGCACTTTTGCAGACCTGGTCATCATCGAACTCAAACGCGACGGAAACGCCTATTCGCCGATGACCCGGATCATGCAAAACCTCCGTATTCATCCCATGAAAATAAGCAAGTACTGCATCGGTACCGCCCTCACGACACCGGGGATAAAAAAGAATCGTTTCAAATCAAAGATTCGAAAGATTGTTAAGATGGTTTCTTTCCAAGAAACGTTAAAGAGTTAAAATGGTTTTTATTGTATAAAAACGTTAAACAGTTACTATTATGACCCAAGTTGATTTATCCAACCCGACGTTGGAGTTTTTAGAGAATGACCCGGACATCGCTGCCCGTTTCGGTACCAGCGACAGTATCTCCTATTTGATGCACAGCATTGCGGACGCGCTGCACGTGAGTACCGACCTGATCACCATGCCGTTGATGTTCCTGTTCAACCTGCTGGTGTCGTGGATACTCATCTACTGCATCTACTATCGTTACAGCCGCCGCCGTGACTACTATGTGCAGTTCATGCTCTTCTCCAGCGGCATGTTCCTGTTGCTGTGGTTGATGCAGATACTGGACATCCAGACCGGTTTTGTGCTCGGTCTCTTCGCCATCTTCGGCATGATCCGGTACCGCACAGAGACCGTGCCCATCCGCGAGATGAACTATATGTTCCTTATCATCGCCGTTTCGGTCATCAACTCGCTGAGTCTCAAAGCGGACGGTTTGGCATGGTATTTGTTGCTTTTTGCCAATATACTGATGTTGGCTATGGCATGGGGATTTGAGCTCTGGAACGGACGCAAACGGATCTCCACGAAGATCATCCTCTATGAGAAGATTGAGAACATCAAGCCGGCCAACCGCGCGGCGTTGATAGCCGACCTCGAAGAGCGTACCGGCCTGAAAGTGCTGGACATCGAGATAGGGCATATCGACTTCCTCCGCGATGTGGCATACATCAAGATGACCTACCCGTTAGAGGCAGGCAAGATAAACAATAGTATTGACCAAATAACGAAATTCAAATGAAACGGCTTTTAATTATCGGTCTGTGCTCTGTATTCTGTGTTCTGTGTTCTTCGGAGGCATTGGCAACCACTTATAACTCTGCCGGATCGACCACCGAACAGGAGGTTCAGATGCGCATAGGGGCGGAGTTCACCAAGAAATGGAAACAGGGTGTCCAACTGAGTCTTGCCGAAGAACTCCGTTTCAATCTGTATGATGTGGAGACCGGTACCTCGGCAAAGAACAAAACGATCAACAATAATAAAGGTGCCTCGTTCAGCAAGTCGTACACCACGCTCTCTTTGGCGTACGCGCACCCGGAGTTCAAATATATCAAGGTAGATGCCGGATACACCTTGCGCCTATTGGGTAACAAAGGTTGGAGCGACCCTAACGAGTTCATCCGTCACCGTGTCTTCTTCGGTGTGAAGGGCACGTACAAGGGTCAGATCGCCAAGATCTACCTCCGCGAACGGGTGCTGTGCGACATGCGTACGGACAGCGTCAACCTGCTGGAGAAGAACCAGTACAACTGGCTGCTCCGCAGCCGTATCGGTTCGGAGTTCACCGTGCCCGGCAAACCCGTCAAGCCTTACCTCTGGCTGGAGTTGGAGAACACGCTCAACGTACCCAAGTACCAGCGCAAGAACGGGCTGCAGTATATCAGTCATGTGCGTACGCAGGTAGGTGTCAAATGGCGTCTGACCAAACTCAGCAGCCTGGATTTCTTCTACCGGTTCCAGTACGGCTATGACCGCGACATCAATATCACCAAGAAGAAAAGCTACCTCCAGCTGACCGAAGAGAAAACGTTTGTACATGCGATCGGAGTGGCGTATAATCTTGATTTTTAATTTGGAATACGTATGAAAAGGAATATTCTTTGCTTTGTAATAATAAGCTGTGTAGCGTTGCTCCAAGTGGGGTGCGACTACGAGAAAGATGTGGTGCTGAATGACGCTACATCCGGTTCCTCTATCGGTGACGATGAGGACGATGCGGTGGACAACCAGGAATGGACCTCTTCGCTCAATATCGTCTGGAACGGCAGCTCAGCTACTGTCTCCGGTTCGGTGGACGGTGTGACGGTCTCCAACAGCAACGGTTTCGTCACCGTCACCTCCACTGTGGAGGGTGTGGCGTATAACGTCAGCGGTTCGGGAACGGGTCAATTGAGCATTTACAGCGATTATAAGTTCCAACTGGCGCTGCAAGGACTGACGCTCAGCTGCTCTAACGGACCTGCCATCAACAACCAGTGCCACGAGGCATGCTATGTGGTGGTGAGCAGCACCAACACGCTCAGTGACGGCAGTTCGTACAGCTCTTCGTCGGAAGACCGCAAGGCGGCATTCTTCAGCGAAGGACAGTTGTGCTTCTCCGGTTCGGGTACGCTCAACGTCACCGGCAACTACAAGCACGCATTGGCATCCGATGACTACATCCGCCTGTGTTCCGGCATGACCGCTACGATCAATCTGACCGCCAAAGTGAATGACGGCATGCACGCCAATGACGGCATTCTGATTGAAGCCGGTACGCTCTCCGTCACCGCCAAGGACGAATGTGTCCGCACGGACGACGGGGCGATTGAGATAACCGGAGGTACGATCGTGGCGATCAGCCAGAGCGAAGCGATCGAGAGCAAAGGTACGCTGACCATCTCCGGCGGACAGGTCTATGCCCAAGGCAGCGACGATGCCATCAACGCAGGCGGCGACCTGACCATCAGCGGCGGCTATGTATGCGCCTACTCGACCGGCAATGACGGCATTGACGCCAACGGCAACTGCTATATCCAAGGCGGACTCGTTTATACCATCGGAGCGTCCAGCCCGGAGGTCGCGATTGATGCCAACAGTGAGGAGCAGAAGACCCTGTACGTGCAGGGCGGAACGCTGGTAGCGATCGGCGGTCTGGAGAGCGGTGCCAGCCTCACGCAGACCTGCTATTCGGCTTCGTCATGGAGCAAGAGCACTTGGTATGCCCTTACGGTAGGCAGTAATGTATTCGCCTTCAAAACACCGAGCAGCGGCGGTACGACCCTCGTGGTATCCGGTGCTTCGACGCCGACCTTGACTTCCGGCGTCAGTGCCTCCGGTACGGCTGTTTTCAACGGTATGGGCTATTATCCCGCGTCCGTTTCCGGCGGTTCGTCCGTCACGCTCTCCACCTATAGCGGAAACTCCGGCGGAGGACCCGGTGGTGGAGGTTATCCCGGTGGCGGTGGTCCCGGAGGACATTAAATTTGCAATCATAAATTTGAAATTATAAATTTGCAATCATGAAACGATTAATTAGTATCTTAGTCCTTTCACTTTTCACTTTTCACCTTTCTGTACAGGCAGGTGAATATGCCTATCTGGTGTTTGTGAACCAGAACAATGACACGACGGCGCTGTCGGTGACGGACATGACGCTGAGCGTGAACGGGAACAGCCTGACGGTGACGAACGCCGAAGGCAGTGTGAACTTTATCCTGACGGATCTGCAGTTCATGCAGTTCATGACCGAAGACGGTCAACTGGCAGAGAAATTAGACAACGTCCTGGACGCCAACGCGCCGATTGATGTCTATACGATCTTGGGCGTCAAGGTCGGACACTACAACAGCCTGCCTCAAGCGGCAGGAGTGCTCGGTAAGGGCAGTTATGTGATCAGTAATGGAAAGAACTCTCAAACGATTATACTGCAATGAGAAAGATAATTGGACTTTGGCTATTAGCTATTAGCTGTTGGCTTTCTGTAAGCGCGCAAACGCTGAATATAGAGGTAGGCAATGTACGGTATATGTTCCCGGCGGTGCAAACGGGTGTCATGCCCTATACCGACGGCACGAGTTTGACCGTCATGGGCAAGACCTTCGAGCTCAGCACCATCGACTCGATTTTTGTCGATGAAACCGAAGTAACTGACAATTTAGTAACGGTCGATTATGACGATGCAACGGCGACTATCACCGTAGCCGGCAACATCGCCCGATGCCTTACAATCGCGCAAACGGGCGCGCAGGTGAGCATCATCCAGAGTGCCGATGTGGCGCAGGAGATCACCTATACCCTGTCCGGTTCATCGTCCGACGGCGGTTTCTACAACGAAGGGTCCTACAAAGCGACGGTCGAACTGAACAACCTCAACCTGACGAACGTATCGGCGGTCTATTCGGGTGCAGCAGTGCATATCCAGAACAGCAAACGTATCAAGATCAAGCCGCTGAACGGCACGACCAACACGCTCGTCGATGCTGCCAACGGCAAGCAGAAAGGCTGTCTGTATGTAAAGGGACATGCGGAGTTTGCGCAGAAAGGTACGCTCAACGTAACGGGTAACGTGAAGCACGGCATCAAGTGCGGCGAGTACTTCCAGATCAAGAACAGCACGATCAACGTGCTTGCAGCAGCAGGCGACGGTATCAACTGCGAGCAGTTCTTCCTCATGGAGAGCGGCACCATCACTATCAATAACGTAGCGGACGACGGTATCCAGTGCGACATCGAAGATGCGACGGCAGGATCGACCGGCGAGACGGCTGATCATGAGGACGAAGACAGCGGCAACATGTACATCAGCGGCGGTACGATCAACATCGCCGTGACGGGTATAGCCTGCAAAGGTATCAAGGCGGAAGGCAATATCGCCATCAGTGGCGGTACCTTCACCATCACCACTTCCGGCAACGGCACATGGGACACGGACGATCTGGAGACCAAGGCGTCGAGTTGTATCAACAGCGATGCGAACGTGACCATCAGCGGCGGTACGCTCAATCTGACATCGACCGGTTCGGGCGGTAAGGGACTCAAGTGCGATAGCCTGCTGACCATCAGCGGCGGCACGATGGTCATTGCCACCACCGGCGGACTCTACTACAACAACGGCACGACGGAGAACCTCAATTATACCGGTAACACCGATAATGTGAGCAGCAATTACTACTCCTCGCCGAAAGGTATCCGTGCCGGCACGAAGACCGAGAGCGGCAGCGGATGGAACGTGACCTACACCTACGCCGGCGGTATCGTCATCAACGGCGGTAAGATCTCCGTCAGCACGGCGGGACGCAACGGCGAAGGAATCGAGAGTAAGGGCACCCTCATCATCAACGACGGCGAGATAGCCGTCAATGCGTACGACGATGCCATCAATGCGGCGTCCGATCTCACCGTCAACGGAGGTCTCATCTACGCCCGTGCCACCAATAACGACGGCATTGACGCCAACGGCAACGTCTATATCAAGGGCGGACTCGTTTATGCGATCGGTGCATCGAGCCCCGAAGTTGCGATTGATGCCAATACCGAGGAGCAGAAGAAACTGTATATCCAAGGCGGAACGCTGGTAGCTATCGGCGGTCTGGAGAGCGGTGCCAGCATCACCGGCGGTACCTGCAAGCAGACGACCTCATGGACGGCTAACAGCTGGTACGCCCTCTATAACGGCGGCGAGTCGGTTTTCGCCTTCAAGACACCGAACAAGACCAATTCCGGAGGCGGATACGGTCCCGGTGGCGGTAGTCAGAAATTAGTGGTTTATACGTCCTCGACACCGACCCTCAAATCCGGTGTAACTGCCGGAGGAACAGAAGTGCTGGACGGCAACGGCTATTATCCGGCAACGGCGACGGGCGGCACGAACGTCACTCTCTCCAACTACAGCAGTTCCGGCGGCGGTCCCGGCGGATGGTAACAAAAAAAGTGCTCCTTACGTGTAATAAACCCCAAAAGTTGAACACAAAACTTTTGGGGTTTATTACATTCTTTTATCGCTTATTTTCAGCAAGGAACCGTTTTAGCAGGAAAGTGGATTGTTTTTCCAATCAGAGAGAGATGTATCTATCTTTCTTTTAAGCAGTTGCATTAATCAAAAAATCACCCCGAAGAGCAATTCTTTTGAATTTCTATATTATATCAAAGATAATTGGATAGTCGGATACGATTGTTTGTGACAAGGCGCAAGGGGAATCGCAGGACCATATAATTCATTAAAAATTGTATTCAACTGATCTTCATATACCGACACATCCTCTATTCCGTTTCTTTGCAATTCAAGAATCTTTATTACCAGATTTTGAACTTCCTGTAAGACCTCCTCTGAAGGCCGGACAAATGGTATTTTTTTGATATAATTGGCGGAATTGTTGGTTGAGGGATTGATGGCAGTTATCAATTTCGTACAAATGGACGAATTGAAAAATGCCAACAAGTATAGTATCAGAGAGGCATCCTTGGGAAATATTCCGACAATAGACTGGTCAAAAAGACGGTTTTCGATTAGTGCTGCTGTCAATTGCTTTGAGCGAACCATCGGTATCGCTATGCCCTCCCGAAAATAGAACGATGGGTTCTGGAACCGGCACTTTTTACTGTTTCTATATTCGCTGACTGCTTTTTGAGACCAATCCATAAACCATTCGTTCGGCTTGAAATACTTTCTGTTGCCTCCTTTCACAATAGGAATAAGACATTGTGAACCATTGATACCCGTTTCTTTTTCCTGCTTTGACAAATTACGTACACAAACAGCATGAGGCGCTGCGACAGTATATTTTTTGGCATTCTTACACTCTTCATTCAATGGGTGCAAGTAGTGTTTATCATCTCCGGAATAGAAACCAGTTACGCAATGCGCAATATCCTCAATCCGCTCTACTTTGGTATCGTTAATTAAGTTATTTATCCAGTCCGGCGCATCGAACATGAATGCAGAATCCAATTGATTGTATATCTCACTTTGCGATACGACGCGACTTGTGCCGGCATTGGCATCCGGGATCTCATTGACATTCACAAAGCCGTTTCTAAGTTGAATCTTATTATTCAGATTACCCGGTATATTCTTGGATTTTTTCAATGTAATGATACATAAATTAGCATATCCGAAATTTATGCCCGGGAAAAACGATGAGGGGAATAACGTCAGTTCGCGGATGGTTGTATACGTCAGGATATACCGCCGTATCGCCAAATGCCGGTGCAAGGACAAAAACGTGTCTGGAATAATAAAACTGAGTTCGCCGTTCTCTTTCAAACATTCGATACAAGCGTAAAGAAACAACGTATAACTTTCTTTGCTATACAAATTAGCATACACCCTATTGAGAGTGGTTTGTTTCTCCTGCGTATATTTTGCTCCATAAGGGGGGTTGCCGATAATTTTATCAAACTGACAGCTTCTACTGATAACCTCATTATCAAGAAGGGTATCGGTCAATTTGACATGAATATTCTCGTAACCGTGATATTTGTATCGCAACTGATCTGCCGCTTGCGGATTCAGTTCAAACACGCTTATATTGGCAGAAGGAGATACTTCAAGTATTTTATCGACAAAAGCGCCATCACCGCCACAAGGCTCCCAGATAGAGTCTTGCGGTTTCAAATGAAGCATATCCGTCATGTAAGTCAGAATAGGCTCCGATTTGGTGTAATATGCCTGATATGCGGTTGCGGCACTCATTGGATTACCAAATTAAATAGGTTGCCAAGTTTCTGGAAGTTATGGTATTTCTCATTTGCTCCGTAAAATCATCCATCCAATTCACATTCCTATTAATCCAGTCATGAATATCATAGTGGGTAAATTGTTTGATCTTCTCATAGGTGTCATTTCCACAGGAAGTTTCCCATAAGCCGGAATCTTGCAGGGTGTTTAGATAATGGTTGTTTTCCGTAGAGCGGACAAAAAGCAGACACTTATAATTTTCGGTTTCTATGTTTTTATAGATACTTCCTACTAACAGGAGCCGATTGGTGTTTCCTTTTTCATTCGAGCCGAAACCGCTTTTGAAATCCACGATATATTTAGTATCCCCATCCATAAAATGCAGATCACATTCCAACTTGATTTCTCCGGATGTGACCAGTCCCCACACCTTGTCATAGTATTTTTGCAGTTGTTCCTTCTGGGGCTCGGTAATTGTAAGTCCGTCAATGAATGTCTGAATTTCCATGGTGAGTTCTCTCTTGACATCGGCAAACAGAGGAGGCACAAACAAGGGAAGTGATGCTATCGGATATTGGAAACACAATTTACAGAAAGGTTCCCATAACTCGCCCACTCGACGGGAAAACGCCATATAATCATACTCCCATACCGCATTTCTGGTTTCAAGCATTACCACATCATTGGTATATGTAATCATCAAAACACACTCCAGTATTTCCTCATTCGTCCAACGCTCACTTTGGGCGGTCGCATAGAGTGTACTCAGTAGTGTCTCTTTACTTTGAGCAAGAGCACGATTGATTGCTTTCGCTTTTCTTTTATAATCATTGGATGAATATTGAAGCGCAAGCTCGCTCAATATCTCATGTGCCCGACTTCTAAAGTAATGCAGAAGTTCTGTCTTTTGATTTTTTAGATTTTTGCTGATTAGCATGTCCGTGATTAGTTGTTATACGAATTATGCCGCAAAGGTAGTAAAAAAAAATGACGTGAGCAAATTTTACGTCATTTTTTTTGAATACAGACCGTTTCTTTGCTGATTCGTTTCATTTTTTTTTCGGACTAACACGGGGGGAAGTACCTTCAGACGGTTTTGAGAATTTTACCGGTGCATTGAGCAAAAAGAAAATTCAAGGAGTACATCGCATGACCGTTACCCGACGCAAAAAGGTCAAGGATCCGCTTACCGGCGGCGAGTTGGTTTTCGCCTTCAAGACACCGAACAAGACCAATTCCGGAGGCGGATACGGTCCCGGTGGTGGCAGTCAGAAATTAGTGGTCTATACGTCCTCGACACCGACCCTCAAATCCGGTGTGACTGCCGGAGGAACAGAAGTGCTGGACGGCAACGGCTATTATCCGGCAACGGCGACGGGCGGCACGAACGTCACCCTCTCCAACTACAGCAGTTCCGGCGGCGGTCCCGGCGGATGGTAACAAAAAAATCACATTTTCGGGTGCAAAGGAACAACTTTTTTTTGATTAGGCTGTTTCTATAGCATGTACATCTGTAAGAAACTGTTTCAACCCCATCGTTACTATTCCTTTTTCATCTCTGCGAGGTAAGATGTCTTCATGTACCAAGATGATTTTTCGGAACGAATCATCAACCAATTTTAGAGAATGCTCTTCTTGCGCCATTTTAGTAGAACTTGGCATTTCAAAGGCAGACTGGATATAATATCGCTGGCTGCCACGATTGACCACAAAATCCACTTCCAGATTCTTTCTCACGCGTTGCCCATTCACTATTTGCCATGTTTCCACTCTTCCCACATCGACCAAATACCCGCGCATACGCAATTCATTGTATATGATGTTCTCCATCAAATGCCCGTCGTCTATCTGCCGAAAATTAAGCACAGCGTTTCTGATTCCGGGATCGACGAAATAGTACTTGTTCTCGGCACCTATATACCGCCTTCCTTTGATGTTATAACGTAGCGCTTCCTCTACCAAAAAAGCATTTTGCAGATATGCTATATACTGCCGTACGGTCGTTTCTGTGATGCGCAACTTGGCAACAGACTTGAACGTGTCAGCAATCTTGGTCGGGTTGGTAGAACTGGCAACCGAGGACGCCAAGATACGTATCAGTTCGCGCATTCCTTCCTCATTACGCAGGTGATTTCTGTCCACTACATCACGAAGGTAAGTTACCTCGGTCATGGTACGAAGAAAGTCCTCTTTCTTTTGTATATCTTCCATCAATGCCACTTGCGGCAGTCCGCCATAAACAAAATAGTATTTGGCTGCCGTGAGGTAATCCAATCCTGTTCCTTCCATATATTCGCTGAGGGACAAGGGATACACACGAATCTCATCGCCGCGTCCGCGGAACTCTGTGACTACATCGCTGGAGAGGAATTTGGAATTAGAGCCGGAAACATACACTTCTGTGTTGGGTTTGCGCATTAATGTTAACAGCACTTCCACAAAATCTTCGACCATCTGTATTTCATCCAAGATAATATAGTGCGTCCGGTTGTCGGCAGTCAAATGCGTATCAATGTATTCCAGCAATTTGTCCGGATTGCGCAAAGTTTTCATGTCCCGTTGATCAAGGGTCAACGCAATAATATGATCTTCACTCACGCCTTCGTCCAACAAATAAGAACGGAATATATCGAACAGCAGAAATGATTTTCCGCAACGTCTGACACCGGTGATGATTTTAACCATTCCGTTGCCTCTCCCGGCGAGGAGTTGTTGTAGGTACTTTGAACGTAAAAAACGCATATTTACAAGGATTTTTTGTGATTAGTAACATTTTTTCGCTGCAAAGGTACAATTTTTTGTTAATATATGCAAATTATTTTGAAAAAATCTAAAGTATATTTAATATTTTATGTGTTTTTGTCGAAAATATTAAGTATATTTACCATTAATACAACACGCGGGCGACTCACTGAGCCGCCCGCTTTGTTTCTTTGTACTTGGTACTTAGTCCCTTGATACTTTATTTGACCTCTTGTCTGTAAATTTTTTTGGCAAAAAAATGTTATCAATTTTTTACCAAAAATGCTTCCAAAATGAGTGTTCTAGTTTACTAGTTGGCCTCGGGCATCGTAGATGCGGCCATTCCGCTCAATGAACAATATTCCGTTACGAATCACCTTGGTACTTTGTACTTGGTCGCTTGGTACTTGGTCAATGCCTTGCACACCATCGATATTGGAGGTGATGGTAAAGTCTGCATCGGGATCGCTGCCCATGAGGTTCGTCAGGCGGAAGTATGCTCGGAAAGCACCGACCGTGACGGACTCTTGACCGTTCGGATGAACGAGCACACCGTTTTCGTTGAAGTACAATATCATCTTATTCGCACTCGTGAACGTCTGCGGGCTATAGAGAGACTTGTACATCAGCAGTTTGCCTTTGGCGTCTGCGGTCTTGTTGGTCAGCCTCACGTTCTCGAACTCCGGAGAGAGGATAGGATTACCTTCGGTCCAGCGGATGATATAGGGTTTGCCGGCTTCGATAGATGTTGCCTCCTTGAAATACAGATAGACCAACTTGTTCTCCGTGTCGTTATACGAACTATCCGTATCGAGTTCTTTGAGCGTACAACCTGCGAGCGGAGATGCGGCTAACTCTTCTGCGCTGAGACCAAACGGCAGAGAGAGAGGCTGCCATGTGTTGTTCTTGTTGAACACACGGCCGGAAAGAATTACTTTGGAGACCTTCATGCCGTTGTACTCATTGAGTGTCTCGCCGTTCTGTTCGTTATCATAGAGCGTGACATCCGCTACTTTGTAGCGCGCCACGAAACAGATATTACCCGTGACGGTGTATTTCGCTCCTACCTTGTAGAGGTTCTCAACTGTTGTCGTATAAGGCGAGACATAGCTATCCTCCGTCGGTTCGGTGGTGGCTTCCCATCCAACGAACGTAAGCCCCGGTACCTTCAGCGTTGCCATCGGCAGACGGAATACTGAATCGGGCACTACGAGATGGGTAGCGGTCTTGCTATAGGTCTGTCCATCGAACGAGCCGGTCGGTTGGGCAACAGGCATGTACAGTTTGGCAGCATACGCCGTTGCGTGTACACCGCAGACGGTACAAACGCCGTTGGCGTCAAAGGTATGCAGGGCTGTGTCGGTATGCAGGCAGTACGGGCAGTGACTGATATGATGGTCGTTGGGACCTGTACCATCCACCGTATAAGTGAACCCGTCGCTGTGGTCGCAAACCTCAACGCGTACGTTGGTACGATACCAGCAGGCGTTCTTGCGCTCGGCAGCCGTGAACTTACGTTCGGAGATTACCATCATGTCGTCACCAATATCGAGTGTATTATAGTCATCGCTGCCGTCACCGGGTCCGATCGCGCGGCTTCCTTCGTCCGTACCCGTGGTCTTGGCTACCACCGTACCGCCGTATATGATGACCCAACTGCCATATCCGTCTTCGCCGCCGCCTATACCGGCACCGTTGTCATTGCCTTCCGCATAGAGGTAGCCGCCATAGACTTCCAAGCTTCCTCCGTTACAACCCTCACCGCCACCGACACCGGCTGCATCCACACCGCCATAGGCATATACTTCACCGCCAAATATTTTCAACCTGCGGTCTGAAGGAGGTACATTATCAATGACCCACTCATTGCTACCGGAACCTATTCCGGCGCCGTTCTCACCGCCATAGGCTTTGACCAGACCGCCGCGCACTTCGACCCTTCCGCCATCGCCATCCCAGCCTCCGCCGAT
>JAEEGL015074215.1_pt1 | contig 13962 bp, 8 predicted proteins | sample 9134231 | NCBI WGS metagenome assembly JAEEGL01 (sample SAMN16246548, study PRJNA631951) | gut metagenome | biome: gut microbiome; feature: rumen; material: fiber-attached | host: Bos | place: Iran: Karaj | collected 2018-10
ACGGTAAGTCAGGAATCGCCTGCGAACTTGGTTATTTGGCAAAAAGAAGAAACTGAAGCAATCAACTTCTATTCTATTTATAGAGAGACTGCCGATGATAATGTATATGAAAAAATAGGTGATATTCCATACAGCCAAACAAGCATTTTTGTCGATGATAACACCGACAGTCAAACAAAGGCTTATCGCTATAAACTTTCAGCAACTGACAATTGTGGAAATGAATCACCACAAAGTCCAAATCATAAAACAATTCACGTAACAATAAACCAAGGACTTAATGGGGTAAACAATCTTATCTGGGATCACTACGAAGGTTTCTCTTTTTCAACATATTCCATTTATAGAATTACAACAGATGGAGTTACTGAGATAGATAAAGTTCCATCATCAAACTGGACTTTTTCGGATAAAAATGCTCCGAAAAATATATTGTCATACTACGTTGCAGTCAAATTACCAAAAGAAATCAATATCAACGATCCATTCGTGAAAGCAGAAAGTGGTCCGTTCAATTTGGCAATCAGCAACATTGCCGAAGTTGAAAACAAAACAGCAATTTCTTTTGTAGAAGAAAAACCTGTGAACGTGTATGCGGCACACAACGCAATCGTAGTTGAAAATGCTGGCGAAAATCAGATTGTAATCTGCAACGCAATTGGTCAGACAATCGTCCGTGCCAAAGGGAACAACGAAGCGGTGAAATCATTCAATGTTGAAAAGGGTATTTACATTGTGATTGTAGGCAACAAAGCGGTGAAGGTTGTAGTGGAATAATAATTTGTAGAGACGCGCCATGTGACACGTCTCTACAGTAAAATATTACATATTGTGATGATTATTTTCTTTGCCGACAAACTTCGTAAATACACATTGCTGCGGCAACCGAAACATTAAGCGATGAAATTTCGCCTTGCATAGGAATTTTTATGCATGTGCTCGCCATGTCTATTATGGACTGTTCTATGCCCGTATCTTCGGAACCGAACACCAACGCGACAGGTTTGGTTAAGTCAACATCGTAGCAATTTTGCGAAAACTTCTCTGCGACACAAATCACCTCTATCCCACTTTCTTGCAGATACGAGATTGTCTTTTTCAACGAAAACGTCTTACAAACAGGTATTTTCAGCAACGCACCTGCCGAAGTTTTTACCGCATCGGCATTTATCTGTGCCGAACCGTGATGAGGAATCACAATTGCATGTACGCCCATACACTCGCACGTCCGCGTAATTGCACCAAAATTCCGAACATCGCTCACCTGATCGAGCAAAACCAAAAATGGCACCTCGCCTTTTTCAAATAACGACGGAACAATCTGCTCCACATCATGAAATTCCACTGGCGACATAAACGCAATTACACCCTGATGAGCCTTTCGGGTGATTTTATTCAACTTTTCAATCGGAACACTTTTTATAGTGACGTTCTGCTTTTTTGCCTGAACAATTATTTCCTTAATCTGCTCACTGTCAGATTGTTTTTTGATTAAAATCTGGTCAATTGGCCGGCATTCGTTCAATGCCTCCAAAATTGCGTGCGCACCATATATAAAATTGGGAGTTTCCATCGTCTATGCCTGTGCAGAACTGTTTCCGATAGTCGGAATAGGAATATTTTGAGTGATTTTTATCGGGCCGTTGTTTTGCTCATATTTTTGAATATTGTCTTGTAAGGCACCCAATAATTTCTTTGCATGTTCGGGCGTAAGAATCACCCGCGACATGACTTTTGCCTTGGGAGTACCCGGCATCATTCTCGCAAAATCAACAATAAATTCAGAATTTGAATGCGAAATAATCGCAAGATTTGAATACACGCCGTCTGCCACATCTGCCGGCAAATCTATGCTAATTTGCTGATTGTTATTTTCCATATTTTCTGGTTCTATATTTTCGAAATACAAAGTAACGGATTTTTTCTGTAAAACTATCATCCGACTTGCTTTTTCGTATTTGTTCCCATTGGCAGAAAAAATTTTTTCAGTTGTTTTTTATTATTTTGCAAACGATAAAAAAAAAATTATCGAAAAAAAAACAAAATTTCGTGCAGTCATTTTATCCTTATAGGACATAGGGGCAGATTTTTTGGACTTAATGGAGATAACACAACTGATAAGTAGGTGCAGGCAAGGCGACAATGCCGCTCTCGGGGAATTGTATCAGACATACGCAAAGCAAATGCAGAGCGTGTGCCGGCGGTATCTATCCGACAGCCAGTCTATCAACGATGCCATACACGATTCATTTGTAATTATCTTCACCTCGCTCGACAAATTACGCGACGACAGCAAAGCCGAGGCATGGATGATGTCGATTGCACGGAACGTGGCATCGAAATACAAGGACTATCAAATGAAACACCAGACCGTCTCATTTGAGAACATCGGCAAAAACGATTTTTGGAATGATGACACCGACGCTCCTGACTATAAAGAACTTTCCATGAGCGAAATCACAAGTCTGATTGAAAAATTGCCAGAAGGTTATGGTAAAATATTCAAGTTGTCGGTATTGGAAGGTATGTCGCACAAAGAAATTGCAGCCCTGCTCAATATTAAGCCGCATTCGTCTTCGTCGCAACTGGCACGTGCAAAGAAGCAGCTCCGTTCTATGATTCAAAAGTCATGGCCTGCACTGCTGTTGCTTCTCATTCCTATTACGTTCTTTCTTCTCCGAAAAGAAAATCCAGTTTCCAACGAAGAATCAACAATTGTGACAACATCTGAGGAGAAGACAACAGAGATGCCGAAAGAACAAGCACAAGACCCTGTAATTGTTCATCAACCTACGAAGCGGAACATTGTTCCTGCAACAAAAACTCAGTCTGCAACCATCCAGACAAACGAGCCTGTCATTTCCGACACGGTGAACGATATGATTGCCTACAAAACAATCGTAGCCGACACTGCGCACGATTCCCAATCCCGTGATACAATCCAGTTCATGCCAAAAACAGAAAATCCGCATTACAATCTTGCCGACATATTCCCCGACAAGTCCGTAATCAGCAACAATAAATCACAAAAGTGGTCAATAGGAGTCGCGTACACCGGAAGTTTCGACGAACAAAATGCGTCCAAATCAATAATAAAAGAAGTTGACATTGATGTGGAGGGACCAGGTATCAAGCCACCTGAAGGAGGCTCTATCGTAACAACTGATACAGTTCTCTACACAACTCATCACTATATGCCTCTCACGTTGACAGTGCTTGCCCATTACAAACAGAGCAAGCGGTTTGGCATTGAAACTGGTATAAGTTATATGCGTCTTGTTTCCGATTTTGAAAAAGACACAAACAAAACCATAACTCGTGGGCAGTTACAGACCGTCCACTATCTTGGCATTCCAGTAAAGGGAATGTATAATTTTGCCACGGTTAAAGGTTGGAATCTATACGGAAATCTTGGCGTGACGATGGGAATCCCAATCCATTCGCAATTCAATACAAACGAATACCCTCGCGAAATGACAGACACTAATGTTCCATGGCTGTGGTCGCTCAGCACGGGAGTTGGCCTGCAATATAATATTACTCCGCACATAGGAATCTTTGCAGAGCCAGGCGTACTATATTATCTCCCAACGCACAGCGGTTTGGAAACCTACTGCACAGAACATCCGTTCACGTTCTCGTTGCCAGTGGGAATCAAATTTATTTGGTAATAATATAATCTTGTAAAATTATTCTGTATTAAGGGATTTTGTTGGACAAAAACAACTGTCAAGCAGCATTTTTTTTTTAATCCCTTCACTTTCTCATTACTATGGAAATAAAATTTATTTAAGTAGTTTGCAGTCATTGACAATATCACAGACTATATAAGAAAACAAAATTGTTTTTAACATCTGGCAAATAAAGGATTTTAAAACTTTTAAGACTTATATAATTGATAAATCAATGAGCAAGTTTCGGTTGTTTTTGTTAAACATAATCTATCCTAAATGGTTGTTCCACTACATTGTTTGTAGTAAGGCAAAAAGTCACGGTAAGGTAAAAATCCGTCGTTATTCCACGGTAAACAGAGGAACCGTGTTGGGTGACCAAATATCAATAGGTGGAATTCATATTGTTGGCAAAGGGAATTGTTATATTGGAAATTATGTACACATAGGTACTGATTGCCAAATACTTACGGACTATCATAATTATGACGGCGGCAGTAAAATTCCGTATGATGAGACACGGGTGGTGGAGGACGTAATAGTTGGTGATTTTGTATGGTTGGGCAATAATGTGATTATTCTTGCAGGTGTAACCATAGGCGAAGGAGCTATTATTCAAGCAGGAAGTGTTGTTGTGAACGATATTCCACCTATGGCTATTGCTGGCGGTCTTCCAGCGAAAGTTTTCAAATATCGTGATGTTGACCATTTTCAAAAACTGAAAAGAGATAGGAAATTTTTGCTGCTTGATTAGACACTTTTTTGATGTATTATAGTTCAAAAAAAATAAATTCAAAAATTTGATAAATATGCAGTCATTGAAAAATTCAAAGACTATATAACGAATCAATAATAAAATTTATGAAAAAATTATTAGGGCTTTTTCTTAAATTATTAGGTTTTTTTCTTATTTGTTGTTTGACCATAGGGGCAATGATACAGCTGACATTCGGCCGAAAACCAATAAAAATAAAGGACTTACATAAAATCGAAGATATTCCCGATACAAATAAGAAGCTGTCTTTTAGTATAAAACAAAAAAAATAAAAAAAATCTCAGGTAAATACGCAGTCATTCATATATCAACAGACTATATAAACAAACAATAATTTTAAATATAAAAAAGTAGTGTTATGAAAAAAGTATTTTTAATTCTAAGCATGTGTTTCTGCGAACTATGTTACTCGCAAGAAATACGACAAATCTTTCTTCACGTGGAGGAGGAAATACAATATGATGAAAGCACGATTGACGAAACTTTAAAACAAATTCTTTCTATTGATTCTCAGATTACATTTGATGTTTTCAAGGAAGAAATCTCTCAAGACGATGGCTCCACTCATCTAAGGATGCACCAATATATGGATGATTACAGAATAATGGACGCAGATCTCTTGGTTCATGTTAAAAAGAATAATATTTATCTAATCGATGGTACTTATTATTCTTCGATTGGAGAAATTGAAAAAAATACACCGTTAACTAAATTAGAACTTGTACAAATTGCTGAAAAAGACGTCTTTGGAATAGATACATATTATGACATGGAGTATAAAACAGAAAAAGTGATTGCTCACAATACTTTAAACCCTGATGACGAAAATCTGTATTACGCCTATAAAGTTTCAATAATTGACAAAAATAATCTCGAAACAGCCGTTGATGTAATTATAGACGAAAATTCAGGAAAAATATTACAGAAATCATCCTCAGTGTATTATTCAACCTCGATTATTAAGATGTCTGACGTAAAGTGCCTGTTTACTGCCAATCCTGTAAAAAACAAATTATATCTAACCTTGCCTCAAGTAGAAAATGAAATAAAAATCTTCAACATACAAGGCAAACTAATGTTACGACAGTTAGTTGTAGGCCAAACGGCAATTATCAACGTGCAATGCTTGAAATCAGGTACGTATGTGCTTATTGTGAACAATACCGAAAAACAAAAAATCGTAATTAATTAACTTTATATATTTTAACTATGGGCTGGATATGCACAGGAGTAATACTGATTACAGTATTGATAATAATCGCAAAAAGTTAGTTTTCTTATTCAAATGACGGGAATAAAACTTTTTCGTTTAAGTTTGTAAAATAAGTATGAATAGTAATCATTTAATAAAAGTAGAGTTATGAAAAAAGTATTTTTTATCTCAATGCTTGCTGTGGCAACGATAGTTGCATGCGGCAAAGAAGAAGAGGAGGCAACGCCTCAAGTACAAGAACCAGAGACTGCAGAGGGGCAGACGGTGATTGAACAAATCACTATCATGAAATCCGACGAAACAGGTATCGTTATTCGCATCGGCGAAGGCGAAGAAGCACGGGATTCTATCATTCCTCTTACAGTTCCTTATTTCGCACCGTCTGTTCTCAAAGGGACAGTTGTTGTGCAAGTGGGCGAAGGCGACAATGTTCACGATTCTATCGTGTACATCTACGAACCTGTTCGGGTCCACCCTGCTCCACAACAAACTCCTTATGTCTGCGATACGTGTAAATAATTCAACACGGTACAAAAAGAAAAGGGAAATTCGTAAAGAATTTCCCTTTTCTTTTTTCAATTAATGTCGATTACAATTTAATCTCTATTTTTCAATTTGGCATATTCCTCTTCGGAACCGACAAGAATCTTGTCGTATTCTTGCAAACCTGTTCCAGCAGGAATCTTATGACCAATGATAACGTTTTCTTTCAAGCCTTCCAAATCATCAACTTTTGCATTGATTGCAGCTTCGTTAAGAACTTTTGTCGTTTCCTGGAACGAAGAAGCCGAAATCCAGCTACGAGTTTGAAGAGATGCTCTCGTAATACCTTGTAGTATCTGGCTTGCTGTAGCCGGACGTGCATCGCGGACTTCAACAAGTTTCAAATCCTTACGTTTCAATTGCGAATTAACATCGCGCAACTGACGAACGGTAATAATCTGACCGGCTTTCAATTTTTCGTTATCGCCAAGTTGTTCAGAATCACCTGCATCTGTAACGACTTTCTTATCGTAGATTCTATCGTTTTCGTCAAAGAAATCCCATCTGTCAACAATTTCTCCTTCGAGGAATTTGCTGTCGCCTTGGTCGTTAATTTGAACCTTACGCATCATCTGACGGACAATCACTTCGAAGTGTTTGTCGTTAATCTTCACACCTTGCAGACGATATACGGCCTGAACTTCGTTCACGATATATTCCTGAACTTTTGTAGGACCGAGAATATCCAAAATGTCGGTTGGAGTGATAGAACCGTCGGACAAACTTGTACCAGCCTTCACATAGTCGTTTTCTTGTACAAGAATCTGTTTTGACAGAGGAACAAGATATTTTCTTTCTTCGCCAGCCTTAGGAGTAACAATAACTTCGCGGTTACCTCTCTTGACTTTTCCGAAAGAAATATTACCGTCGATTTCCGAAACGATAGCAGGGTTCGACGGGTTACGAGCCTCAAACAATTCCGTAACACGAGGAAGACCACCGGTGATATCACCTGTCTTACCTACTGCACGTGGAATCTTAGCCAACGTCTGACCAGCTTTAATCTTATCGCCTTCGTTCACAGTAATATGTGCACCTACCGGCAAGTTATAATTCTTAAGAACATCCTTAGATTTTCCAACGATTTGAATTACAGGGTTCTTGGTCTTATCCTTCGATTCAATAACAATCTTTTCCTTGAATCCTGATTCATCGTTTTCTTCCTTGAATGTTATGTCTTTTTCAACATTTTCGTACTTGATTACACCGGCAAATTCAGAGATTATCGAAGCGTTGTAAGGATCCCAAGTACAGATTAACTTACCCTTGTTTATTTCAGCATGATTCTTAACCAACAATTTTGAACCATATTGAATATTTTGAGTAGTCAATACACTGCCTGTATTCTTGTCTATAATCTTCATTTCGGCAAGACTACCGATAACAACGTCAATCTTGTCGCCAACTTTCTTTTCGCCGCTGATAAGAATATCCTTGTCGCTATCTTCAACCTCGCCTTCAATCGTTCTCAATTCTTCGAATTCAACGCGAACATCGTCCCATTTTGATTCGAATGAAGATGCAGTTGCAATATTCGATGCAGTACCACCCACGTGGAACGTACGAAGTGTCAACTGCGTACCAGGTTCACCGATTGACTGCGCAGCAATAACGCCGACAACCTCACCTTTCTGTACCATTCTTGCAGTTGCAAGGTTACGTCCGTAACATTTTGCACAAACACCCTTACGAGATTCGCAAGTCAATACCGAACGGATTTCGATTTGTTCTATCGGAGAATCTTCGATTTCCTGTGCGATAGCTTCGTTGATTTCTTCACCAGCTTTCACTATCAATTTACCAGTCTGTGGATGATAAATATCGTGAACACTTGTTCTACCAAGAATTCTTTCGCCAAGTGATTCTACTACTTCATCGTTGTTCTTAACGGCTGAAGCAACCAAACCTCTCAACGTACCGCAGTCTTCTTCCGTAATAATCACATCGTGAGAAACGTCTACCAAACGTCTTGTCAAGTAACCTGCATCGGCAGTCTTCAAAGCCGTATCGGCCAAACCTTTACGAGCACCGTGAGTTGAGATGAAGTACTCCAAGACAGACAAACCTTCCTTAAAGTTCGACAAGATTGGGTTTTCGATAATCTGACCGCCTTCGGCACCTGATTTCTGAGGCTTCGCCATCAAACCACGCATACCGCACAACTGACGAATCTGTTCCTTAGAACCACGGGCTCCGGAGTCAAGCATCATGTATACAGAGTTAAATCCGTTCTGGTCAGATTTAAGTCTGTCCATCACCTTGTTAGTCAAATCGGCATTTGTGTGTGTCCAAATATCGATAATTTGGTTGTAACGTTCGTTGTTGGTAATGAAACCCATATTGTAGTTGTTCACTACCTCTTCAACTTCGTCGTAACCTTTTTGTACCAAGCCAACCTTTTCGTCTGGAATGACAACGTCGTCGAGTTTGAATGACAAACATCCTTCGAATGCCATACGGTAACCCATATTCTTCACATTATCAAGGAAGTCGGCAGTTTTAGGCGTTCCTGCAACTTTCAGCACGTCGGTGATAATGTCACGCAAAGATTTCTTAGTCAACAATTTATTGATGAAACCGCTTTCTTCAGGTACAATTTCGTTGAAGATAATTCTACCAATTGTGGTAAGAATCCATTTTGATTTATCGTTTTCGTCTTTGTACTGTTTAAGAATATCTTTCTCTTCGTCAGCGAATTTCCACAATTTTCTCGGAACTCTTACAAAAGCATGAAGGTCGGCTTTCTTCTCGTTGTAAGCAATAATTGCTTCTTCTGGAGAATAAAAATAAGATCCTTCGCCTTTTGCACCAGGCATACCTTTAGTAATATAGTACAAACCGAGCACCATATCCTGAGAAGGCACCTTGATTGGAGCACCGTTGGCAGGGTTCAAAATGTTGTGCGACGACAACATAAGAATCTGAGCTTCCAACACGGCAGCATTGCCAAGAGGCAAGTGAACAGCCATCTGGTCACCATCGAAGTCGGCGTTGAATGCCGTACAAGCAAGTGGGTGAAGTTGGATAGCCTTTCCTTCAATCATCTTAGGCTGGAATGCCTGAATACCAAGACGGTGCAATGTCGGGGCACGGTTCAACAGAACTGGGTGACCTTTCATTACATTTTCCAAAATATCCCAGATAACAGCATCTTTTCTATCAACAATCTTCTTGGCAGATTTTACTGTTTTTACAATACCTCTTTCAATCAATTTTCTGATAATGAAAGGTTTGTACAATTCAGCAGCCATTCCTTTTGGAATACCACATTCGTGCAATTTCAACGTAGGACCTACGACGATTACCGAACGAGCCGAATAGTCAACACGTTTACCGAGCAAGTTTTGACGGAAACGACCTTGTTTACCTTTCAAACTGTCGCTCAAAGACTTCAAAGAACGGTTTGCATCAGTTTTTGCCGCATTTGTCTTTCTTGAGTTATCGAACAGAGAATCAACAGCTTCCTGCAACATACGTTTTTCATTACGCAAAATCACATCTGGAGCCTTTATCTCTATCAATCGTTTCAAACGGTTGTTTCTGATAATCACACGACGATACAAGTCATTCAAATCTGAAGTTGCAAAACGACCACCGTCAAGTGGAACAAGCGGACGGAGTTCTGGCGGAATCACAGGGATACACTTCAAAATCATCCATTCCGGTTTATTTTTATGCTTTGATTCTCTGAAAGCTTCAATAACCTGCAAACGTTTCAAAGCCTCGTTTTTACGTTGTTGAGACGTTTCCTTGCTTGCCTGATCGCGCAATGAATACGACAAACTGTCGAGATCCAATCTCTTAAGAAGTTCTTCGATTGCTTCAGCACCCATCATAGCGATGAACTTGTTCGGGTCTGAATTGTCAAGCATATCATTTTCCTTCGGCAATGTTTCTGCAATGTCAAGATATTCTTCCTCTGAAAGAAAATCCAAATCGTTGACACCGTCAGCTTTCTTTATACCAGCCTGAACAACAATATATCGTTCATAATATATTATTTGGTCAAGTTTTTTGGTAGGAATACCCAACAAATAACCGATTTTGTTAGGCAACGAACGGAAATACCAGATGTGTGCAACAGGGACAATCAAATTGATGTGTCCGCTTCGTTCACGACGAACTTTCTTCTCTGTAACTTCAACACCACAACGGTCACAAACGATTCCTTTGTAACGGATACGTTTGTATTTTCCACAGTGACATTCATAGTCTTTTACAGGGCCAAAAATTCTTTCGCAGAACAAGCCGTCGCGTTCTGGTTTGTACGTTCTATAGTTGATAGTTTCTGGTTTTAAAACTTCGCCGCTTGAACGGTCCAGAATATCTTCTGGAGACGCAAGACTGATGCTAATCTTTGAGAAACTACTTTTTACTTTTGAATCCTTTCTAAAAGCCATTTTTTATGAACTTTAAATTGTAACTAATTCAGATGCTTATTCAAAATCGATATTAAGGTTCAAGCCACGCAATTCATGCAGCAACACGTTGAATGACTCTGGTAATCCCGGAGTTGGCAACGGTTCACCTTTAACAATCGCCTCGTATGCTTTGGCACGGCCATAAACATCATCAGATTTGATTGTCAAGATTTCTTGCAGAATATTTGATGCACCGAATGCTTCGATAGCCCAAACCTCCATTTCACCGAAACGCTGACCACCAAATTGTGCCTTACCACCAAGAGGTTGTTGCGTAATCAATGAGTACGGACCGATTGAACGAGCATGCATCTTATCATCAATCAAGTGACCCAATTTCAACATATAAATCACGCCGACTGTTGCAGGCTGGTCAAAACGTTCACCTGTTCCACCGTCGTAGAGATATGTTTTACCGAAATCAGGAACTCCTGCTCTACCTGCTGCACGGGCAACTTTATCAGCTTCACGTGTTTCTTTCGTAATATCTTCCAAAGAAGCACCATCAAAAATCGGTGTAGCATAGTTCTTGCCAAGTTCTTTTCCTGCCCAGCCCAATACTGTTTCGTAAATCTGTCCGATGTTCATACGAGACGGCACACCAAGAGGGTTAAGAACTATATCGACAATACTTCCGTCAGCCAAGAACGGCATATCTTCGTCGCGTACGATACGAGAAACAATACCCTTGTTACCGTGACGACCTGCCATCTTATCACCGACTTTCAGTTTACGTTTTTGTGCGATATACACTTTCGCCAATTGTATGATTCCCGAAGGAAGTTCGTCTCCGACAGAAATAGCATACTCTTTACGTTTGTATTCACCTTCGATTTCTTTATGCTTTCTGCAATAGTTGTGAAGCAATTTCGAAATCAATTCGTTCTTCGCACTATCCGTTGTCCATTTTTCTGTTACAACATCCGTATAATCCTCAATTTCATTCAAAAGTTTTTGTGTAAACTTAGCACCTTTCGAAATCAGGACATTTCCAGCATAGTCTTTCACACCTTGCGAAGTCTTGCCTTCAGTAAGTTTGAACAATTTCTGGATAAGGATATCTGTCAACTTCTTACAATTTTCATCGTATTCAGCCTTGTAACCTTCGAGAATTGGTTTTTCGTTAGCCTTAGTTTTTCTGTCTTTAACACTTCTTGTAAACAATTTCTTGTCTATTACCGTTCCATACAATGATGGACGGGCTTTCAAAGAAGCATCTTTTACATCGCCAGCCTTGTCACCGAAGATTGCACGCAACAATTTTTCTTCTGGAGAAGGATCAGATTCACCTTTCGGAGTAATCTTACCGATAAGGATATCGCCTGGTTTTACCGTTGCACCGATACGAATCAATCCGTGTTCGTCCAAGTTCTTGATTGCATCTTCGCTCACATTCGGGATATCTGATGTAAATTCTTCCAATCCACGTTTTGTGTCACGTACCTCAAGAATATGTTCGTCAATATGGATTGACGTCATTATATCTTCACGAACAACACGTTCAGAAATCACGATAGCATCCTCGAAGTTGTAACCCTTCCAAGGCATGAATGCAACTTTCAAGTTACGTCCAATTGCAAGTTCTCCGTTTTGTGTAGAATAACCTTCAGTCAAACATTGACCTTTAACAACTCTTTCTCCTTTTTCCACTATCGGACGAAGGTTGATACAAGTGTTTTGGTTAGTTTTACGGAACTTGATAATAGGATAAACCTTCAAATTATCATCGAAGCTGATGAAATCTTCTTCTTCTGTTCTATCGTAACGAACATGTATTTCTCTTGCATCGACATATTCAACAACACCATCGCCTTCGGCCATTACTTGAACGCGGGAATCTTTAATAACCTGACGTTCAATACCTGTACCTACAATCGGAGCTTCTGCACGTAACAGAGGCACTGACTGGCGCATCATGTTAGAACCCATCAAAGCACGGTTAGCATCGTCGTGTTCCAAGAACGGAATCAACGAAGCCGCGATAGAAGCGATTTGGTTTGGAGCAACTTCCATGAGCGAAATCTCGTCTGGTGTAGCGATAGGGAAATCAGCTTCCATACGGGCTTTAACCTTGTCTATTGCTATTTCTCCGTTTGCTTTCAACGGGGTATCAGCCTGAGCAATTGTTTTTCCATCTTCCTGCTCAGCACTCAAATATACCAAACCGTTTTCAGACAAATCAACTTTACCATTTTCAACCTTTCTATATGGAGTTTCAATGAAACCAAGATCGTTAACCTTTGCAAATACACACAAAGAAGAAATCAAACCGATGTTTGGACCTTCTGGCGTTTCAATCGGACAAAGACGACCATAGTGAGTATAGTGCACGTCACGAACCTCGAAACCGGCTCTTTCTCTTGACAAACCACCAGGACCAAGAGCAGACAAACGTCTCTTATGAGTCATTTCGCCCAGCGGGTTAGTCTGATCCATGAATTGAGACAACTGGTTTGTTCCGAAGAATGAGTTAATTACAGACGAAAGAGTCTTAGAATTGATAAGTTCAATCGGGGTAAATACTTCGTTGTCACGTACATTCATACGTTCACGAATTGTTCTTGACATACGAGCCAAGCCAACACCGAACTGATTTCTCAACTGTTCGCCAACTGTTCTTACACGACGGTTGCTCAAGTGATCGATATCATCTACATCAGCTTTCGAGTTGATAAGCTGGATAAGATATTTGATGATTCGAATAATATCCGATTCTGTCAACACACGCGTTGTCAACTTTTCTTCATTTGCTGGGATGTCGGTATACAATTTAGCATTGATTCTATAGCGACCAACTTCGCCCAAATCATATCTTTTTTCCGAGAAGAAAAGATTCTTGATAAGTTCTTGTGCAACAGACTCTTCTGGCGGTTCTGCATTACGCAACTGACGATATATATAGTATATCGACTCTTTCTCCGAGTTACAAGGGTCCTTTTGCAAGGTATTGTAAATCACGTCGAAATCAGAAGAATTCTGGTCTTCTTTGTGGAGAAGAATTGTTTTTTGTCCAGAATCGAGAATCATATCGATGTGTTCTTTTTCGATAACGACTTCACGTTCGATAATAATCTCGTTTCTTTCAATAGAAACAACTTCACCGGTATCTTCGTCAACAAAGTCCTCAATCCATGATTTAAGAACCCTTGCTGCGAGTTTTCTGCCTATTATTTTCTTCAAACCTGCCTTTGAAACCTTAACTTCTTCTGCCAAATCGAAAATTTCGAGAATACGTTTATCGCTCTCGAATCCGATAGCACGAAGCAAAGTTGTTACAGGCAACTTCTTTTTACGGTCGATGTAGGCATACATCACACCGTTTATATCTGTAGCGAATTC
>JAEEGL010509740.1_pt1 | contig 13961 bp, 11 predicted proteins | sample 9134231 | NCBI WGS metagenome assembly JAEEGL01 (sample SAMN16246548, study PRJNA631951) | gut metagenome | biome: gut microbiome; feature: rumen; material: fiber-attached | host: Bos | place: Iran: Karaj | collected 2018-10
CAGATACAGGCGTAAACCTCCTCTCCCCCGGTGAGACTCCATATGAGAACGCACAGTTCCTGCTCTTCCTTGCAGCTGTTATCAAGGCTGTTGACGACTATCAGGATCTGCTGAGACTTTCAGTCGCTACCGCAGGCAACGATCACCGTCTCGGCGCAAACGAAGCTCCTCCTGCTATCATCTCTATCTTCCTCGGCGATGAGCTCACAGCTATACTTGAAGCTATCGAGAACGACAAGCCTTACGGCGGTACAGCAAAGGAGAAGATGAAGCTGGGTGTTGATGTTCTTCCTCAGTTCAGCAAGGACACTACAGACCGTAACCGCACATCACCTTTCGCATTCACAGGCAACAAGTTTGAGTTCCGTATGCTCGGTTCTTCAAACAGTATCTCCTGCGCTAATATCCACCTCAACGCAGCAGTTGCTGAGGTATTAAAGCAGTTCGCTGACAAGCTCGAAGGTGCAAAGGACTTCAACAAGTCCCTCCACGACCTTATCAAAAAGACTATCAAGGACCACAAGCGCATAATCTTCAACGGCAACGGCTACGATGATTCATGGATAAAGGAAGCTAAAAAGCGCGGACTTTCCAACCTGAGAACCACTGCCGACTGTATGCCTAAGATATGCGACAAGAAGAACGTTGAGATGCTCACCTCTCACGGTATCTTCACTGAAGCCGAGATCTACTCACGCTGCGACATCATGCTTGAAAACTACGTTAAATCCGTAAACATCGAGGCTCAGACAATGGTAGATATGGCACGCAAGGAGATAATCCCTGCTGTTGCTAAGTTCGCTGCTGATACAGCTTCCGCTGTTGCAGTAAAGAAGAGCGTATCAAAGGCAGCCTGCAAGTACGAGACCAAGCTTGTTACCGAGCTTTCAGCTCTCATAGATGCAATGGACGAGGCAACCACCGAACTCGAAGGCACAGTTGCAGGACTCAAGAAAATAGATGCTATTATCCCTCAGTCCGAATTCGTCCGCGACAAGATGATACCTGCAATGGATAAGCTCCGTGCAGCTGCTGACAAGGCTGAGACTGTCACTGCCGAGGACTACTATCCATTCCCAGCTTACGACAAACTTCTTTTCGGAGTTTGATATAAAAAAACCCCTCCAACAACAAAAAAGACAGATATCACAAATGTGATATCTGTCCTTTTTTTATGCGTTATCTCTCAATGAGTACAAAAAGTCGTCTGCTGCTGGCAGACGGCTTAAAGACTAAGATCATTTCTTGTTCTTTCTGTAGATTATTGCAAGTCCCTTTATAAGCAGGTTGTTATCGAGGATTACCTTGCGCTTGCAGAGCGGAACTACAAGCTCGGAAAGTCCGCCTGTTGCTACAGCTGTACACTTTTCCCCAAGCTCTTCCTCTATGCGGTCGATTATGCCGTCGAGTGCGCTTGCATTTGAGTAGAGTATACCGCTTTTCAGACAGTCGATAGTATTAGTGCCGATAACATGAGGCGGTACTTCAAAATTCACCTTAGGGAGCTGTGCTGTACGTGCTGTAAGAGCATCGGCAGCCACCTTCATGCCTGTGAGGATAAGTCCGCCGCGGTAGTTCTTCTTGCTGTCAACTACGGAAAGAGTTGTAGCTGTACCCATATCAATAATGATAAGCGGTACAGGGTATTCATTTATAGCCGCAACAGCATCAACAGCCTGATCGCTTCCAAGCTGTGCAGGGTTGTCGATGAGTATGTTAAGACCTGTTTTTACTCCGGGACCTGCTATCATCACATCAACACCGAAAAGCTTGCGGATAGCTTCCTTTACTGTATTTGTTACAGACGGAACAACAGATGACATGATAGCGTCGTCTATGTCGGATACATCGAAGCTGTTCATCTCGAGGATAGTTCTGATAAGTACGGCGTATTCAGCGGCTGTAGCATTGTGGTTTGTGCTGATGCGCTCAAAAAGCACTACCTCGTCCTTTTCATTTACACAGCCGAAAACTATATTTGTATTTCCGATATCTACTGCTAAAAGCATAACGTTTCTCCTTTATATCAATCATGTATTATTCCTGTTCTTCAAAGCGGTCGGTGCGGAAAGGTGCAAGGGGCAGTCCGTTTACACCGAACAATGCCACCTCTGCATAGTTCGTCCACATAAAACGTGCATTCTTCGGAGCCTTTACCTTATCGCTCCTTAGCTCTATATACGGAAGCTTTACCTTTGCCTCTGCGGGATAGTAGACTCCGTCGGCACCTGCTACTTCAAAGCCGCCGAGACAATCCTCGTTCTTGCCGCCCAGACCTTTTTCACAGTTCATAAGTTGGATAAGGACAGCGTCGTCTATTATCTCGAAGTTGTCGTATAAAGGCGGCAGGGACATACTGTAGCCCATAAGTCCGTAGACCTCTGTCATAGCCTGCATATACAGTCTGTGACCTACGGGAGCTTTGTCAACAGGGTGGATATTGTTGAATTCTCCGCAGTCAAGGCACACTGCAAGACCTGTATTCTTTACTGAAAGATATACATTTTCCTGAGCCTCGCGGATATATGCCCAGCTCCTGCTGTCGGGAGTATCTTCGTATATGAACATGGGAAGCTGAACTATCATAAAGGGCAGTTCCTTGTCCTTCCATGCATTTCGCCAGTTCTGAATAAGAGTTTTCAGCAGGTATTCATAGGTGTGAGGACGGTGGTCGTCGGACTCTCCCTGATACCAGAGCACACCTGTGATAGTGTATGGAGCTATTCGGCTGACCATAGTTTCATACAGACCGCAGGGACGCATAGGATTTTTGATACCCATCGGTCCGGGATAACGGTTCTCGCCGAATTTTTCTACTACCTTTGCCCACTTTACGCCGGGATTTGCAGCAATATACTCATTTACATTCCTGTCCCATATTGTCTGTTTAACGGTATACTCGTCAAACTCTTTTATCATTTCCTCATCGGTCTTGCCTGCAACGGCATTGTCATAGTCGTCAAGATAGGGCCTGAGACGTATGTCATGCTCGAGATATTCTCTCTTTATCCATGCAGAAGCGGAAGAGCCGCCCCAGTTACAGCCGATAATACCTACTGTGACTCCAAGACGGGCACTCAGCTCCTTTGCGAAATAATAGCCTACAGCCGACCATGAAGAAGCGTTTTCTGCGTTGGGCAGCATCCAACAGGACTCCCTTTCAGCCCGTTCAAGGTTTTCGTCCACCATTTCGCACTTTGGCGTATAGTAATACCTTACATTGACGCTGCTGCACTGTGTAAGCTCTTTTATGCCGTTTTTATCGTTGTGGAGCTCGTACTCCATATTTGACTGACCGCCTGCCAGCCATACTTCGCCTATGGCAACATTACGGAATACCTTCTTTATAGCTCCGCAGCATATCTCAAGAGTGCATGAGCTGCACTCCTTGCGCGGCGGCAGTACAGCTTCCCATCTGCCGTTTTTTACTGTAGCTTGTGCAAAGCTTTCAAGCTCGGGAATAGATACGGTTATAATTTTTTCGTCAGCGGTACAGGTGCCGAATATGCGGATATTCCTGTTCCGCTGAAGCACCATATTATCGCTGAAAACAGCGGCTGCTTTCATTACATTACTCCTGTTCATTTCAGTATGCCCGTAAAAGAGAGGGTGGGCAAATGGTGTTTTCGTATGGTAAATTATGTCTCACCCATGATGAATGATATTATTATTTGAATACCAGCACACCCGAATTTTCAAGTGATTTCAGCAGAGTGAAACGCGCTTCGTCACGGCATTCGGGCTTTGCCATATAGTAAATATAGGTTTCAAGCACATTGATAGGACTTGCTGTCCTGCCTTCTATCTTGAACTGCTCAAAGCCCATAGGAACGTACTTATCCCAGATATCATCGGGAGATATATGTGTGCTGAGATTTTTTATATCAAATAGTCCTCTGTGTGAGTAAGGACAGTCACGGAAATGCTCGGGGTCGTATTTTGAAGCATCAAAGGGCAGATTAGGATACTTCTTTATATGCTCGTTGTAGGCTATCTGCTGAACGCCGATGGAGTGATAATGCGCTGAACGGCGCGGACAATTAGGCTCACAGCAGGCATTTGAGAGAAACTCTATGCGGGGTCTGTCCTCCATAGGTATCTGTTCGAGAAGCTCGAACCTGTTATTAAGGTCATAGTCCATTACGACTATGCTGTAATCCTTTTTCAGCTCTTCAAGAAGTCCTTCTATTGAATTCAGGCGCTTGCAGGTGGAGCTTGTAAGCTTGTAGTTAGGGAAATTCCTGCGGATATAGTCCTCAAGGATAGGCGACATAACTATAGCCTCATTGAGACCGTTATTTGCCAAATTCAGCACCATATTGCAGAACGGATCGCTGAGATGCTTCTTTTCAAGTGCAGGATTTGTGAATGTGAAGCGGAGAGGTATGCCTCTGTCGTTGAAAGCCTTGATGACGCTTTTTATAAAGGTCTTGTCACAGACTCCGCCCTGTGTTCTGCCGCCGTTCCATATTGACGGCGGGAAAACGCCGTAAAATGAAGCGATCTCCACACCCTCGCGGAAGAATTCGGGACGGTGGCTGAGCATTTCCGCAAACATAACATTAAGCTTGAAATTTCCCGAAAAATCGGGAAGATGAAAACGAACTCGCATTATATTCTCCTTAAATTTTAATAAAGTCTTTAACCGGTTAGTAGTGATTAGTGGTTAGTGATTAGAAAGTAGAAAGTAGTAATTCATAATTTGTCCGCGCAAGCGGACACAATTAATTCGGAATTCTGCATTCCGAATTCCGAATTAAGCTAATGGCTAACAGCTAATGGCTTCAGGATTTTGCTCTGCAAAATCCTGAACTATGCTATGCAGTCACCACGTTCGGATACTACTTCGTATCCTGCGGAGTTTATGCGTCTTTGCAGACAGCTGCGGCACTCTGCGGCTTCCTCGCCTGTACATATCTTATTGTCGTAAAGGTCGTACTTCTTTCGTACCTTTACAGGCGAAAGATTTGGCATTACTACGTTGCAGCCTGTTTGCAGACCAAGCTCTCTGCCGTTTGGAGCAATAGTACCGAGTGCTGTTGTGGCAGGGAGAAGCACCTTCGGGAACATTAGGCGAAGTATGCCGAGAAGTTTCAGGGTAAGCTCCAGTGTACCGCCTTTTTCGTCCGCAAACGGAGTGTTATGATGAGGTATGAAAGGTCCGATACCTATCATCTGGGGCTGTAATTCCTGTAAAAACCGCAGGTCTGCTATTATATGCTCTGTAGTCTGGAAAGGTGCACCAACCATGAAGCCTGCACCTACCTGATAGCCCAGCTCACGCAGTTCAAAAAGGCATTTCTTACGGTTTTCAAGGCTCATGCCCTCGGGGTGGAGCTGTGAATAAAGCTCCTCGGAAGCAGCCTCGTGACGGAGCAGATAGCGGTCAGCACCTGCCTCCTTCATGCGCTTGTAGCTTTCGTAAGAGCGTTCTCCGAGAGACAATGTAACTGCACAATCGGGATATTGCGACTTTATCTCGGATATCACATCGCACATAAAGTCGTCGGTGAATGTACCGTCCTCGCCGCCCTGCATTACGAATGTGCGGAAGCCCAGCTCATAGCCGTTTTCGCAGCAGCTGAGTATATCCTCGCGGGAAAGGCGGTAGCGGTCAGCGTCCTTGTTGCTGCGGCGTATACCGCAGTAAAGGCAGTCATTTCTGCAATAGCTTGATACCTCAATAAGTCCGCGGAGGAACACCTTTTTTCCGTAGTATTTTTGTCTTACTTCATCGGCTTTTTCTTTCAGCAGCTTTGCAGCAGCTTCGTCATTTGTTTCAATAAGAGCTTTCAGCTCATTGTCGCTGAGGTTGCCTGTAGTATAAAGCTTCCGGACAAGTTCTGTCATATCAGCCGCCCAGCCTTATCATTTCATCTATGCATTTTCTTGCCTGTGCAATGAGCTCGTCGTCCATGAGTATCTCAAATGCGTCACCGTCGCCGCCGCTGATACCAACAAGAGTGTTGTATATATCTGGGAGAGTTGTGAGCTTCATGTTGTGACAGACGAGGTCACGGCTTACAGGATAGAATTTCTTATCAGGACAGTCATACTGCAAATGCTCAACGATAGAATTTTCAGTGCCGATTATGAATTCCTTCTTGCCGGACTTTTTTGCGTAGTCCATGATGCCTGTGGTAGAGCCTACATAGTCCGCAAGCTCAACTACCTTGGGAGTACATTCGGGGTGTACGAGGAAGAGCGCATCGGGGTGTTCTTCCTTTGCTTTGAGGACTTCCTTTGCAGTTATCCTTGCGTGTGTGGGACAGCCGCCCTGAAGGAGCTTTATGTCCTTGTCGGGGCACTGCTTCTTTATATAATCGCCGAGGTTGCAGTCGGGGATAAACAGTATCTTATCGCTGTCAAGAGCCTTCACTATTTTCAGCGCGCTTGAAGAAGTAACACATACATCGCATACTGTTTTCAGCGAAGCAGTTGTATTTATATACGCAACTACGGTGCGGTCAGGCTCCTGTGCGCGTATCATGCTTATCATATCCCTGTCCATCTGCTCAGCCATAGGACAGCCTGCGTGTTTATTAGAGAGAAATACGCGCTTCTGAGGAGACAGCATTTTTGCGGTCTCAGCCATGAAGTGGACTCCGCAGAAGAGGATATTCTCCTGAGCTACGCCCTTTGCGTCAACGCTGAGCTTGTAGCTGTCGCCTACGAAATCGGCTATCTCACATATCTCACGCGCCTGATAGCAGTGTGCGAGGATAGCTGTATTGGTCTCTTTTTTGAGCTTTATGATATTATCCTGTAATTCACGGACAGTCATATATATACTTCCTTTCTGATTTTCAAATCACAATCAGCCTATTTCATCAATTATATCACATATGAATTATAATTTCAAGTAAAATACTTCTTTCGCTGATCTCTCCATACCTTCATAAAAACAAAAGCCACCGCAAATGCAATGGCTTTTGATATCAGTTCTTCTTTTTATCGTCTTTGTCCTTGTCTCTGTCGTCATTGAAGCTGTTGACCGTATTAACGAACAATTCAGGATCAAGACATATTCCGTGATGACGCACCTCAAAGTGACAGTGGTTTCCTGTTGAGTCGCCTGTAGTACCCACCTTGCCGATAAGCTGACCGCGGGATACATACTGTCCCTCTTCAACGAGCACCTTGCTCATATGACCGTATACCGTCTGATACTCATCGGTGTGACCAAGCTGTACGAAATAGCCGTAGCCGCCTGTGTTCCAGCCTGCCGAAACTACCTCGCCGTCAGCAGCCGCATAGATATCAGTTCCGCCGTCAGCTGCTATATCCAGTCCCTTGTGGTTTCTTGCACCGCCGAAATGGTCGCTTATATATCCGCCGTTAACAGGCCAGCCGAACTCGCCCGAACCTGTAAGTATAGTATCAGGGCTTGAAGGTCTTGCCGCATATACGCCGATGCCTATCTTTTCCACAACAGGCTCTTTTGTGACCTTTGAGCTTACAGTCTTTCGTGAATACTCCTTGCCGTCAACGAAAGTAACTTCAATATGGCTCACCTTTTCGCCTCGTCTGCCCTTTACGATAACATCTCTGTCACCTTTATTGAGGGCACTTGTTTCTACCTCCACCGATTCATAGTCAAGGAAGCTTACAGAATCAAGCTCGCGGACATACTGTATAGGGAGATAACTCTCCTTCTCGATAACATTTACCAGCGTACCCTTGCGGCATTTCTCGGATATACCCGGATTCAGCTCCTCAAGCTTATCTGTTTCCATGTTGTATTTCTGAGCTATAGAAACTGCCGTATCGCCTCTCTGAGCGATATATACAGCCTTTTTGTCCTTAGATGAAGTAAGAAGGTCGATAGCGTCCTGTTCTGCCATAACGCTGCTCGCAAGATAGATACCGTGAGAATATTCAACAGTATTCTTGTATCCGAGGTCCTTAACAACGCCGTCAACGCGGAAATTAAGTATCCTGTCGTTGAGAGCGTCCTGCACCTTGTCTTTATTCTGAACAGCGCCGATGAATTTTCCGTCTATATAGATACCGTAAGCCTCCTTGAGAGCCTGATCCGAAGCCGTCAGCATCTCATTGGCAAGCTGAGCCGCAGAATATACGGTATCGTTCTCGTTTATTATCCTGAGGGAATATTTAGCCGAAAGGTCTATCTTTTCCACATCGTCCGAGTAAGCTATTCTCTGCTGGACCTCTCGTTCAGCCTCTTCAAAATCCGCTTCTGCGGTTATCATGCCTATCTCTTTGCCGTTATACTCAACGCTGAGGCCATATTCAAGTCCCGAGCCGTATTTGACTATACCCACAAGGAAAGCTATTGAAAGTATGGGCAGTATATAATTGAAAGCCGTATAGAAAACGCCGTCCTCACCGAAAAGGTAAGACCCCCAGAAGTTAAGCAGAGCCTTTTTATACTCTTTCTCGTCCTCTTTTCGGGCTTTGCGGACATTTTTCTGAAGCTTCTTGTTCAGGTCGAATCTGCTCTTCATCGGAGATAAAAGCTCCTTCAAGAGCCACAGGAGCGCTTTCAGTATGGATTTTCCGAGGTCTATAAGCTCGGAAACAACGAATTTTATTCCCGCTATAACGCCTATAAGGACTGCCGCGAATACCTTTACCGAAAAATGTCCTGCTCTTGTAAATAAGTCCATTTTACTGTACTGTGAATTAATCCTGTAAGCCTCTGCAAGTATGGCAGACCTGCGTTCATGCTCGGCTTTCTCTTCGGGAGATACGTCATTTTCGGACGGTTCGGGTTCATCGAAAATACCGATATTTATGTCATCAATAATATCACTGTTTTCTTCATCAAAAAGCTCTTTTTCTTCGTCCATATCTTTTCAGCATCTCCTTTCTATCCTATTTAAAAACTTTCCCATTGAAAGTCCGACAAATTATATTATACCAAATTTATGCGATAATACAACAAAAAAATCCCCCGAAAGCAAGCTCAGGGGGGATATTTCGTCATTATATACAAAATTTTACTTAATTTTTATCAAAATGCCACGAATAATTCAGCATTTCAACTGTATAATCCTTCAGCTTTTCAAGAAGCGGCACAACGTCCTTCTTTGCTGAAGCAAGGTCGTGCTCGCGGTAGTTTCCGCACTCTACCTCTGTGCAGCCCGGTATCTCGCCCTCATAGTCTCTTATGAAAGTATATGCTTCACGGACAAGCTTGATCGCATTTTCGTGTGAAAGACCTCTTGTGAGCAGATAAAAGCCCGTGCGGCAGCCCATAGGTCCAACGTATACGATGTTCTTTCCGAACTGAGAATTTCTTGCGTATGTAGCGAAAAGGTGCTCGATAGTATGCATAGACGGTGTTTCGAGGTATACTCCGCCGTTTGGCTTTACCATGCGTACATCATATGTAACGATATCATCATCGATTCTTGATATGTACAGTCCTACGCTGAATTTAGTGTGATCTACCTGAAAGCTTGCTATCTTTTCCATGTTTATTCCTCCTGTTTGTTGAAAAGTGCTTTTATATCCTCGGGAAGCTCCGAGGAAACTGTTACAGGCTCGCCTGAAAGCGGATCGCTGAAGCTGAGTTTTCCGCAGTGCAGAGCCTGTCTTGATATATCATCACGGAGTCCGCCGTACAGGTCGTCGCCTGCAAGGGGAGCTCCGATATGAGCAAAATGTACTCTTATCTGGTGGGTACGTCCCGTTTCGAGGTCTATCTCGGCAAGGGAGTACCTGCCGTTTGTTTTCAGCCGCTTATAATGGGTAACGGCTCTCTGTCCGTCCTCGCGCACACAGCGCAGGATTATGGACTCTCTCTCCCTTGCGATAGGCGCGTCGATAGTGCCGCTTTCGGGGATAGTGCCGTGTACCGCCGCATAGTAGACCTTTTTGCAGTTCCCCTGCAAGAGCTTTGCGGCAAGAGCGTCCTTTGCAACTATGCAAAGTCCCGAGGTATCGCGGTCGAGCCTGTTCACCGAGCGGAAAGTCAGCTCGGGATAGCGGTAGGCAAAGTAATTGCCGAGAGTATCCCCCTGATGCCGTATGGACGGGTGTACAGGCATACCACTGGGCTTATTGAACACCACAAGGCTGTCATTCTCAAAGGCTATGGGCACATCAAGGCTGCCGTTGGGTTCAAGGAAGCTGTCGTCCTCAAGGCTGAGGACTATGACATCGCCTACCGAGACCATGTCGATGCTCCTTATGGTAACGCCGTCCCGTGTGATACCGCCGTCCTGTCGTTTAAGCTTTGTCAGCAGACGCTTTGATACGCCTTTTTTTCCTACAAGAAAGTTTTCCAGCGTTGTTGGCTTTTCCACGTCCGCTGTCAGCTCTATGTGCTTCAAGGTATTCGTCCTCCTTGATAAAAATGTCTATACTCAGTGAAAAAGCCGTCATAAGCTTGGTCGCTGCATAGGGAAGTCCCGCAATTGTAAGCATCTGGGGCAGATAAACTGCAATAAGTCTCAGCAGTACGCTTTTTCTTCCGCTCATGAAGCCTATGGAATATATAACTGTGCGGAAGGCAGTCCTTTTTGGATATCTCACCAGCAGAAAGGGCACGGCTGTAAAGCTGAGTCTCAGCGTTCCCCAGACAAACAATGAGACTAAAGTCAGGAATACGGCATTTATAGCAAGAAAGGCTTCCCTTTCATAAAGTCTGCCTTTGAGCAGCATATAAGCCGATGTTCCGAAGAATACCGCAGGAACAAGTGCAAGAAGTCCTATGGTCTTTGTCCAGAGTTTTGCCGATATACTGCGTTTTAACGTGCATTTTCTCAGCAGTATCCGCGAGAAAGGCTTGTGCCTGAGCCGGTTTTTATCGTCAGTTATACTGTAAAGCCTCATTGCCGCAGCATACATGAGCGGAGCAGCCGTCACCCACCTGAGTACAGTGCAGACTGCGGCTGCAGCGAGCTGCAAAGGCTCATCGCCGCCGAAAAGCTTTATGGGGGCATAATCCCCGAAATACAGCATAAGGCTGTATACAGCCGCCTCAGCCGAGCGAAAAAACAGCTCTGCCGCGATCGGAAGTATGCATATCATCATAGTCCTTGCCCGTCTTCCTGCAAGAAGCCCCTTTGAATAGCGGATAAGCTCTCTGACCTTCATATCTGCGCCTCCGAAAAACAGTTTTGCAGATATTATTGCCTTATCATCGCTGATTATTCAAATCAGAACTAAGATCTAAGATCTTAGAACTTAGATAGTACTCTTAAATCTTTATTCTTAGCTCTTAGTTCTAAGTTCTTAGCTCTCAATCCTCGGCGTCGGGTATCTTGTCATAGGGGCAGTAGCCCAGTATCTCGAATGCCTGAGAATTCAGCCACATCTGTGCTGTAACTATGACATCAAAGCCGCCTCCTGCCTCAGCAGCTATCTGCGAGGGCGGATACTTCGGTATACCGAAGCAGCTGAGCATATTCGAGATGATGCCGCCGTGAGTTACCATAGCGCAGTGGGTCAGACCTGTCTCCATCATATCGGTTATGACATAGTGCAGGGCCTTATAGGTACGGGCTGTAAGCTCCTCAAGGCTCTCGCCCTTGGGCGGACGGCTGTCCTTGCCGCCGCGAAGCCATTTATTGTAGTCCTCGCGCTTTGCGAGCTCGTCAATGGTCTTGTTCTCGAATTCTCCGAAATTAAGCTCTCTCAGGTCATCGACTGTACAGAGTTCGGTATACGGGAACAATATCTCCGCAGTCTCCGTGCAGCGTTTCAGCGGTGAAGAATATACCCTGTGGACGGTAGGATAACAGAACTCGTCCATTTTTGCCGCAAGGTCGGCTGCACCCTTAGCCGAAAGCGGCAGATCGGTATTTCCGATATATATTCCTTTTTCGTTTGCTTCCGTCATTCCGTGACGGATAATACTTATCCTGTAACCTTTCATGGCGGTCTCCTTTATTTAAAATTGTACAATAAAAACATACAGGTAGGATAATTATGCACAAATTTACTGCCCGTTTTTTTAACTCTTAGTAAAATTCACGAAAAATGCACTAAATTTTCTACAATTCTTTCATACTTCTGCATCTTTACAAATTATACATATTGTATTATAATATTAATAACAGCTTTTAGAGCGTGATCAGATTTAGGAGGAATTTCAATGAATTCAGATTTTGCAAGAATAATCACTTTACAGCGTAAGGAAAGACATATAAGCCAGAAGCAGGCTGCAACAGACCTTGGTATCTCACAGGCTCTGCTCTCTCACTATGAAAAGGGCATACGTGAATGCGGACTTAATTTCCTTGTAAAGATCGCTGATTATTACAATGTATCATGTGACTATCTTCTTGGAAGAACTCCCGAACCTGAGGGAAAGACCATCACTATCGAGGATATCCCCGATGACGACGGAAACAACAGCATGAAGATGCCTTCACCCGAGATCATCAACTTCAACAGAAGGATCATCAACAACTCTATCAGTCTTCTCTTCAGCCTCGCTCAGAAGGCTAACAGCATAACCCTTATCAAGGAGGTCTCCTCCTATCTTATGCTCTCTGTCTACAAGCTTTTCCGTATCGTTTATAACGCTAACCCACATAACGACCAGAAGCTTTTCCGTATCCCCAAGGTCATCGCAAACGACAGTGCAAATGCAATAGTATCCATGAGCGAAGCCAATATCAAAGCCGCGTCCAGCGGTATCGCCCTTGACGGCAACGACTGTGTAGACAATTTCGATACCCTTTATGTTACCACCGCAACTCTGCAAAAGGATTATGCCCAGTATTCATCGTCACTTCTCAACCTCATCAAGCGAAGCGAGGAGAGTATCTCGCGTACACGTGCGAAGTACCGAAGCGATATAAAGTGATCGTAATTTTTATTATACCATTTTTTTACATCAAAGAAAAGACTTTTTTCAAAAAATAACCAATGCTAACTTGAAGGAGCTGTCCGCACGGGAGATATGTGCTGTTATTCGAGCACGTTCTTTGCCTATGATGAAACTTATCCTGCGCGGACAGCCCTTTATTGTACATATAGGCACAAATGCCAATGAGCAGCTGATATCTGCTCTGTTATCCGCAATTATGGCAATTTTAAAAGGGATTTTTGAAAGTCCCCTTGACAAAGTTCACAAGCTGTGATATAATTTTGATTAATAAGTTATATACTGTGTTATAAAACCGATGAAGAAGAGTAGTAGTTCCGTAAGAACTTTTCAGAGAGCCTGCGGCAGCTGAAAGCAGGTAAGGGATACGGTATGAATGGACTTCCGAGGGCGAACTGAAAGTGCGGATATTATACTGCACCGCGTAGGCAAGACGCAGAAGGACTGCGTTAACAAAACCGACGTATCAATGTACGTGCAGAGTGGACGCTTAGCGTCAAGCAGGGTGGCACCGCAGAAGAATTACCGCTTCTGTCCCCGCATTATTCAAATGCTGGGACAGAAGTTTTTTATATTTCAGTCTCGGCGAGTACGTCACATAAAAAATGAAAAGGAGAATTGCTATGTCAATGTCAGATGAGAAGATCCCTTACAAAATTTATCTTGAGGAAAACGAGCTTCCAAAGCAGTGGTACAATGTACGCGCTGATATGAAGAAGAAGCCTGCTCCCCTCCTCAACCCCGGTACAGGCAAGCCTTGTACAGCTGAGGAGCTCAGCCACGTATTCTGTGACGAGCTCGTAAAGCAGGAGCTTGATGAAACAACACCTTATATCGATATTCCACAGGAGATACAGGACTTTTACAGAATGTTCCGTCCGTCTCCTCTCGTAAGAGCTTACTTCCTCGAAAAGAAGCTTGGCACACCTGCCAAGATCTACTACAAGTTCGAGGGCAACAACACAAGCGGAAGCCACAAGCTCAACTCCGCTATCGCTCAGGCTTACTATGCTAAGAAGCAGGGACTCAAGGGTGTAACTACAGAAACAGGCGCAGGTCAGTGGGGTACAGCTCTTTCAATGGCTTGTGCATACTTCAATCTTGACTGTAACGTATACATGGTAAAGGTAAGCTATGAGCAGAAGCCTTTCCGCCG
>JAEEGL011366938.1_pt1 | contig 13961 bp, 9 predicted proteins | sample 9134231 | NCBI WGS metagenome assembly JAEEGL01 (sample SAMN16246548, study PRJNA631951) | gut metagenome | biome: gut microbiome; feature: rumen; material: fiber-attached | host: Bos | place: Iran: Karaj | collected 2018-10
TTAGAAAAAAGAGTTGAAAAAGAAAATAAATTAATGTGGGATAAAAAAAAAGAATTAGATAATTTAAATATGAATATTCAAAATGGACAACAAAAAATTGATGAGAAAATGATGCAAATTGATGTTTTGAAACATAATATTGAGAATTATCAATCTTTATTAGTTAAACAAAAAGATGATTCTAAAAAGAAAAAAGATTCTAGTGATAGAAGTGAACAGAAATTTAATAAATTAGTAAGGGATAAAAAAGTTAATATTGATAATACTGATATTGGTGCTGAAATTAGATTAAATAATGAAAAATTAAAAAATAGATTTTTAAAAAATTCTATTGCTATTTTATCAAGTGAAATTGATGAAGTTAAAGATATTTTCAGTAATGAATTACAAGATTTTAATATTCCATCAAGACCTTTAAGTGAAAAAGCTTCTTCTGTTGCTAGTAATAATTCGAGAATTGGTTCTTAGGATTTATTAAAAATTTTTTGGTTATTTTTTTAAATAAAGTTTTTGAATTTTTAAAAAAAAAAGATTTGTTTTTTATATGGAATGATATTATAGTTTTCTTTTTTTTTTTAAATATATTTTTAAATAATTGGGAGATTATATATATTTATAAGTGTTATTGAGATTTTTTTTTAGTTTTCTTTTATTTCTTCTTTGTTTATTTCTTCGTTTGTATTATTTTGGTTTTTTTCTTCTTTTATTTCTATTTTATTTTCTCCTTTGTTTTTTTTATATAATTCATCTAATTTTTGATTAATTTCATCAAAACCTAAATTTTTATCTCTTTGACTCTTTTGTTTATTCATATTCATTGATAGTTTTTTTAAATCATTTTTAAAATCATTAATATATGCATTTTTCTCATTTATATTTGTTAAATCATAATTCTTCTTTTTAAATTCAAATAAATTAATATTTTTATTTTCACTATTATTTATAGAATTCTTTTCCTTTTCAAGTTTTTCTAAAAAAGTATTATTTTTTCTCTCACTTTTATTATAAATATTTATATTATTTTTAATTTGAATTTTATTTAAATCATTATTTCCTTTAATATAATTTCCATAAATCCCATTAATACTAATTGGTTTAGATGCAGTTTTATTTACTTTATCATTTAAATTTTTAAGATTTTTAATAATCTTATTTTTATTTGCATAAGTTTTATAAATTGAAAAAAAATAATCATTATTGTTATTTACAACATTTTGATTACTATTATGTTTTAATAAGAGTTTAGAATTACTATTTTCATCATCAAATAATTTTTTATTATTAGATAAATTTTTAAGAGTAAAAAGTTCAGAATTATAATTTGGATTATAAACTGGTCTATTTATTTCTTTTGGCCTTTCTTTTTTATTTTTTCCTTCTTCATTTTCTTCTTTTTTATTTTCTTCAAATTCATTTACAGGTTTTATTACAGATTCAATTTTTGAAATATCTACAATAATATCATTCATATTTTTTTCTAAATTGTTATTTTCTATTATATCCGATGTTAATGAATATGATGATAATATTTTTTCTCTATTTTTATCTTCTGGTAAATCTTGAGATAAAAATTCTAAATCAGGTGATGTTTTTTTTTGTGGTGATATTATATCTATTAATTCTTTTTTCTTTTCTATACTTTCATTTTTTATTTTTTCTTTCAAATCTTTTAATTTTATTATTGAATTGTTTGTAAAAAGAGAATTTATTTGTTCTTTAATTTCATTTTCATTTTCTACTTTTTCTTCTATTTCTTTTAATAATTCATCTTTTTTTATTTCATTATTTTCATTTGAAGTTGATATTTTATTATTAATATATTCTTCAAATGATATTTTTGTTCTATCATTTTTAATTGAAATATCATTTTCATTTGATGATTTATTTTCTTCCATTTAATATTATTTATAATTAGTTATAATATTTGTATTAATTTTTTATAACAATTTAGTTTAAATAAGAATATATTATTTATATAAAATGTAATATATAATATACTATTTTAAATTTATTCAATTGAAGAATTATTTTTTGAAAAATTTATTCTCATTGGTAAATTTGCTTTAACCCAAAGTCCATTTCTTTTTATTAATTTTGTATATTTTGGTAAAAGAGGTTTTTTTACTTCTGGTAATAAATGTTTATTATTATAATAATTATATTCATTTGAATATCCTCTATTTTTAATTAAATTTTTATTAAATTTATTAATTAAATCAAATGATTTAGCTTCATTTTCATTTTTAATCATTTTATTAAAACTTTGATATTTTTTTAATTTTACATGAATCATTTTATTTATAAATAAATTTTTTGAACTATCATATTTTCTCATAGAATTAATTTTAATATTTTCAAAACTTTTATTTAAATCATCAACAGAATCTAATAAACTTGAATTATTTAATAAAGATTTATTTAAAATAATTTGTCTACAAGATGAAGCTCTATCACTCAATAAATTTTTCTTATATTGAGATTCTATAAAACTTTTAATTTTCCTATTTGAAGAAATATTTGAATTAGAAGATAAACCAATAGAATTATCATCTAAATTTTTATTAATAACACTTTCTTCTATATTTTTTTCTAAACAATTTTCATTAAAACTATCATTTTTTACTTTATTTTTATTAATATTAACAACTTCTTCTAAAATATTATTAAATTCAATATTAGAATAACGATTATATAATTTTGAATATTTAAAAGAACCATTTTTTTCTCTATTATTAGATTTAATAGAAACTCCAATTTCAGGATTAAAATAAGTAAAATTATCACCTGAAGGTGGACAACGAGAATATAATATACTTCCTCTTTCTTTAACTGGAACTACTTTAGTCTTAATTGATTTTATTATTTTAATATAATTATCTCCTTTTAATTTTCTTGATTCTTTAATCATTTCATTTAATTGACTTATTTTTTCTGATTGTTTTTCTACTGGAATTTTCTCTTTCGGAGGTGGTTGAAAATTATAAAAATCATTTTCTTTTGGTTTTATTTTTATAAATTTTGTTTTTAAAGGAATTTCTTGAAATTCTTTTATTAAATTAAAATTTTTATTTGATACTATATTTATTATTTTTCCATTTGAATCAAATGAATATTTTTCTGAGTCTATTATTGGAAGATTTGTTTTTCTATTTTGATTTATTTTTACATTTGTTAATTTTATTTTATGATTATCTTTTTCTTGTTGTCTTTCAATCTTTGCTCTTAATTTATTTTCATATTGATAACGTAATGATTCAATTTCTTTTGGTTCTTTATTTACTGGAGAATCTTCTATTGAATATGTTTCCAAATTTATGTTTGATACACTCTTTTTAATTTTTAATATTTCATTTTTTGGTGAATTTTCTTGATATAAATTTATTATATTTTTATTTGATAATTGCTTAGATAAACTTCTAGTTAATTTTTTCTGTTTTGGTCTATTTATTTTATTATCTTCTATTATTTCCTTTATTTTCTTATTTAATATTTGAGTTTTAATATAATTTGATAAATAAATATCAATAGATAATTTTTGTGGTTCATTAACTTCATTATCTATATAATTATCTTTATCATAATTAATGTCATTCAATTTAATTAAAGGTGTTATCATAGTTTTTATATATGTAAATATATAATCAGGATTATTTTTGAATGATTCTTTTACAAAATGTTCATTAATAACTAAACTTATTATTTTCTCTATTATTAATTTTGATACTATTTCAGACTCAAATTTAAATCCAATATAATTAATATTATTATTGTCACTATAATAATGATATTTTTCAGTATTATCATTTTCATATGACATAATAATTAAAAATGAAATATATTTTAAATTTAAATAATAATAAATAATATATAATTTAATTAATCGTATATGATGAAAATATAAATAAATGATAATAATTCAATATAGATTTTTGGATAAGTATTATAATTTAAAATAAATAATAATAATAAATCAATAATAATTAATAAAATATTTAAACAATTTTTAAATCTTAAAAATAATAAAAATAAAAGATATTATTAATCTTCCTACATTTTCTTATTTATTACCGAATTAATCTTTTTTAACGTAAAAATTCCTTGAACATTAGTATTTTTTTCAAATTCATAATTTTCACATAAATATTTAAGAGTTACATCTATTTTAAATAACTTTTCCTCACTTAATAATCTGCTTCTTTTTTGAATAATAGTATCAATATAACTTAAAGATTGTCCACATAGATTCCTATGAATAAAAAAATCCAACCATTTTATATTTTTATAACTTCTAGTTAACTTTTCATAAACATTTGCCTGAGTTTTAAAATTTTGTAACGATTCATTAATATTATTATTATTTTTAAAATTACTAGCATTTAAATTACTGGCAACATAATTATTTAATACTATACTAGGAATATTTTTAATAATCTGATTCTCAGCATTAGGAATAATTTTTTTATTACCAACTTTAGTTGAAATTTTCTTATTTTCATTATCCAATGATTCAGTCATTTTATTTTGATTAATTGTAATTTTCTTATTAATTTTTGTAATTCTACCTTCAATAATTTTATTAAAATCATAAACAACTTGAAAATCATGATAAATAAATAAATTTAAAAATTTAAATAATATCACTAAAATTTCAGTAAAACCATCAACTCCTCCTGCAATATCTTGTAATTTTTTATAATTTCTAAAATATATTTCTTCATCATTTTCAAGTTTAATAGAAATTCCACCATATAAATTTAAATTAGTCTCATATGAATAACCAGTAGTTTTTGAAAGATATTTTTGTCCAGTATAAATTTTTTCAGAATCAAAAACAATACCATCATTACTATAAATTTTAATAGGAGTCATAGTTATATTTACATTAAAAATAAAACTTTTAGTTAATGAAAAAGGAATTGTTTTTAATCTATTTTTAATTGGTTTTTTATAATTACTTAATTCAACAGAAGGTTCATAATAAGTAAAATTCAAAATAAAATTTTGATTACCTTGATATTTAACATTACCATCAAAACAATCAGTAACATTTATATTTTCATTTTCAAAACAATTAGCCATAATAATAGAATACATTGTAACATTTTCATTTTCAATTCCATGTTTAATATCTGGCCAAATAAAATTTTTATCAGAAATATGAGTATAATTTTTAGATATATTATCATAATGATAAGTAATACAAAGTCTAGTAAAATTATAATCAACATAATCATTATATTCAGGTATATTTTGTAAATAATCCTCATCACAAGGTGAATAAATCCAATGTTCATAACTATCAATATCTCTATTTAAAAAAATTGTTTTATTATATGTCATAAAACCAAAAAAATTCATAAAAGTAGAATTAAATTCATCTTCATATGGATATCTATCTGTGTATACTGTTATAAAATGTAAGAATCTATAATCATCTAAAGGAAATTTTCCTATATCTTTTTCCCATGTTTTTGAATAATAGGCTGTTGGATTTTTTCTTTCTATTAAATCTAATGAGAAAATTACTGCTAAAATACCACCGAATATTATTAAGAGAAGGGATACTAATCCTGAAAATATTGATGAATGTTGGTCTTTTCCTAAATGAAATAATGTTATTTCTGGAGATAAGAAATCAAAATTTTTAATGAACATTTTTTTTTTTTTTTATAAAAAATTTATGATTTTAGTTTTTAATGATATGAATAATAATAAAATATATTTTTGTTATTTGTTATTTTTTTTTAATATCTTTTATTTTTTTATATTTAGAATTATATTTTTATTTCTTTGATTGATAATTAAAAATATTTAAATTTTATGAAAAAAAAGAAATATTAATTAATATTAAGAATAATAATTTTTTGTTATTTATTTAAATTTTTATTTTTTTGATAATGAAAAAAATAAAAAAAAATTATGGGATTAAGCATGAATAAATGTGGGAATTGTTGTAAATCAAGTGATAATAATGAATTTAAATTCGATAATAATGAAAATGGAGGAACTTCATCTGAAAATAAACAAGTTAATAAAAAAGAAGATAGTACTCGTGACTTAAAATCATATATAACATTTAAAAATATACAAACAAATTCACTAGGAGAAGATATATCAAGTATTAATAATGGTGATAATGGAATTAGTTCTCATTTAAAAGGACCAAAAAAAAATATAGTAAAATTAAATAAACCAAAACCAAATAATTACGAATCACATAAAAATTTAATAATTAAAATACAATCAATATATAGAGGATTTATATATAGAAAAAATATTTTACCGTTAGAAAAAATAACATTAGAAGAAGAAACAATGAGTAAATTAAAAGATTTATATAATTTATATCATACACCAACTTTAATAAATATGGAAAATCAATTAGGAATAAAATTCAATGAAGAATCATATAAAAATTTAATTACTGATACTGAACCAATAAATTTTAATATAATTTCTAAAAATAACTATAATTTATATACAAAATTATTAATATTAAAATATGAAGATATAGATTCATTTTATGTAGGAGAAGTAAATATAAAAAATGAATTAAATGGTCGTGGTATTTTATTAAATAAAAAAGGTTGTAAATTAGATGGTACATTTGAAAAAAATAAATTTACAGGAAATGGTAAATTAATAGATGAAGAAGGAAATTATTATGAAGGAAGATTTAAAAATAAAAGATTAGAAGGTAAAGGATTAAAAAAAACAATAAAAGGAATAGTATACAATGGTGATTTTTTAGAAGGATTAAAAGATGGAAAAGGAAAAGAAGAAACAATAGAAAATATATATGAAGGAGAATATAAAAATGATAAAAAAAATGGTAAAGGAAAATTATATTATAAAATATTAAAAGATACATATGAAGGAGATTTTAAAGATAATAATATAACAGGAAAAGGTTTTTATGAATGGTCAAATAAAGAAACATATAAAGGTACATTTTTAAATGGAAAAATGCATGGTAAAGGTATATATAAATGGCCAGATGGAGGAAAATATGAAGGTGATTATTTTAATAATATTAAAGAAGGTAATGGAATTTTTACTTGGTCAAATGGGAAAGTATTTAGTGGTCCTTTTAGAAATGGGAAACCACATGGTAATGGTATTTTAACTATAAAAGATAAGAAATTTAAAGTATTTTTTAATAATGGGAAACTTGATGGTAAAGCTCAAGAAATTGATTATAATACTGATAATAAAAATGATAATGAAAATGAAGATAATGAATCTGAAGAAGATTCTGATAAAAAAAGTGATGAGGATGATTCTTCTAATATTAAAAGTGATAGTAGAGATTCTAAAAAAGATCAATATGATAGTTTTCATAAATCTAATGATGATAGAGAAATTAAATCAAAACAAAATTCTCCTTATAAAAAAAAATAAAATGAGTTATATATATATATCAAATTTTTTTTTTAAGTCAAAAAAAATAAAAAAATAAAAGTCAAATTTCAAATAAAAAACAATAACAAAATTTATCAATATTATAATATAATATTTAATTAAATAAAAATATAAATAATTATAATAGTCGATAAATAATATATTTAATTATGGATTCTACCAGAAGAAAAAATCCAGGTTGTTTAAATTTACAAGTTACAATATTAATATCTTATTTAATAAGTATAATTTCTAACTTTTTATTAATACTAATAATGTATTTTGCTGGAAATGTTCCAGGATATTTTGCTTTAGGATTTTCAGTTGGTGAGATTTTATTATGTTTACTTTCATTTAAATATTATTTAACTTATACTACTAATACTATTATTAGATTTAGAAGCTCAACTAGATTTTTTATTTTAGGTTTTGTTGCTACTGGTATTTGTTATGTTATTGTTTTTATTATTTTCATTGCTAAATCTTATATAGAATCTCATATATATTTCTTTGGTTTTGCTATTATTGCTTGGTTTGTATTCCATTACCTTCAATTTTCATTAATTAATCAATTTATTACTAATTTAGAAGGTAAAAGTGGAGTTACAATGCTAGAAAGAGATTTTAAAGAATTAGGTAGTAAAAAAAAAAAAATAATAATTATTAATACTTTTGATATTTAATAGAAAAAAAATTAAAAAATATTAAAAAAAAATTAAAAAAATTATCTTGAAAAAATATTTTAAAAAATCACCTCATAAAATAAAAAAAATAAGCATAAAAAAAAAAAAAAAAAAAAAATGTCACTTTCAAAAGATAATTCTCTCTTCCCATCAATACCACTATCAGAAAATATAATAGACCTTCAAAAAAACTATCCAAAACTTCAAAATATAGTAAGTACATGTGACTTAGAATGTTCACTTCACTTAAGAGAAATAGCATTAAGAGCACGTAATGCAGAATATAATCCAAAGAGATTCGCTGCAGTAATAATGAGAATTAAACAACCAAAGACAACAGCATTAATATTTGCAAGTGGTAAAATGGTATGTACTGGTGCAAGAAGTGAAGAAGATTCACGAATTGCTTCTAGACAATATGCTAAAATTATTATGAAATTAGGTTATCCTGTTAAATTTTCTAAATTTAAAATTCAAAATATTGTCGCTAGTTGTGATGTTAAATTTCCTATTAGATTAGAAGGTTTAGCTTCTAAATATTTAAAATTTTGCTCTTATGAACCTGAAATGTTTCCTGGGTTAATTTTTCATATGGTTAATCCAAAAATTGTTTTACTTATTTTTGTTAGTGGGAAAATTGTTTTAACTGGAGCTAAAAATAGAAATGATATTTATAAAGGTTTTAAGGAAATTGTTCCTGTTTTACAACAGTTTAGAAAAAAAGAATTTGTTACTAGTTCTACTGAAATTAGTGAGGTTAATAATATTGGAGAAAGGTTTAATTTGGATGAGTAGGTATTGTTGGGTTTAATTTTTTTTTTTTTTTTTGTAGTTTTTTTTTTTCATTAGAAATTGCTTTTTTGATAATGATTATAAATTCTATAAAATATATTTTATTATAATTATTTTAAAATATGAATATATTTTTAATTTTTTATCATAAAATTATTATAATATTTTTTTTTATATACTATTTCAATAGTTAAAACTAAAAAAAAAAATGGAAAAACCAATTGATATTATTACAATAGTTAAAATAAGAGAAGGTTTTTTTATCGGTGATTTAACAGCAGGGACAAATTTGGAAATAATAGAAGAATATAAAATAACTCATATTATAAATGCAACAGATAATAACTATTTAAATCATTTTGAAAAAAAAGGAATAAAATATTTAACTTTAAATTGGTTAGAAAATTCCAAACAACAATTATTTACTTTAAATGATGAAAATTTTAATAATATTATGAAATTTATAGAAAAAAATGAAAAAAATGGAGAAGGTTTATTAGTATTTTCAATTAAATGTCAAAATCGAGCTTGTATAGTTGCAATAATTTATTTAATTAAAATATATAATTGGAGTGTTAGTAAATGTATTGAATATATTAAAAGTAAAAAAATTAATATATCTATTCCTTCTTATTTTATTAAACAATTAAATGATTTTGAAATTAGGATTAGTTCTTCTTTAAAAATTAAAAAATCTTTAAATTGGGAAGTTGAAAATAATAAAATTGATTATGAAGAATTTATTATGAGGAATACTTATATTAATAGTGTTATTTATAAGAAAAAAAGTTTTAAAATATTTAATAATAAAAAATTTAATAAAAGCATTCCAAGAAAAGTTAAGTTTTTAGATGTAGATAAAAAAGAAAATGTACTTGTAATAAATAATGAAAATGATTTATTTTTAAAAAAAAAAATTGAAGATATTAATAATCATATTTTAATGAAACCACAAAAAAGTTGTTTGAAAAGTAAAAATAAAAAAAATCAAAATCTTAATTTAAATTATGCTAAAAATGACCATTTATATGTCTTATTTAAGAAAAAAGAAAAACCAAAAGAAAATATTAATATTAATAATATAATAGCCAATATATCATATTTAAATGATATAAAATATAAAAAACATAATCAACAACATAAAAAAAATTTATTTTTAAAAATTTCCCCAAATAAAACAAATTTAAGTTTTCAAAAAAATAATTTGATAAATCAAAATAAATTATCATTTAATTTACCAATAAAAATTGATTCATATTCTGAAAAAAAGAATAATAATAATAATAATAATTATCCAATTCAAAAAAATAGATTAAGTAATAGTTGTAATAATATATTTAATCATCGATTAAATAATTTAAAATTACCTTTGTTTTCTCCTCATTTTGATTCACAAAAAATACAAAAGAATTATTTCAATCAAAATCAAGATAAATTCATTTTTAGAATCAAAAAATCAAATAATGTTCCAATTAAAATTAATAATAATAATCAAACTTTTAATTTACTTTCTCCAAAATATGAGAACGAACGAAAAGATATTATTTGGAAAAATATAGAAAATGATATATTGAAAAGACCATTAAGTACTTCAAAAGATAAAAAATTACAAATGAATAATATAACAAAATTAAAAAGATCATTATCACCAATGGTAAAATCTTATAATTTAAGATATTATAATAATGAAAATTTAAATAATTCTCAATATCCAGATTCAATCTTAAGTAATTCTATTGGAAATTTTATAAAACTTAAAATTTGATATTTGAATTATTGAAAATTTAGATGTTTATTTTAAAGTATTCTTTTTCGGGGCAAATTTGTTTAATATATTATATATATAATGTTTAATAATTTATATATTATTTTACTTTTTTTAAAAAATTATAATGTATTAAGTATATTATCATCTTTTTGATTTATTTCTGATGTTTCTGATACGTCATTTTGAGGAATTGGTATTTCAATTTGTGGAAATTCATTAACTCTTTTTTCATAAATATGATTTTTTATATTTATTATACAATTGTTAATTTTATCTTTTACTATTTTTCTTTTAATATAACAAATTAATATACAAATAAATATATTAATTAATAGTAAAAGATATTTCAAATTGAATTCTTTATTTTTTTCTTTTTCATATATATTATCTATTGTAGTTTCTGTTAAGTTTAAATTAAAAATATTAATTTTTGGAGAATCAAATAACCATTTAAATTGTTTTATTGAATTATCAATCAATATTTCAGAATAAAAAGAAATATTATTATTTATTTTAAGTAATTGAATTTCACTTGTATTATTAATAATTCCCATAAATTCTTTTCTATTAATAATTAATTCAAAATTCAAAGATTTATTTTTCAAACTTTCAATTTTTTCATTTAATATAAATATAAGAAAAGTTGAATTTTCATTACATTGTTTTTCTTTATTTGAATTAATAAAACATATAGAATAAACTTCCCTTAATTTATCATTAGTAATATTTAATTTCAATTCAATATTTTTATTATCATAATCCCCAAAACCTCTATTTTCAAAATTAACAATAAAATATAATAAAACTTGTTCTTCATTACATAAATTTTTATATTTAAATTTCTCTTTATTCAAATTACAATAAACATAAAATCCTTTATAAATATTTCCTTTTATAAAATAATTACTTTTCTGAATAGTATATAAAGCACTTTCTAAATTTTTTTGACAAATATCAAAAGTAATATTTTTATTAGGATAAAAAGAATCACTATTTGTCTTTCCATTTCCCAATTCAGGACTAAAAGTTAATTTATTCATTTTCCCAAAAAACCAATCAGTAGCATCTCCATTTGTAGTATAATTAATTGCCTTATCTCCATTCCCAAAAATATAACCTTTAGGATAATTTGCTTCATTATCAAATTCATTATAAATTTTATAAAATTCAAAATGACTTTCTTTTAATTTATTTATATTATCATTTGATTTTAAATAATTAAAAGGTGTTATTACTAAATTTCCAAAAGTATGATAATTAATAACAATTTTAACTTCATTATTATTTTCTATAAAATTTTTAATATTTTCAGTCTCTGGTTCTGAAAAAGGTTTTTCTCCTCTATAATCTTCTTCACATGGATAATCAGAAGATCCTTTATTATCAATTCCAAAATAAAAATCATAATTTCTATTTAAATCAATTCCTAATGTATCATTATCACATTTTATATTATTATGTGGTTTCCTATTTTTTCTTACTTCACATTTACTTAAATTATGATATTTTTCATATTGTTCTGAATTATATATGTAACCATCAATATTTATAATTGGAATAAAATATAAATTTATATTATTTAAGAAATTTGTTCTAAATGTTTTTGGGAGAGAAATTAAATATAATATTATATATATATTCATCATCATTGCTACTGGTTCTCTTGCATGATGCATTCCTGTAAATAATATTCCTGATTTTTTACTTTTTGAATTTGATTTAAATGATATTATAGGCATTTGATTTTTTAAATATGTTTCACCTATTGATGATGTGTTTATTATGTCTGGGAAGTCTTTTGATATTTCTTTTGTAAAGTTTATATATTGGTTATATGATAAATATGCATTGTTCATTTCGAGATTTGATAAATATTTTTTTATTAAGGATTCAAATGTGGCTATTTGGTATTTATATTCATCATTTATTATTTCATTATGATATGAATTATTAATTAATATAATTAATAGAAATAATAGTTTCAAAACCATTTTTTTTTTTCCTCCTAAAAAATAGAATAAAATATAATAAAAAAAATTAAAATTAAAAACAAAAAAAAATAATCAAATTAAAAAAAAAACTAAAAAAAAAAATAAAAAAGAACAATTAAAATGTACACAAATCAATATAAAGAAGCCTCTCCCTTCACATATCAAAAAATTTCTTTTTTAGAATTTTTAACAAATCTCTCAAAAAGAGACATATATACAACAACACCAATGCCAAAATTATCCCCAGACATAAATCACGCAATAAAAACAATAATATTTAAATTAGGATTAGAATTAACAATAATAACATCACCAAAATTAATAGATCATAAAACTTGGTGGTATAAATTAGAACCAGTAACAGAAAATGATATAAATTACTATTTACCATTATTAATTTTAGAATTATCATTATATTCAAAAAATTTTTTTGACAAATTAAAAATAAAACAAATTATTTTATGTAATTCAATAACTTTAAGTACATTAAATACAGAAGAATATAGAGCAGCTTTACCAGATTATGAATATGATATAAGAGGAATGGTTTTTTCTGCAAAGGAAAGAAAATTAAAATATATAAGAAATATTATTCATAATCAAATTTTTCATTATTATTATTTTGTTGATCATGGTAAATTTGATAATATTGATTCAACTTGGGAATATTATAATCCTAAAGGATTTTATTATGGTAATAAGGAAACTTGGAATGATAATGATATATTAGATAATGATTATAATTCTAATAAATGCTTTGTTAGTGAATATAGTAAGAAGAGTTTAGTAAATGATAGGGCTGATATTTTTGCTTTTATGATTATTAGTGGAATAGATATTAATGATTTAGGAAAGAGAGAAGGAGTTTTTGGAAAGTGTGTTATTATTAAGAAAATGTTAGAAAGATTTGATAGGGAAGATTTTACTATTGGAAGAAATGATTTTTGGAATAAAGTAATCTTATTTAAAAAAGAAATTTGTGATATGTATTATCCAATTATTTGAAAAAAAAAATGTAAAGTAAAAAAATTTAAATATTACTTTAATTATAATTATAATAATATTATTTATATTATATTTAATATGGTATATCTTTATTAATAATAGTAACTTTAGAATTAACTAAATTAGCAATTATTAAATTAATATTTTTTTCATCTTTAATATCACATTGAATACATTCATAAAAATTATTCTCATCATTTTTCCCATCAATACCATAATTCCTCAAATCATAATTTTTCCCAGAATTATCTTTAGTATCCATAATCCACAATTTACAATAATTAAATCCAGAGAAAGAAACAACATATCTATCATCAACAA
>JAEEGL011932815.1_pt1 | contig 13961 bp, 9 predicted proteins | sample 9134231 | NCBI WGS metagenome assembly JAEEGL01 (sample SAMN16246548, study PRJNA631951) | gut metagenome | biome: gut microbiome; feature: rumen; material: fiber-attached | host: Bos | place: Iran: Karaj | collected 2018-10
AACAGCAATAAGATATTTTCCTATATACAGCGCGTCGCCTTCCCAATTTTGATCTTCCTGATAATAAGCCGTTGAATCCAACAAATTCCTAGATACGCCCGTTACTCCGTCGCCCAACGTTATTTTTGCCAAGAGCTCACAAGAATCAAAGTTTTCGGGCATTATGGTCACATTGTCAGGTATTGTTATTTCCTTTAAATATTTGCAAATCATAAATGCACGGCTTTCTACACTTTTAACTCCGTCAGGTATAGTATATGACTCACTTGTTTTACTTGACGGATAGCAAATGAGTGCGGTTTTGTCTTTGTTGAATAATACACCGTCAGCCGATGAAAACTCCGTGTTTTCGCTTTTGACCTCAATGCTTTCAAGACCGACGCAGGGATAAAATGCGCTTTCTTCTATTGTTTTTAAACCGGCAGGCAAAGTTATTGTCTTAAGAGCTTCACACTCCGCAAAAGTATTGTAGCCAATAATTGTCAAAGTGTCCGGCAGAGATATGTTTTCCAAACTCGAACAATTTAAAAACGCTTCATGTTCTATACTCTGCAGACCGTTTGAAATATTTACGTTTTTTAAATTTTTGCAGCTCTTAAATGCAAAGGGACCTATGTTTTTTACGCTGCCTGCTATAGTTACATCGGTAACATGGTCAAAACCCGCAAAAGCACTCATACCGATCTCGGTTATACCGTTTTCGATAACTATGGATACAGTGCCTGACCGTAAAAGAGTCAAGGTGCTCAAGACACTAAAATTACTGTCATCGGCAATAATTTGATTAATCACACCTTCGCCGCTCAACGTAAGCACTCCGTCTTCGCTGAGACTGTAAGTAATGTTTTCACCGAAGCTGATATTTGTCCAGGAATAATCTGCGCTTGCACTCTCCGGCAGAGAAATAACCGTCCCCAAAGTAAGTACAAGTGTCAAAACAAATGCCAGAACTTTTTTTAACATATTGACCTGCTCCTTTCAAAAAGCACATATTCTGAAATCGGTTGCAAATTATCCACAAAAGCATAATTACATTTACATGATAATTTTTATTTCCGACCTTACAAACCATATTACATTATTATATTGACTATTTCAACGGTTTGGCATAAATTGTGCCTTTTTTGGCACAAATTGTTGCCTATAACCGAAAAAAGCTTAAAAAAAGACTTGACAAACCGAAAATACTATGATCTTCATAAATAATTCTAAACGTTTCAATTTTAGAATAAATCAAAAAGGTACGCCACCGAATCTTCACAAGGAAAAAAGGCAGCTACGATTATTGCTGCGCAAAATCAGTTCAAACATATGGCTACAGGAAGTAGCCGAAAAATATATTAAGTTAAGATAAAAATATCCCAAAAGTATTGACTTGCAAAAAGTGTTTTGATATAATTACCCGTGCGTGTGATTGCACACGTTTTCCTTGCTCTGCGTTTTTTTGATAAGCAGGGCCAAAGTCCAAAAGGAGGTGCAAATGAAATGTCAGAAATTTTAAATGCTTATGAGTCTGTTTTGGTTATCTCTGCCAAACTCACCGACGAAGAGATCGAAGCTGTAAGCGAGAAGTTTAAGGCTTTAATTGAAAAGCACGCTACTCTCGACAGCGTAGACGTTTGGGGTAAGCGTAAGCTTGCTTATCCTATCGACAAAGAGACCGAAGGCTACTATGTTCTTTTTAATTTCACATCAAAGCCCGACTTCCCTGCCGAGCTTGACAGAATTTATAAGATCACAGACGGCGTTATTCGTTCTCTCATCATCAAAAAGGAAGCTTGATTTTATAAGCACGTCATTTGTGCTGCAAAAAGAAAGGGAACTAAGATATGAATAAGATCGTTATTATGGGAAGACTTACCGCCGCACCCGAACTTCGCACAACTCCCAACGGAATATCCGTTACAAGATTTACCGTGGCTGTTCAGCGTGATTACGCAAAGCCCAGCGAAGAAAGAGCAACAGATTTTCTTGATGTTGTTGCGTGGAGAGGCACTGCGGAATTTGTAACTAAATATTTTACAAAGGGAAGTATGATCGCTGTTGCGGGTTCGCTTCAAACTAACTCTTATGTTGACAAAAACGGTATAAACCGCAAAGGCTTTGAGATAGTTGCGGACAACGTATATTTTACAGGCAGCAAGCGTGAAAACGGCTCCTATTCTCAGGATAATTCTTACTCTCAAAACGATGCTCCCGCAGCATATTCAGGCGGCAGCGCAGGGGACTTTGAAGCTATTCCTACGGATGATGACTTACCGTTCTAATGAGTAAAAATTAAGATAAGGAGAAATAACCATGGCTGAAAACAGACCTGAGAGAGACATGCGCAGAAACAACAAAAAAGGCAGAAGAAAAGTATGCACATTCTGTGTAGATAAAGCCGAGAGCATAGACTACAAAGATATTGCAAAGCTTCGCCGCTATGTTTCCGAGAGAGCAAAAATTTTGCCTCGCAGAGTAACAGGCACTTGCGCACGTCATCAAAGAGCTTTGACAGTTGCGATAAAGCGCGCCAGACACTTGGCACTTTTACCGTATTCTGCAGACTGATAATCATTTGCGGACATATTTTTGTGTCCGCTTTAACGCTGGTATGGCTCAGTTGGTAGAGCAGCGCATTCGTAATGCGCAGGTCGTCGGTTCGAGTCCGACTACCAGCTCCAGAAATCCCTCGAACGCAAGTTTGTGGGATTTTTACTTTTTCACTCTTCGCTATTCCCTATTAACTATTCACTAAATTCCGTTCTCCGGATTTTTGGGAAGTAATAATGAACAGTAAAGAGTGAATAAGTGATAGTCGTATAATAAAAGCGAGCACTTTAAAGAATTAAGGGCATAACAATTGTAACAATCAAAAATTGCCCCGCACGACCGGAGATTGCCAGTACAAGTGATAAAGCGATAGTAGTAATTTTCTTCAACATTATAATTACCTCCTTCCATAATACTAAAATCTCAATTTGTTTGTTTGCCAATGTTTAACTGTATATACCCATTGGAACCCACCCCTTTTTAACACCGTTTCAGGCTCATGGCATTTTGTTACAATTAGATGCTATGCGAATTTTTCGGTGTTTTCAACCATTTGGCATATATTGCACGTTTTTGGGCATATTTGGTTTCAAAATAAAAGTTGACAAATTGATTCATTTGTGATTTGAGACGAATAATTTAATAATCACATATATGAGGTATACAGCAATTTTGGATTATCAAAAGTTTTCTAAAGAAGCCGAATAATTAACTGAAAAATGAGAAATACTAATTATCTGTAAACATAATAAACCACAATTCGTATATTGTCAATACGTTTTGTGGATTTTGTGACAAAAAATTTCCCATATGTATTATCATAAATCTGAGGTGACAAGTATGATTTTCGGAGAAATATTAAGGGAATTATTAGAGAATAAAGATATTACGCAAAGACAATTGGCGGAATCTTTAAATATAGGAACAACAACTATCGGAAATTATGTTCGCGGACTTCGTGAGCCCGATTTTGAAACGCTTAAGCTTATAGCCGACTACTTCGGGGTTACCACGGATTACTTGCTTGATTTCAGATCTACTGTCACCAAAGACCACAGAGAAGACGAACTTCTTCAAGTTTACCGTTCGCTTTCCGAAAGCGATAAAGAATTATTATTGGAACAGGGAAAGCTGCTTGCTAAGCGTAATATGAAAAAATAATGGATTTTAAATCATTTAAAAAAATAAAGCCGCTTTAAACCTAATGGTCTGCAGCGGCTTTACATTTAAAGTAAAACATCAAGATTACCTATTGACATACTGCATTCAGTATGCTAAGATAAGAGCGTAAAGAAACGGCTTAGCTGTTTCGCAATTTGGTTTTTTTATTTTATGACCGCCTTGCTGCTACAGGGCGGTTATTTCTTTATACTTAAAACAATAACTGTTACTAACAAAGTAAAACAAATTATGTATTCCAAGCAATCACCCCCTTTCAAAGAGGGCTGAAACAGCCGCCGCCGTCTCTTTACGCAAGGAATTATATCATAACTTATATTTAGTGTCAATTTATAATAATTTAGCCCGTTTTAACAATGACAACAGTAACGTTGAATATTATTGTATGAACGAAAAAGCCGCTGTAAACCCAATGGTCTGCAGCGGCTTTATATTATATATTTTTGAGTATTATTCCTCTTCCTGCTCAAGAGGCGGATATTTTTCGATGTTTTTGAAGAATACAACCGAAAGCGGCGGCAGTGTTACGGAAATCGACTGCTTCTGTCCGTGAGATTCCATATCTTCACTTTCTATTACGCCTTCGTTGCGAACGCCGATTCCGCCGAATTCAACTAAATCAGTGTTGAATACCTCCTGATACTTTCCTCTTTCCGGAACACCTATTCTGTAAAAATCACGTCTCACGGGCTGGAAGTTGCAAAGCACAACAAGCTCGTTGCCCTCGGCGTCTATTCTGCGGAAAGAGATAACGCTTTGCTGATAGTCGTCGTGGCATATCCACCTGAAGCCTTCCCAGGAGAAATCCACCTGATACAAAGGTGTGTTTTCAAGGTAGAATTTGTTTATTGCCTTAAAGAAGTCGTTCAACATTCTGTGCTTGTCAAAGCCCAAAAGATGCCACTCAAGCTGATTATTATAATTCCATTCGTCAAACTGTCCCAGCTCGCTGCCCATAAACGTAAGCTTTTTGCCGGGGTGCGCCATCATATATCCGATAAACGCGCGCACACCTGCAAATTTTTGGTCATAGTTACCGGGCATTTTGTTTATAAGCGAGCATTTTCCGTAAACTACTTCATCGTGCGAGATGGGAAGTATAAAGTTCTCGGAAAACGCATATATTAGCGAGAATGTCAAATTATCGTGATGATACGGTCTGAAAAGCGGGTCAACCGCCATATATCTCAATACATCGTTCATCCAACCCATATTCCACTTATAATTGAATCCGAGACCGCCCATGGAAGTAGGCTTGGAAACCATAGGCCAAGATGTAGACTCTTCGGCTATCATAAGTACATTGGGGTGAAGTCCGAAAAGCGTTTCGTTCAGCTGTCTTATAAAATCAACAGCCTCCAAATGCTCCTTGCCGCCGAAGCAGTTTGCTTCCCACTCGCCGTCCTTGCGGTTATAGTCAAGGTAAAGCATAGAGGCAACGGCATCCATTCTTATGCCGTCTATGTGGTATTCATCAAGCCAAAAGTTTGCGCTTGAAATCAAAAAGCTTTTAACTTCATATCTGCTGTAATTGAATACGTATGTTCCCCACTCTTTATGTTCGCCTTTGCGCCAGTCTTCATATTCATAACAGGCGGTACCGTCAAATCTGGCAAGTCCGTGTCCGTCCTTCGGGAAATGAGCGGGTACCCAGTCGAGTATAACACCTATGCCCGCCTTATGGCAGGAATCTACAAAATATTTGAAATCATCGGGTGTGCCGTAACGAGATGTTGGGGCGTAATAACCCGTTACCTGATATCCCCATGAGCCGTCAAAAGGATACTCAGTAATAGGCATAAACTCTATGTGTGTAAATCCCATTTCTTTAACGTAAGGCACAAGGTCATCGGCAAGCTCACGGTAATTAAAGCTGTCGCCTTCGCCGAAATTATGCTTTTTCCAGGAGCCTGCGTGTATTTCATAAATGTTAAGAGGCTTATCATAAACAGGAACTCTCGATTCTTGCCATTTGCTGTCGCCCCAGGAATAATTGTCGATGTCATAAAACTTAGATGCCGTGTTCGGACGTTTTTCGGCATAGAAAGCATACGGATCCGCCTTTAATATTCGATCGCCCCAAGGCGTCTCTATGCAGTATTTATATACAGAGCCGTTTTGTACAACGTCGGCAATAAAGCATTCCCATATGCCGCATTCATATATTTTGCCCATGGGATTTGCGTCGTTATCCCCGTCATTAAAGTCACCCACAACAGAAACATATTTGGCATTTGGCGCCCAAACTCTGAATATAACGCCTTGTTTGCCGAACATCTCACCACGGTGCGCACCCATAAATTTATAAGCGTCGTGACTGTATCCACCTAAAAAGCTTGTTAAATAATCTTTATTTATATCGCTCATATTAACTCTCCTTTGCTGTTAGATACTCTCTTATATGTTACAAATTTCCGAATACAAAATCGCATTAATATATTATCAAATTTTTACCGTTTATGCAAGCAAAATACAAAAAAATATAAAATTTTTATGTTTTTGAGAAAAAATATATGTTTTTTTCACAAATTATTGTTTTCACAGTATTCAATTATTCCCTTAGCTATGGCTATCGCCATCTTTGTCTGATATTCCTCGTTCTTTAGATTATTCAGCTCCTCGCCGTTTGACATAAAACCGCACTCGCATATTACGGCAGGCACCTTGGCATTGTACAGCAGATATATATTTTTATCGGCAGGCTTTATCTCACGGGTGTTCTCAGGCTGAAGAAGTGAAACGATGCTCTCCTGTATACACTGTGCCAGCTGCGGACTTTCTTCCGTATTTTGGGAATAGAATATCTGTGCGCCGCTGTATTTGCTTTGCTCAAATTTGTTTTGATGAATGCTTATCAGGATATTTTCATCCGACGAATTACATATTTCAAGTCTGTTATGCATATCGGAAATTTTTATCTCTTTTATTCCCTTTGTGCCGCTGTCGCTTATTGAAGTGTCGGTCATTCTTGTCATCGCCGTATTTAAGCCGAGCGACGTAAGTATGTCATTCAGCTTCAGCGATATTTGAAGATTGATATCCTTTTCCTGAGTGCCGTCGGCTGCAACGGCTCCGCCGTCCTCTCCTCCGTGACCGGGATCTATTATAAAACAGGGGGAAATATTTTTGTGGTAAATTTTGTCGGCGCTTTTAAAAGCAGAAAGCCCCCCTACAATGATAAGCACTGATAGTACCGATAAAGTTACAGCAGACAAAAAGTTATTCGATACTGTTTTATTGATTTTTTCCGAATAAAAAACAAAGTTCATATAAATCACCTTTATAATTTTATGAAAGCGGCATCAGAAAAATGATTTATGTTAATTTTACAAACATTTGCATAAAAATCACCGTATGTTCACTTGACGTTTTAGTAATTTTATGATAGTATTCAAGTGTGGATATTTGTAATCTTTAATGGTTTAAGGAGGAAGATTATTATGAAAAAAATGACTGCGATATTACTTGCACTTATGATGATTTTATCAGCAACCGTAAGCGTAAGCGCAGAAACAGCAAATAATACTTTCGAGACAAGAACCGCTCAAAATGCGGTTTTATCCGATTCCGATTCTGTTTTAAACGACGCTTCTCACAAAAAAATCATAACCTACGGCAGAGGCACAATACCTACCGGAGGTGCAAGCGGAACATTGGACGCTCTCACCTGGACGCTTACCGAGCAAGGCGTGCTTACCGTAAGCGGATCGGGTAATATGAGAAATTTCACTTATAACAGCAGTTTTGGTTGGTCGCCTTACAGAAATGATATTTCTAAAGTGGTCATTAATAACGGAGTTACATCGATAGGCAATTATGCTTTTTATAATTGTACCGGCTTAACGTCTGTAACTATACCGAACAGCGTTACATCTATCGGAGAGTGCGCTTTTAAAAATTGCAACGGTTTGACCTCCGTGGCAATGCCAAACAGCGTTACAACTATCGGTGACGGTATTTTCAGTGATTGCACCGCCATAACTTCCGTAACATTATCAAGCAGCCTAACATCTATCAGCAAGGAAGCTTTTTATAATTGTACCGAATTAACATCCGTTACAATACCGATGAGCGTTACGTCTATCGGTGTCAGCGCTTTTGAGGATTGCAGTAAATTAAAAACTTTAAGAATACCGAGCAGCGTTACATCGGTCGGCAGTCGCGCTTTATACAAAGTAGCGGGAACAACAAAAACTGTTTTTTATTTTGAACGAAGCGGCAGTTACACAATGGGTAGTTATGTGTTAAATAACAACGACATAGTTGTGGGATACCAGCCTTCTGCCGTATATAATTACTGCAATAGCAACGGTACGTTGTCGCGGTTTATAAAATACGGTAGCTCATACAGCGTAAAGCTTAACGCGAACGGCGGAGAATGGTCTTCGGGTATGCCCTCAACTGTGGTCAAAACAGCAGGAACCGATCTTTCTTTGCCTGTGCCTGCAAGTTCAAATTGTGTATTCTTAGGTTGGGCGGAAAGTACGTCTAATGATATAGGCGACATAATGTACAATGACACATTATCGGATACTTTGGCAACTGATCTGTACGCTGTTTGGCGCCTTAAAAACTGCACGGTAACATATGTTAAGGGAACAGATGATGTAAATAATATGCCGTCGCAAACAGTTTACACAAAAACATACGGTGTACCTCTTGCCATCCCCTCGCAAGAACCCACAAGAGAAGGCTATATATTTGCCGGTTGGTCGGAAACTGCCAATGCTAAGAAAATAGGTTATCTTGCAGGCGATTATATTACCGAAGAATTCAGCGCCAATGTGCAATTATATCCCACATGGTCTGCCGTAACACAAAAAGATACTCTGACATTCAAGCTTTTTGACCAAAATCATTACGCACCGTATCATTCGGACTTAATGCCTATGGTAGCAATGAATTTAGATACAGACGGAACTCCTGTAAACAGAGATACTGACTCTCCCGAAAATGAAAAATACTTTAAGCTTTGGACAGACGACGCCGACACAAAATCTCCTTATACTGTTTCCTGTTACAATGATACAGGGTCTTTCTTGCTTTTAGATAACGTAACAGGCGATTATTACTTTAACAGCAACAATAACAGTGCGTATTTCATTCCTGAGAGAAACCAATACATTGTATTTAGCAATCAAGGCGATATGTTTTTACCGTTAGATACCGAAAATATTGTCGAAGGTCCCGGTTTTTATTTCGGTATGAGTTTTGAGGGTAATTTCGCCATGCCGATAAACGGTCAGGTACAGTACAATAACAGCTTAAGGCCTATGAAATACTCCTTTAGCGGAGATGATCTTGTATATGTATACATAGACGGCGTTAAAGTGTTAAACGCCGGCTCAGGAAACAAGACCTCAACATACATTGATTTCTCAACAGGTAACATTGTAACGATCGGCGATGATGTTATCAGAGCAAAAGGCTCCGGTATCACCGTAAATACAACCTTAAGGGAACGTTACACTCTTGCATATAAAGAGGCTCACCCCGAATGTACAAACGATAACGACCCCGGTTTGCTCGCATATCTGAGGCAATATTTTGAAGACGGCTCAAACACTTTTAAGGTAAAAACAGAGCATACTTTCGCAATGTTCTACGCAGAATCACATGGATTGGGAAGTAATATAAATGTCCGCTTTAACATTCCGTTTATCGGAACGCACGACCTTACAATTGACCCCAACGGCGGTAAATATGAGGGATCTTCAAATACAAAAACCATAGCCCTTGAATACACACAAACATATAATCTTGTTGACGCTACTACCGATATTGATAAATATGTATTTTCAGGTTGGACAATAACAGGTCCCGGCTCCGAGTATGACCCCGACACCAAAACATTCACGATGGGCTACGGCGACACGACCGCAACAGCAAAATGGACAGCTGTGCAGCATATGTTGACTGTTAACCCTGCAGGCGGTGTTTGGAACAATAAAACCGGCAACAGCTATATAACTCTTGCATATAATCAAAGCACAAACATACCCGATCCTACAAGAACGGGATATACATTCTCCGGATGGACAATGACCCCGACAGATAAAGAATCGACACTTGATGGTAAAACGTTCACTATGGGTACCGCGAACACATATTTAGACGCTAAGTGGACGCCGATTGATTATAATATAAGATTTGAGCCAAACGGCGGAACATATAAGGGAAGCACATCGCCAACTACCGTGACTGTTTCCTTCGGAACAGGCTACGACATAGCAGGTATCGGCAACTATCCTGTTCGCACGGGCTATACCTTTACCGGATGGAAAATGACTTACGCCGCAGGTTCAACAGCGAACTATTCACCGTCAGCCGGCAGTGTGAGCGCAGATACTACCACGGCATATTATTCCTCCACCGGCAACAGAACAGGCATTACAGCACAAAGCATACTTCTGCCGCCTGAGAAAAACGCAGATATGAAATTATACGATCTCTGCGTTGTGGCAGGAAACACGGCAATCCTTACAGCACAGTGGAAAATAAACGAACACACGATAACCTACAACGGCGGCGACGGAATATATAACGATAAAAACTCATATGTTGTAGACGTTGTTTATAACCAGCTTGTAACAATAGATGTAAACAAATTTGAAAACACGGGCTATGTATTTGTCGGATGGAACACAAAAGAGGACGGCTCGGGCAATTTTATTGATGAAAGCTCAACTTACAGAATGGGCGACGAAGACCTTGTGCTGTATGCAATGTGGGAAAAAGCAGATTTTTCCATAACATACATCGGCAACGGCGGGCTTGACAAAGACGGCAAAGATACTGTGGTAATACCGTATACATTGAGTATGCCGGCAGAAATAGCGGATTCCGATACGTTTGAAAGAGAAGGTTACAAATTTATCGGCTGGAGCAGAGAACAGATAACGAAAGAAATAAATGATAAAAATATTAACGAAATAGACATTTCTTCTTTCTATCAACCAAATGATTTTTATCTCGACGGTGAACCACTCACTCTTTACGCTGTTTGGAAAAAGATAGATAACGGCGAATATATGGATATAACCGATACCGAAAAAACAACAGATACAACAGGTCCGAAAGACAGCGACACAGCGACAGACGAACCTGTACCTGAAAAGCCGCTTTACGGCGACGTTGACTGCAACGGTAAGGTAACCATGGAAGACGTCGTAGCATTGCAAAAGATAATGGCAAAGCTTGCGACGCACGAAGATTACGGCAAAATGTCACGCATTAATTCAGATTGCGTACACGATGACGTAATTAATATGATGGATGTAACAGAAATCCAAAAATTCCTTGCAAAGCTGATACCCGATCTTGACCCGTAAATAAAGACATAAAAACTAATAAAAAGGTCATTGCCTGATAATTTTCAGGCGATGACCTTTGATTTTGTGATTAATATTCAGTACAAGAAAAGCAGGGTTGTTTTCAGCCCTGCTTTCAAATTTATAATATTTACGATTTTTTAAGCCCGTATGCAAGATAAATTAAATTATCAAGCTGTTCACCATTGAGACCTTTTACTGCTGAGATAAGTTCAGTGACCTTTCCCGGATCAATAGTAGCAGTATCAAAGAATTCTACAGGTGTAATACCCAAATATTCACAAATGTAAAAAAAATTCTGCATCGATGGATAATTTACACCGTTTTCAATGTTGTTTATATAACCTGCGCTTTGCCCGATAGACAAACTCATATCTCTTGCGGAAACGCCCTTATTAATTCGTAATGCCGAAAGCCGCCGTGAAAACTCTTGTTTATCCACGTCAATCACCACCTTGTGCATAAAATTTTACTATACACAAAGCTATATTATATTCAGTTGAATCATTAATTACTCTTGACACATCTATTTTATTTAGATATAATTGTCGCAGGCGTATGCTTTATTTAGATATGTCGCTGAGTATGCCTCATAATCTGCTATTTTTCAATCTATCAGGCATTTAATCTTGTACAAACACAAAGTACGCTTAAGTTATATTTAAAGGAAGTGGTTAATTATGAAAGTTTGTTGTGGTTTCGGACACAGGGAAGTTTGTGATGATATAACCGTACCGTTGGAAACAGCAATATTTAGTGCCATAAAAGAAGGTTGTGATGTTTTTTTAACAGGTGCAATGGGGCAATTTGACAACCTGTTTTCTTCTGCTGTTCGTAAAGCAAAAGAAACTTATCCTAAAATTAAGCTTATTTGCGTAAGACCGTATTATTCAAATAGTTTTAACTTAAATAACAACGCTGTTTACGATGATATAATTATTCCCCATGAATTGGCTAATGTTCATCCAAAAGCTGCAATAAGACCACGCAATCGCTGGATCGTTGATAACAGCGATATTGTTATTACTTACACAAGAAGAGAAACAGGAGGTGCTTACGAGGCAAAGCGCTATGCTTATGAAAAAGAAAAAATAATAGTTGAATTATAAACAAAAACCGGGCATATGAGAGTTTGTTTCTCATATGCCCGAAATTATTTTGTTATTGAATTACTGCTCAACCTTTGATTCTTCAATTACCTTTTGAGCTACCATTGCGGGTGCGTCCTCATATCTTGTAAACTCAAATGTAAATGTGCCTCTGCCCTGTGTTGTCTGGCGGATAAATGTTGTGAAGTCGTGCATTTCCGCCATAGGAACTTCGGCTTCTACAACCTGCATACCGTCCTCGCCGGGGTTCATACCCAGAACACGTCCGCGTCTCTTGTTAACTTCGCCCATAACGTCGCCCATGTTAGCGTCCGGAACGGTAGCTCTGAGCGTTCCTATCGGCTCAAGCAATGTTGGGTTAGCCATAGGCATACCGTTTTTGTACGCTATGCTTGCAGCCATTTTAAATGACATTTCAGAGCTGTCTACGGGGTGATAAGAACCATCGTAAAGTGTAGCCTTTAATCCTACCATCGGATATCCCGCGAGAGGTCCTTTGAGAATAGATTCTCTGAGTCCCTTTTCAACTGCGGGGAAGAATCCCTTAGGAACGGAACCGCCGACAACTCTCTCGGCAAATTCCAAGCCCTCGCAATCACAAGGCTCAAACTCTATCCAAACGTCACCGAACTGTCCGTGACCGCCCGATTGCTTTTTATGTCTGCCCTGAACCTGAACCTTCTTGCGTATAGTCTCTCTGTAAGCTACCTTAGGTGTATCAAGCGTTACGCCTGTGCCGAACTTGCTCTTTAATTTGCTTACAACAACATCCAAATGCTGTTCGCCGAGACCCGAAAGGATCATCTGCTTTGTTTCTGTATTTGAATAGAAGGAGATAGAAGGATCTTCTTCCGCAAGACGTGTTAAGCCTTGTGCCACCTTATCTTCTTCACCCTTGTTAACGGGAGAAATAGCCATTGAGAAAGAAGGAGCAGGATAATTAACGCCCTTAAGTATTACCTTATCCGAAGGATTGCACAGAGTATCGCCCGTAACCGTTGCCTGAAGCTTAGCCACACAACCAATATCTCCTGCGCCGATGTATTTTGCTTCTTCCTGCTTTTTACCCTTTATTATCATAACCTTGCCGATTCTTTCGGCAGCGCCTGTTCTCATATTAACAAGAGGAGTATCTACAGCGATCTTTCCTCTTACAACCTTAAAGTAAGAAAGCTTTCCTACAAACGGGTCGGCAACTGTTTTAAACACAACGCATGCAGCGGCGCCGTTTTCGTCAACTTTGACCTCAACTTCGTTTCCGTTAGCGTCTGTTGCTTTCTCAGAGCCCTTATCAGCAGGTGACGGTGCAAGCCACACTATGCCTTTGAGCAATTGGCCTATGCCGTATATACTGAGTGCATCGCCGCTGAATACCGGATAAATGGATCCGTCTTTAACGCCCTGTCTGAGACCGGAGATAACTTCTTCTTCTGTGAATTCTTCACCCTCAAAGAACTTCTCCATAAGCTCTTCGCTTGCCTCTGCAACAGCTTCATTAAGTGCCGCGCGCATTTCTTCAAGTCTGCCGCCAAGGTCAGGCATTGCAGTTTCCTTAGCTTCGCCTGTGCTGAATTCGTAAGCCTTGCTCTCAAGCAAATTGATATAAATATCAGCTTTGCCGTCAGCTACATAAGGTACAACAAGCGGGCAAACGCCTGTGCCGAATTTTTCTTTTAAACCGTCAAAGGTATCATAAAATCTTGCGCTTTCATCACATAAGCCATTTATGAAGAACATTTTTGTAAGGCCGAGCTTTGTTGCTGATTTATAAGCTTTTTCGGTACCAACGCAAACGCCGTCTTTGCCC
>JAEEGL011953863.1_pt1 | contig 13961 bp, 8 predicted proteins | sample 9134231 | NCBI WGS metagenome assembly JAEEGL01 (sample SAMN16246548, study PRJNA631951) | gut metagenome | biome: gut microbiome; feature: rumen; material: fiber-attached | host: Bos | place: Iran: Karaj | collected 2018-10
GACAAGTTCTGCCAGTGGCTGCTTACCGACTTTAGCTACAATGGTGCCACCGTCATGCTGGCCCCTGCCACAGGTTTCTATGTCGACCCCGAACGCGGACGCCACCAGGCCCGTATCACCTACTGCATCTGCATCGACGACCTCAAGGCCGCCATCAAGTGCCTCGAGGAGGCCCTGAAGGTGTACCCCGGCCGTACCCGTTAAGCGATGACACGCGAAGAAAAACGTCAACAAGTGATATGCTCCTGCATCGAACAGCAGGAGCATATTGCTTCTATTGCCAAGCAGGAGATGGACTCGGCGCAGCAGCAGAGCAACGACTATGGCGCCAATGTGGATAGGTATGACTCGTACCGCACCAAGATGATGCGTAGCCGCGACATGTATGCCCGCCAGTATAGTAACGCCCAGACGGGAGTGCGCTACCTGCAGGATTTGCTGCGGCTGCCACCGTTCGACGTGGTGGAGCATGGTGCCTGCGTGGTTACCGACAAGCAGGCTTTCCTGCTGTCGATAGGTGCAGGCAAGTTCATGGTAGGTAACAAGGTGTTCTTTGCCATCTCGGCACAGACACCCATTTATGCTGCCCTAAAGGGCAAGAAGGTCGGCGACACAATTGTGTTCAACGGACAGTCGCAGACAATTAGCGAGATTTTTTAGTTAGTATTGCAAGGTCAGGCCTATGGTCAGACGCGGCAGCACCACTTCGCCAGCGGCTGGGGCAGTGCCTATGCCTTTGAGGCGGTAGCGTGCATAGATGCCTATCACGTCGTAGGTGAGGCGGGTGACGATGCCGAAGTTGGCGTTGTAGGCATCGGTGGCATCTGGATAGGTGAACCGTGTCTCCGAACTTATGGCATTGGCTCCCGTAGGTGCAGGTACCTTGCCGCCTATGGTGTACTGGCGGTGGCCAAAGCTGCCGTAGAGGCCGAGGTCCCAATGGAGACCGTTGCCGGCAAGGCCGAGTGGTACGAGGCGCACACGCTGGAATATCTCGAGACTGATTTCGGTAAGTTTGAAACTGCGTGTGGTCACCTTCTCGTAGCTGTCGATACCAGCCTGAGTGATGCCTAAGGTTGCCTCGAGGTCGTTGGCGGCCTTGCCGTTGAAGCGGTAGTGGGTGAAGTCGAGCCCAAGGCTCATACCTATGCAATAGATCTTGCTGAAGGCTCGGAGCGTGCGGAAGCCAATGCTCCAGTCGGGCGACCAGAAGTTAGTGGCCAGCTCGGCACCAGCGGTCTTCACGGGCAGGCCTAGGCCGAAGTAGAAGTTGGAGCGGTGTTTGGCGTTGCTGCCGTGTTCCGAAGGTTTGAGCCGTTTCTCGTCGAAGTATTCGGTGCTGATTTCGTCGCCAAGGATGCCGCCTTCGTTAACATTGACGTGGAGAGTGGGCCAAGAACGGTTGCCCTCGCCCTCGAGGTTGGGAGTGTAGCTGGCGGTGTAGCCGTCGAGGTGTACCACAAGGCTGTTGCCTTTGGCCACAGGGAAATGGAGCGCCGACAGGGTGTCGAAGACGGTGAAGGTCTTCTTGCCGTAGCGCACAATGCTGCCGTCGGGGCGCACCTCTTTGAAGAATACAGGCTTGTGGAAGACGGTCTTTAGCGGGATTACACGCACCACGTTGCTGTCCTCCGCGAAGCGGAATGTGGCGGACGGGGACGTCCGCGTTCCCAGGAAGTAGTCGGCCTGCGGCACGCCGTAGCCGAAGGCATAGTCGCAGTAGGGGTAGAGGTCGGCGCTCTGCTCAATCATGCGGAACATCTCCATAGCCGTCTTGCCAGGCGAGGCTTGCCATGCGCAGGCAGCGAAACCTGCCACGAGAGGGCATGAGAACGAGGTGCCGTGAACGTAGTGTGTTGCGTGGTCGTTGGTGATGTTGGCCGTGCGTGCATAGCCGAAGGCGCAGACGTTGGGCTTCTGGCGGCCGTCGGCGCTGGGACCGTAGCTGCTGAACGAGATGTGGTTGTACTCGCGCAGGCTGTTCTCTATGCCGCCCACGCAGAGCACGCTGTCGGCGTCGCTGGGGGTGATGATGGTCTTCCACTGTGCGTCGTCGGCCTCGTTGCCGGCACTATTGCATACAAGCATACCCTTTCGGGCTGCGAGGTTGCCGGCCTTGGCCACGTATGAGGTGCCGTCCATGTCGGTGGTATAGTGGCGTTCCTTGCCGTAGCCGAGGGAGGAGGAGATGATGTTGGCACCGTTGCGGTCGGCCCATTCCACGGCCATCTGCCACCACACCTCTTCTTTGAAAGGTTCGGAGTTTATCTCGGTGCGTGCCAGCAGGAACTCGGCACCTGTGGCAAGGCCGAGGTCCTTGCCGCCAATGCGGCCTGCAATACAGCTTAAGGTCATGGTGCCGTGGCTGTTCCATCCATAGACGTTCTCCTTGTTGTTGGGGAAGTTCCAGGTTTTGACAATGCGGTTGCTGTCGCGCAGATGCTTGAAGGCATCGTGGGTGTTCACGCGAGGGAAGCCGCCGTCGAACACCGCTATGCGTATGCCCTTGCCATCGATGCCTTTGGCGCGGAAGGCTTTGCCGCCCATGCGGACGAGCTGTGCCTCGAGAGGGCCGTCGACAGTCTCTTTGCTGATGAGGCTTGCATCCTCGTCGGCCTCGGCCAGCTGCATACCGCCTTCTATAGGTTGCACTCGTAGCACGTAGGGCAGCTGTTCGATGGCGGCTACCTGCGACGGGGTGGCCACCACGCCGATGGCGTTCATCCAGCGGCTGCATCCCACCTCCTCGGTTGCCAGAGCGTCGACTCCGTCGACATAACGCTGCTGCAACGGGTAGTTGCTGATGTCGTAGAGGTCGGCGCCGCACTGCTGGTAACGCTCGATGGCTTTGGCATCGAAGTAGCTGTAGGGGTCGAACTCGGTGCCTGCCTTGTCGGTGAGGAACACCCAATAGACGGTCTGTGCCGTGACGCCGCAGAGCGTCATAAGGAACGCGAAGAGAACAAGTGTCTTTTTCATTTTATTGTAATATTGTATGTAGTATTTCGTGACTATGGAAGTGGCTGAAGCCGCTCAGATGCAAGTGATAGTAGGCTATAAGTGCATCTATGAGGTTGCGGCGGTCCGCGAGGGTGGCCGATGGCAGCTGTTCGGCGTCAATTGGAAGATATTCGTGCAGTATCGACGAGAGGGCTATGGATAGTGTTGTCTCGTTTGCGGTGGCGACGTAGCGGCCTTCCTCGAGACAGAAGTATGGCGTGAGGGCCGAATGGTTGTCGAGGGGTGATATGCCAAGGTGTTGGGCTGTGGTCAGAAGAAACAGTATCGGCAATTGTGCTACGGGAGTATTGCTGTTTTCCGACGCCAGAGTGTCGACATAGTCCCACAGGGCAGGCATCGGCTCGGCTTCGCGCAGGGCTTTGTAGAGCACCTCGGTCATAAAAAACCGCAGGGCATTGTCTATTGCTTGATTGCTTGATTGCTTGGCTGCCTGAGTGTCGGGATGGCGTGGCGACAGTTCCTTTATGTGGTTCAACTCGTTCTTGGGGTTGACATATACCACCATGTCTAGGCTTGTCAGGGGCTGCAGCATATTCTGCTTCACCCTTCCGCCGTGGTCGCGAACTCCTTTGATGATATAGGAACGCACACCAAACAGCCTGGTAAACACCTTGACCACCACCGATGTCTCGGCGTAAGGGGTGGTGTGGAGCACAAGGCCTGGCGTGGATGCAAGCATCAGCGGATAATTAATATTTTGGCTACGGAACGATGACCGCCCTCGGCGTCGGATGCAAAGACATAGTATACGCCCGATGCTACAGGCGTGCCACTGGCGGTTCGGGTATTCCACACTGCCTGTCCGCCGTGAGCCTGGGTGCTATAGACTACGTGACCGCCAGCATCTGTAATGTGAACCAGCGCGTCGCGGGTGAATCCCTTGATGGCCACGGGCCCGTCGTAACCTGGTCTGACGGGGTTGGGGAAGGCATAGACGTGCTCCTGCGGCTCGGCATCGGCGTAGGTGGCTGTGCCACGGTATACCTGCAAGCCTCGGTCGGTGCCTATGTATACCTCACCGCTGGAGGGCTGTATGCCGATACACACTATTTTGTCTGAGTAGAGCGGGCTGTCCGAGGAGGTGAAGTGCTCTATCTGTTCCAACCCGTTGGATGAGATAAGGTACAGACCGCCGGTAGCGGTACCTACCCACTTGCGGTTGGCGCCGTCGACGGCTATGGCGGTGATGTTCTCGTAAGCCATCAGGTATTCGGCAAAGCTGCCGTTGGTGATTGTAATGTTGCTGCACGACACTGGCGCCTCTTCGCCGCGGCCGCCGTTCTTGAAAGCATTGTATGTGTCGTAGATTACCTTTATTCCTTTGTTGGTGCCTATCCAGATATTGCCGCTGCGGTCCTGCACTATGGTGTTCACGCTTTCTGTCTGCAACTTGCTGCCGCGGTTGGGATCTACGCGTGCCATGCGGTTCTCGCCGTCGTGCACATAGATGACGTTGTCGCGCCCAGCGAACCACAGCCAGTTGTCGACGCTGTCGTAAATAAGTTTGTCGACCTGCGGCAGCGACGACAAGGCGTCGGTGGCGAAATCCTCCCACGTCCCGTCGGTGCGACGCACGGCAAGGGCATATCGCGAGTGCGAGTTGAGCACCCACAGGTTGCCCTCACGGTCGAAGACGGCATCGCCTGTGAGCAAGGTGCTATAGCCCGAGCTCATGGTGTAGGGGTGCAGGGCAGGGGTGTTGCCAGCGTCGTAGAAAGCCTCCACCTTGTTGTCACGAATGGAAGCCACGCCGTGACCCCACAGCAATGCTATTGTCTCGGTGGTGTCCTTTGGGTTGACGGTGGCCGACAGCAGGTCGTGCAAGCCGTCGAGCATTCCGTTGGAACGGTCGAGGCTTTGCCAGCTTGCGCCGCTGGCGGTAAGCAGGTTGGGTTGCAGCCAGGCATTGGTGTAGGTGGTGGTGTGACCGCCGGGGCACAGCAGCATGCGTCCCTTTGTGGGTACTAGCCTGTAGGTGTTGTCGGCCGAGAAGGGACCTGGGGGTATGGCCCCGTAGGTGGTTTCGCCGTCGATGCCTATTATGCCACCCCACTCATGGCCCACCCAGAGGGTGCCGTTGTATGTCACAGCGTCGAACGGACGCACATCACCCCATGCGAAACTGGAAATGGTGTCGACTGGTTGCAGGTCGCCGTCGTATCGCACCACGCCGTCGGGGAACGACAGGGCAACCATGCCGTCGCCTGTGTGCATCGACCGAGCGGTGCCCACAGCCCATGCAGTGTAGCCCGTAGGTGTGCTGTGCAGGTAGGTCAGCAGGGCTGGGTCGGCGCTGTAGGTGGCCAGCAGCAGGCTACCGCCGAGGGTGTCGAGCTCGGTAACGGTCAGGCCCCCGAGCCGGTCGTCGGTGCGCCAGCGGTCGCTGATGCCGGGGTAGCGTTCGTCGAGGGCTATGCTTTTCAAGCCTTCGGCCGTGGCGGCAAAGATGCTGTCGGCGGTGAAGGCCACGTCGAGCACCTCCGCATGTGAGCCACCCGAGCCGATGTAGTACGTCTCGCGTACCTCGTGACGCTCGAGATCCACAACCACAACGCCGAAGCCCGTGGCGAGCCATGCCGTGCCATCGTGGAAGCGGATATGGTTGATGCTCTTCTTGCCTGCAATCTCGCTGCGCTTAATGTCTGAAATGTTGTATGTGCGGTTGCCCTGCAGTATGTCTATGTTGGCGTTGGTGTAGGCCACCACGAGGCTCTGTGTCCCCTCGTCGTAGGCTATTGTGGCCACGCCCACGTCGCTCAGTCCCGAGGCTTTGCCCATGGGTGTTGCCGTTCCGTCGTCGATGCTGTAGTAGTAAAGGCCGCCGTGGCACGCGCCGTAGATGCGGTCGCCCGCTGGCGCCACGTGGTACACGGCCGTGTAGTCGAGGCAGTCGCGCCAGTGGCCTATAGCCTCCTGTGCCGTCGCGAGGACGGGCAGCAACAGCAGGGCTATGTGCATCAGCAGTCTCATGCTTCCTCCTTCCTTATTAGCAATGCCTGGTAGATTACCGCCAGCAGCGCGGTGACGAGGGTGCTGCACAGCGTTGCCAGCAGCACGCCGCCGAAGCCGCGGAAGCCGAACAGCTCGGCGGTGTAGAACACAAGATAGAAAGCGCCCAGCAGCAACAGCAGGTAGGTTATGAAGTATTGCGGCGTGACACTGTGGATGCTCGGGTGTTTGATGGCCACGGGCTCGCCGCGTGTAAGTATGCGGTCGGCGAAGAGGATGCGCATCATGGCCACCACGGTGCAGGCCAGCGCGTGGAAGCCCAGCATGCCCGACATGACGTCGACCGTCAGGCCCGTGCCGAAGGCTATCAGCAGCATGGGTATGCGGCCGGTGTCGGTGGGGAGCATCAGGATGAAGAGCACGTATAGCATCGGCATCACATAGCCGCCTAGGTACACATAGTTGAGCACCAGCAGCTGCAACGCCATCAGCAGGACAAAGCGTCCCACGTTTCTCCAGATTATGTTGTTCATTGTTTCTCGTTTATTTGGCCCATCAACTGCTCCTGCTCGTCGTGGAAGCGGTTGCCGATGATGTATACGTGATCCAGTTTGTTGAAGTCGGTGGCCAGCTTGATGCGCACCTTGTAGAAACCGCTGCCCTTGAGGGTCTCGGCGCTCTCCACATATCCCACGGGTATCCCTTCTGGGAAGTCGGCCGCCAGGCCCGAGGTGACGATGGTGTCGCCACCGTTGAACTGGTGGGTCGTGGGTACGTCGGTCACCTGTGCATAGCGGTAGTCGAGGCCGTCCCACACCAGGTGGCCGCTGATGCCTGTGCGCCTCACCTTGACGCTGTTGCGGCTGTCGCTGTGCAGCACGGGCATGATGATGGCGAAGTTGGCCGAGGTCGAGACCACCACGCCCACTATGCCGTCGGGCGAGATGACGGCCATGTCGGGCTTTATGCCGTGGTCACGCCCTTTGTTGACCATGATATAGTTGTTCTGCTGGCTCCACGAGTTCTTGATGACGTGTGCCTCGGTGTAGGTGTATTGCTGCTGGTAGACGGTGTCGTTAACCGTGAACACGCTGTCCGAGAAGCTGATGTACGACTCGGCGAGCTGCGCCCTCAGGCGTGCATTCTCGGCTGCCAGGCGGTCGTTCTCGCTCTTCAGGCCGAAGTAGCCGCCCACACTGTTCACCCCCTTGTACCAGCTGCCCGCCACGCTGCCCGCCGCAGCCATCAGCCGCGAGCCCTGGTAGTAGGTGGTGCGCGCCATCAGCACCAGCGACAGCGCCACCAGCACCACGAAGACCACCACGTAGTCGTACTTCTTCAGTATCTGGAACAGCTTATACATTCAGGAACTCCTCTATTTTTTTGCGGGTCTCGGCCACGGCACGCTGCAGGTCGTCGTTCACTATCGTCACGTCGAACTGCGGCGCTTGCTGCAGCTCCTCGGCGCTGCGCCCCAGACGTTTCACTATGGCCTCTTCGCTGTCGGTGCCGCGGCTGCGCAGGCGCTGCTCCAGCACCTCGAGGCTCGGCGGCATCACGAAGATGCTCAAGGCGTCGGCTCCGAAGAAGCGCTTGATATTGCGGCCGCCGTTCACGTCCACGTCGAACACTATGATGTTGCCCTTGTTCCAGATGCGGTCTATCTCGCTCTTCAGTGTGCCGTAGCAGGTTCCGGCATAAACCTCCTCCCACTCCAGGAACTCGTCGTTGCCCACCCTGCGCATAAACTCCTCGTGGCTCAGGAAGTAGTAGTCTTCGCCGTCGACCTCTTGCCCGCGGGGCTGCCGCGACGTGGCCGACACCGAGAACTCGAAGCGGCTGTAGGGCTCGCGGTCGCTGCCGCCCATAAGCTCGCGGATGATGGTGGTCTTGCCGCACCCCGATGGGGCCGAGAACAATATCGCTTTACCCATGGCTCAGAATTTCTTGTCGAACACTTTGTAGAACGCCTGCACAGCCGTCGAGTTCTTGTCCCACTGGTAGCGGTCGGCAATCTCGGCCACATGCGCCAGGGCCTCCTCGCGCGAGGTGAGCCCGTTGAGGTACATGATGAAGTCGTTGTAGGCCCGCATATTGTTCTTGAACAGCTCGCTCATGAAGCTGAACTTGTCGTTGATGTTTATCACCGTGCGCAGGTCGTCGACCTTCCGCTCGAGCGGTGTGTCGCTCTTGGGCTGGAGCAGGCTCTCGCCCAGCGTGCGCATCGTGGGGCGCTCCTCGACGGGGTGCTTCAGGTAGTCGAGCAACGAGGCCTGCGATGTTTTTGCAGGCTCAGGTTTGGCTTCGGGCTCAGGCTCGGGCTCGGCGACAACGATGGGCTCGGGCTCGGCAACTGCTGCAGGCTCGGGTTCTGGCTCAGGCTCGGGTTCCGGGGTCGGTTCGTGTTCGGGCTCCACCACCACCTCGTCGAACAGCAGGCTGCTCTCGGCCTCGAAACTCTGCATGGTGACGGGCTCCGGCTCGGGAATGGGCTCCGGTTCGGGCTCTACCACAGACTCTGGTTCTGGCAGGGGTTCGGGCTCGGGTTCAACCGCCGGTTCTGGTTCGGGTGTGGGCTCGGGTTCCGGCTCGGCGGCAGGCTCGGGCTCGGGCTCCGCCTTCGCGGGTTCCGCCACGGCCATGGCCGCCATAGTGGCCATCATCGTCGACGACAGCATCTCCTGGTCGGGCATAGGCTCCTCGGCAGCCTCGGCAGCGGGCTGCGGCGTCGGCAGGCTGCTGCCACCAAGCATCAGCGCCACACTGTAGAGGCGGCGCAGGTCGTCCATCAGCAGGTCGACCTCAATAGGGTCGGCGTTGCCCTCGCGGGCCACAATGCGGTTGGCCACGGCACAGAGGTGCTGCATGCCCTCGGTAAGCTCTTTTATGTATTTCTGTGTCTGCATATCTTGATGTATTATTCTGTCAATAAAATGGTTGCGCCGAATTGTGTGGCGCGAATGCAAGTGTAAAATTACTACTTTTTCCACGCATGTCACCCCCGCGCGACAAAAAGTTATCAAACCTCCGCGTTGATAACTGCTCGGCTGGCAAAACACACTGGCCTTCCTGCCCCGGGCGTCATCCCTAACTTGTCCCACCCATCTCCGACTCTCCTACCTCTTTCCTCCGTCCTTCATACCACCCCCATCCGAAGGTGGACGGGGGGTGGACGGGGGGTGGAGTTGGTGTGGAGATGGGGTGGAGTTGGTGTGGAGGGGATGGGGTCTAAAACCTGACAATCAGCCTGTTAGTTGTGGTAAAACTGCGTATTTCGCTGATAACGTGGCCAGTATGTCCCCGTTACGCCGCCTGGTGGTGCAGTAAAGTTTTTTTTTGTCTGTATCAAAAAATCGTGTATATTTGCAGTTGGATTGTCGGCACACCGTCGACGGTTTAATTGTATTGGAAAATAGGGTGTTATGCCAAATATGGAGGGCGTACGCACCCCGATAGGCATATATAAAAAGCAGAAACAGCAAACGAGGAGGACAACAATATGGGCCGTCTTTTGAGAATAATATGCATCGCTGCTGCCATGGCAATGCCCACACTGGCAACGGCACAGCAGTGCGACACCATCCGTGTGCCGTGGTACCAAAACTTCGACAGCATATCTGGCCCGTTGGCCAGTTGCTGGGTGGCTTATGAAGATACCTCCAGCCATGCCTATATAAACGGAGGCAGTTTGGGCGTCACGTTCACTAACGTGGGCTGCTGTTACATTGTCTTGCCGATGGTGGACCTGCCGTCCGACAGCGTGTGGTTCCGCTTTCATACAAACTACAGCGGCAATGTGGAGGGCCTCTTCGGCGTTATGACTTCGCCGTCCGACACGGGCAGCTTCGTGCCCTTCGGCTCGCTGCCCCTCGAAGCCAACAGCGGCCTGGTCGAGCTGGAGTTCTCCACCATTGGAGCGGTGCTCCCCAGCGGTGCGCGGCTGGCCTTCAAGCTCTGCACCGAGACCTATGCAATGGTATATTTCGACAACTTCTATATCGATCGTGCCGCCAGCTGTCCGATGCCCACAGAGGTGTGGCTCGACTATGTCGACACCGCCACGGCGGTCTTGTCGTGGCCATACGACGTGTTGAGCGCTGGCTATCTCTTAACGCTCGAAGACACGATAGCACTCTTCACCACCGACACCACGCTGACTATCGACAGCCTGCAGCCCAACCACGAATACCACTATGTGTTCCAGTCGCGCTGCTACAGCGGCGAACTCACGCCGTCGCTGCAGGGTACCTTCCGCACCACCTGTCTGCCCGAACCCCTGCCCTACAGCGAGGACTTCTCGGACTACATCACTTGGCAGGTGCCCGACTGTTGGCAGGTGCTGCGCGGGTGGCAGCGTCGCGATGCGGTGCACTATGTACCATCGGTCTTTAATTCGATGGGTGGAATGCGCCTTCGTTTCGAGAGCGCCACCGACACAGACGTCATGGTGGTCACCCCCATGCTGGCCCACCCGGCCAACCAGCTGCATGTCTCCTTTACCATGCATCTGCAGCTTGGCACGCACATGGAGGTGGGTGTGCTTTCGAACCCGCACGATTTGTCGACTTTCACCCCGGTGTTATCGTTCCACGGGGTGGAGTCTGCCAACACGTCGATGACACACCATGATGTGTATACCGAGACGGTGGGCGACACAAACTTCGGCTACGTGGCCTTCCATTGGACGGCCGACAATTTCAATATGGTATCATATATCGGCGATGTGAATGTGGTTGTCGCCGACTCGTGCCACAACCCCATGGAGGTGCACTACGATGCCATAGATGCGCACGGCATCGCTGTTGCATGGACCGACAACAGCGTCGCACCGGCGGGCTACGAAGTGCGATACGCCACGGAGGATAATATCGACTCGGCAGAGCATGTCTATTTCACTGACGACCACTACCTCTATGTCGACAGCCTCAACGTCAACACCGCCTACTGGTTCTGGGTGAGGTCTATGTGCAGCGACACCACCGAGTGGATTCCATTGGGGGGGGTGCGTACCATCTGCGGCCAGCCGAGCCTGCCTTACGAGGAGAACTTCGAGTCGTATCAGTATGGCGAGATTGTGCAGTGCTGGGACTACTATTTCAGCGGTGTCCACCGCCAACCAGCAGTGTATGCCAATCCACTATATTCCCATAGTGGCAGCAATGTATGGGAGTTCGGTAATATATTCACCAACGACACGGTCATGGTGGTGCTGCCCTCGTTTGGCGTAAGTGCCAGAGTCCTCGAGGTGTCGTTCTGGATTGCTATGGGGCGTGGCGTCTTTGAGGCAGGCCTCTACGACATCTCCACCAACCAGTTCTTCCCCGTGGAAGTGAGGTCGGAGTATTCTCAGGTGAACAATAACAGTCTAGAGCAGATTGTGTTCCAGTGCGACACTGTTGCCGCGGCCAATGCCTTCACACGGTTGGCATTCCGATGGAGCAAGCATCCGTATGTGGCAACTATTGCTGGTGTGGCATACATCGACGACCTGAGGGTGCGCAGAATACCTTTGTGCCATGCTCCCGACAGCGTGACGGTGAACTACGCTATCGACACTGCCGCCCAGCTGCGGGTCAACGACAGCTGGAGCACAGGAATATACCAAGTGGTGTATTCCACCGAAGGCTCGACCGATACAGCAATAATCTATGGCGACCGTGTGGACCTTGCAGATCTGCAGCACTCGTCCTACTATACGGTAAATGTGAGGGGCCTTTGCTACGACGGCACGATGACCGACGAAATATCCATGCTGTTCGCCACCGAATGCCGCCTAATCACCCACGACCGGCTGCCCTATGTCGAAACTTTCGACAGCTACACCTCGGGCACTCTTATCAGCCCCTGTTGGAACAGGGTGGGTACCAACACCTACTACCCGGGCTATCCGATACCGTATGCGGGGGTCTTCGCTGGCGAATCGGGATCGAGTATGCAGTTCCTTATCAACGGCTCCTGCCTTACTAACGACGCCGAGCTGCTGGTGCTTCCCGAGGTCGACAATCTCAACGACGTGTATGTGGAGTTCGACGTAAGGGCCGACAATACCTATTCGCGGGTTTGTGTGGGCGTGATGACCGACCCGGACAATCCTGCCACATTCTATTCCCTGAGCACGTCGGCAGTGAATGTGTTGAACAGTTGGCAACATATGGAAGTGCCGCTTAATCATTATACTGGCATGGGCACCAACGTGGCCATTGGAGCCTATAGCAGTAGTTCCAGTTTGTATTCTACAACTCAGCTTTATGTCGACAATGTGGCGCTGAGGGTTATGCCGCAGTGCTCCGACAGCATTACCTGGCTCGCCGCATTCGATGTGGGCGAGAGCTGCGCCAGACTGGAGTGGAATGCCAGCATAGCACGCAACGAAGGTGCAGTGTTTGTGGTCCATCTGCTCGACAGTGCAGGCGTCGAACTGCAAACCGATACCACCGTCGAGCAGGAGACGATGTTGTGCAACCTCGACGATGGCACCAACTATCGCGCCTATGTCGACCTCTACTGTGGCGACTCCGTGGTGGCTACCTCAAACCATCAGATTGGCTTCACCACCCGCTGTATCGAAAGTGCCACACTCTCTGGTAGAACCAGCAATGTCTTTAATAATGCATTCCTGCCGTTCCGCATCAATGCACCCGAGTCCTCATCCGAACAGATTTACAAGGCATCGGAACTGGATGGCACGCCAGGTACAATAACGGATATAAGCATTTTTGTGGCTACTGCCGTCGTCAACGTGCACGATATGGTCTATGGCACCATCTATCTGGCGCACAGCTCCGACTCGGTAATGCGGCAGTGGATTCCGCTCGAAAATATGACGGCCGTGTACACAGGCCCAATCAATTTGACGATGGGGTGGAATGCCATCTCGTTGGCGACGCCGTTCCACTATAACGGTAACGACAATCTTGTCGTGGCTTTCCATACCACGGTGGACGGCCAAATCAATACTTTGGCCTTCGGCACAACGCAAGAGTTCGACAGTGTGTCTATTTGTCAATATTTGGGCCATGAGGGACTTGTCTGGCAAAGGTTGCGCAATATGATGCGATTCAATATCTGTCCCGATATGCTGGATATCTGCGCTCCGCCGACCATCACTTCGGTTACCGCCACCGATATGTCGATAACGATGAACTATAGTGCCACAGGCCCTGGCGAGGTCCATATCACCCGTGGCTGGTGGAACCGTGGCTTTGTCGGCGATATGGACACCACGGGCACCTGTACGTTCACCGAACTGCTCCCTGCCACCCAATACACGGTCGGTGTGCGTCAGCATTGCAGCAACGGTGAGATTTCGCTGTGGAGCATACGGCGTATCACCACCGCCGAGGTGGAAGCCTTGCCGCCGCTGGTGGTGGAGGTTGACAATGTGGGCTACAACAGTGCCGACGTGTCGTGGCATCGACGCAGTACCGAAACACGGTGGGAGTTGCGGTTGTTCAATACCGTCACCGACTCGCATATTGTGCTTACCGACACCAGTTATAACTTCTCAGGCCTGATGTCGCGAACCACATACAATGTCAGCGTCCGTTCGCTGTGCGGCTCTGATTATAGCATTGCCTCGCCGTGGAGCGACACGATGACCTTCACCACCGACTACTGCCACCCCGTCTCGGCAGTCGCCGTGAGCGATGTCACCATGACTTCGGCCCACGTGTCGTGGGAACCTTCCGACAACGGCACTGCCTGGAAGGTTGAGTATGGCTACCAGGGATTCGTACGCGGCGACGCCATAGCAAGCTATACTGTGCAGGGCGCTACGTCGGTCGACTTCGACACTCTTGAGCCCGGCATCTATTACGAGGTCTATGTTGCTGCCTTGTGCGGTCAGGGCATGACCAGCAGCTGGGTGGGTACCAACCCCTTCCACACCCCTGCCGACGCAGGCATCTCCTCAACCCCCGACGGCACTGGCTTTGTGGTCTTCCCCAACCCAGCCTCGACGATGGTCACCGTGCGTCTTGACGCCGACGACC
>JAEEGL012181378.1_pt1 | contig 13961 bp, 9 predicted proteins | sample 9134231 | NCBI WGS metagenome assembly JAEEGL01 (sample SAMN16246548, study PRJNA631951) | gut metagenome | biome: gut microbiome; feature: rumen; material: fiber-attached | host: Bos | place: Iran: Karaj | collected 2018-10
ATCGAGACACGTGCTACTATCCTTGGTCACATGCAGCGTGGTGGTTCACCTACATGTAAGGATCGTGTTTATGCATCTACAATGGGCGCTATGGCAGTTGACCTTCTTTGCGAGGGCAAGACAAACCGCGTAGTTGGTTATCGTCATGGTGAATTCGTTGATTTTGATATCGACGAAGCACTTGCAATGCACAAGGACGTTGATGAGTATCAGTATCAGATTTGCAATTCGTTGAACAATGATTACAAGTACACAGAATAATCAAATCAAAAACATAATAGCACTTAACAAAAAAGCCAGAGAGCGTAAAGCTCAAAGGCTTTTTGTGGTTGAGGGGATTCGAGCAGTGGCTGAGGTGCCAGGGCAGCTTTTGCATGCTGTCTATTATGTAGAGGGCTTTGCTGACTCAAGTGAAGGAGAGGCGTTCCTGGCAGCTATTAAAGCTAAAGCGCCAAAGGCTCTGATTGAAGAGGTGGCTAAGTCAGTTTTTAATTCCATGAGTGATACTGTTACGCCTCAGGGAGTTCTTGCACTTGTTAAGATGCAGGAGTTTTCTCTTGAGGATGTGCTGGGAATCAGTGCAGGGCGTGCAGCTCATATAGTCATTTTGGAATCGCTGCAGGACCCTGGAAATATGGGGACCATAGTTCGTACTGCTGAGGGAGCAGGGGCTACTGGTATCATTATGAACAGCACCACGGTAGATATTTATTCACCAAAGGTGGTTCGTTCCACAATGGGTAGCATTTTTAGAATGCCACATATCATTGCTTCAGATTTGGGAGCCACAATCCAACAACTAAAGGATGAATATGGGGTTTCGGTTTATGCAGCTCATTTAAAGGGCGAGAAATTCCACGATGAATTTGATTATACTGGTCCAACAGCGTTCATGATAGGAAATGAAGGTAATGGTCTTACGGATGAGATGGCAGCGAAGGCTACTTCGTATTTACGAATTCCTATGGAAGGTCAGTTGGAGTCGTTGAATGCATCAGTGGCTGCAAGCATACTGATGTACGAATGTCACAGACAGAGACGATGAGGTGTAATAATAATGAGAATATGGTTTAAATCATGGAAGGACAATCGCCTTCTCCATGACCTTGTAGTGGAAGATAATTCTGATGAGACTCGTACACACAAAATATTTAATGCAGTTGATAAAGCCAGCTATGAGTTTGATACAAGCAAGCCTGTGTGGCTAGATTCAACTGTTCGTGAATTCAAGCGCCATGGCAAGGCAAGATTTACACAGGATAATTTTGTTGACGAGGTACCATTTGATTATTTGGAGATACATGTTCTAGATGAGGACTAATAGTTATCAAATAAATTTAACTATTCAGCACAAATTCGGAAAATCGCAGCTTCGCTGCTTTCCTTTTCCTCATTTGTGGTTCTCACCAAATAAAATTTAATAGTAAAAAACTTGCAGGCAATTTTTTACTATATAAATTTTACTTGGCTCTGAATAGTTAAATTTAATAAAGAGTTAATAAATATTTTTATCCTTTTGTGGTATTATATAAGTGTAATAATGCAAAGGGGAGGTGAGCCATTGTGGACATGAGTATGTTTCCAGATGACGGGGTCAATTCCTGGAATACGGTCATGCTGCTTTATGAGTCAGCCATCAAAAAGTTTCGCACGAAGGTTGAAATTTTAAATGATGAGTTTCAACAAGTGCATCAATATAACCCAATTGAATATATTAAAACTAGAGTTAAAACACCTGAGAGCATAGTCAAAAAGCTCAAGAAAAATGGTTATGAGGTGTCTATTCCAAGTATGATTGAACACTGCAATGATATCGCAGGTGTCAGAATCGTTTGTTCTTTCACATCGGATATCTATCAGATTGCAGAGATGATAGGACGTCAGACAGATGTCACTGTTGTATCTATAAAGGATTACATCAAGAATCCGAAGGCATCTGGTTATAAGAGTTATCATATGCTTGTAACCATTCCAATTTATCTGTCAGATAAGACGGTGGATACAAAGGTTGAAATCCAGATAAGGACTATTGGAATGGATTTCTGGGCTAGCTTAGAGCACAAGATTTACTATAAGTTTGAAGGCAATGCACCAGATTATATCAGTAGAGATCTTCGAGAATGTTCTGAAATTGTATCTATGATGGATACCAAGATGCTTCAGCTGAACAATGCCATTATGGTGACAAAGCTTGAGGAAGCTGAAAAACAAAAACACGCCAATGGATGGCAAGAAAAAGTTGTCGAAGGCAATACGATGTAGTAAGATAGAGGCTGTCGGTTTCGTATCGACAGTCTTTTATTATGTAAACCAGTAAAGATAGCTTGTAGTTGACAATGCTATGTGGTGATTTTTGAGGAGTATAGCGACATAGTGATGTTAAAAAAGATTTTTTTAACATCAGGAGGCTAAAAGCCGACGACAGTGATCTCAAAAATAAGTACATAGTATTGTCAATGTAACAAGCGAGAGGTAAGTGCGGAGGATTAAAATGTTAGAAATAATAAAAGCTGTAGTATTTGGTATTGTAGAAGGCATAACCGAGTGGCTTCCAATAAGTAGTACAGGGCACATGATTCTTTTGGATGAGTTTATAAAGCTCGATGTATCCGAAGACTTTTACAGCATGTTCCAGGTAGTTATTCAGCTTGGTGCGATTTTAGCTGTTGTCCTTATTTTCTGGAACAAGATTTGGCCTTTCGGAAAGAAAAATAATGGGGCTCCACTTAGCAACTCAGGAGTAGGTGCATGGATAAAAAAGGATATTTTTGTTCTTTGGTTCCATATCCTTGTTTCCTGTGTTCCAGCTGCTATAGTTGGTGTTCTTTGGGATGATTTGTTTGAAGCACTTTTTTATAATCCTACATGTGTTGCAATTGCTCTTATAGTTTTTGGTGTGGCATTCATCATTGTAGAAACAAAGCATTCAGGCAAGAATTCAAAGATTAATGCAGTCTCAGATATTACCTATACGACAGCATTTTTGATTGGTATGTTCCAGCTTTTAGCTGCTATTTTTCCAGGCACATCCCGTTCAGGTGCAACAATTGTAGGTGCCCTTATTATTGGAGTTGCCCGTACAGTTGCTGCTGAGTACACTTTTTACCTTGCGATTCCAGTTATGCTTGGGGCTAGCCTTCTCAAGATTGTAAAGTTTGGACTTAGTTTTACAGCTATGGAAGCAGCTATTCTTTTTGTAGGAATGGTTGTAGCTTTTGTAGTTTCAATGTTTGTAATCAAGTTTTTGATGGACTATATTAAGAAGCATGATTTCAAGGTCTTTGGATGGTACCGTATTGTGCTTGGAATTATCGTATTAATCTGTGGCGCGGTAGGTATTATTGGAGCCTAGCAAAATCGTTTTATTAGTCATAGGTTCTTGATTTTCTTCAGAAAATCAAGAACCGGACATGGACCAATATTTTCTGAAAGAAAATATTGCTTGGCAAAGCCAAGTTCTTGTGGGCTTTTCCTTAAGTAGCCCACAAGAAGTCATAGAAATTGAATAAAGAAATCTGAGGAAAGAATCTGTGTGTATAAAACCACAGGTTCTTTTTTAATACATTATTTTAAGAATAATGTCCTAAATTAGTCGAAAATCTAATTACGTCTAATAAAGCCTGGTTCTATTGAATCAGAGGTTTAATATATATTATTATGATTTTAACTCAAAAAATTGAATAGGAGGTAACTGCGATGTATTGTAATGGTAAAAAGTTTGTCAAATCATTGCTGCTGGGAGGCGCAATAGTAACTGGATTCGCCATGAATTCTACGGATTCAATGGCCGCAGAAGTTGATACCACTGAATTTGAACCACAAAGTGTGGATGTTCAGGTGGGTGAGGAATCAAATCAGGTAGACGAGCAACTTCAGTCAATGGAAGACGCAGTTGCCGTCATAGAAGGTGATTCAGTTGCCGAGAACGGATATCTTAATCAGGCACAAGATGCAGTCGAAGGCAATACGATGACTGATGAAACAGCAGAGGAAGCCTTTAAAGGTGGTACTGATGTAATGGATCAGGCACAGACTAAGATGGATGCTGTAGATTCGATTTATGAGGAAATTACTCAGGATACTGAGGAAGCAAAGACAGAGTTTGAAGAAGCAGCTAATGATTATGATTTGGCTGAACAGGCTCAAAAGGTTCAGCAGGCAGAGTCTACACAGGATAAAATTGATGCTTTAAATGAGACAGCGGATGAGGCTGAAGCAAAGCATGCCGACTTTGTGGCTTCTCATGGTGAGAATTCCGCAGATTATCAGGCTGTTGTTGAGGAGATTGACGACTGGCAGGAAACTGTTTCTGACGCTAAAGCAGAATACGAAAAAGTATCTGAGTATTGCAGTGAGTTGCAAGGAAAATATCAGCAGGCAGCTCAGCGTTATGAGGATTATGGAGTAAATTCTAAGAAATATCTATCAGAAATAGAAGCACTTAATGGGGAAATAGAGGCGGCAAACAAAGAGCTTGATGCTTTGTATCAGGAAATAAATAGCAAAGGCGCTGATTATGTACAAGCGCTAGCTTCTCTTAATGAAGTTTTTGCTGATTTGAAGCAGGCAGAGGGACAGCTTGAAGCAGCAGCTGATCACCTGAAGACAATAGTCGACAGTGGTAGTTTTGATGACTATAGCACAGATACTGATGATTATGAGTCTAAGCTATCAAGCTACAATCAGATTAACCAAACCCTGAATTTTCGAAGTTCAGAATTAAGTGCAGCAAAGTCCGCATATCAAACAATACAGGAACAATATTCCGCTAAGAATACTTCTGTTTCAGAAAAGAGCCAAAAGCTTTCAGAGCTACAGGCTGCATATGATCAGTGGTTAATTGACAATCCTTACGATGAAATTGAGGCAGCTTACAATTCTACAGGTAAGCTTTTAGAGGAGGCCACCGCAACCGCTGAAAAGGCTGAAAGAAAGTATAATCTCAGAAAAGGTTATATGGATTATCTGGAAGATTTAAAATCTGGATTTGATGCAACTATTCAGGCAGAGGCTAATAAATATGCTGCAATCTTAGACGCTGTTAGCAATTATATTATTGCCCTTAATAACAAGGATACTGCAACAGAATTGAAGGATAGAGCAGATGTTGCCTATGGACAGACCAGTGGTTTGTATCAGTCACTTAAAAATGTAGTAGATAGTTATTATGCAGCCCAGGATCGCCACGAATTTGAAGAGGCGGTTAAGTCAGCAGATGATGCTCAAAAGGATTCTGCAGCTGTAATTGAAACTGAGGAAAGACAGCTTGAACGCTACGCAGAAGGTGTTGCTGAAGATACATTGACAATAGGCGAAGCAGACAAAATGTTAGTAGATGCAGCGGCTAAAATGGACGATGTAGTTCAGAAGAATGAAGAAGCACATGCTAGTTATGATATGATTCGAATTGAGTTTGAAAAGACAGCTGTAAAGTACGGTGTTGACTTAGAGACCGCAGGAGAAAAGTCCATTGCAGATATAGCTGCTGAATTATATGAAATCAAGGATGAAAGCAGAATACTTGAGAATGATAAAAAAATAATTCAGTTGGCAGTGGAGGCTGAGGAACAGCTTGCCACTTCTGACAGCAACCTTGAGAAGGCCACAGAACTCTTCTATCAATTATTCTCAGCAATGGAAGAGTACAATGCTGATGTGGCAGTGGTCGAACAGTCCTTTGATGTAGAGGGTACAGAAGAAGAGGGCTCTCCAGTAGCGCATATACACTTTATAGGTAAGGTAAAAGGAAATCTGGAAGACCTGGATTTGAGTGGTACTGTTCAGGAAATACTGACAAATCTCAAGGCAATTGCAGGTGAATTATCTATTAACGTAACAGACAAGAATGGACCGGTTAGTTCGCTTGTAAAATACATTGACTTCATTGTGAAGGAACCATGGGGTCTGGATGTTGTGTTTGATGAATAATAAAATTGGCCGTCGGATTTTTCCGACGGCCATTATTTATTTAACGTAGTTTATTATCAGTTTAAATGTATTTTCCACGCCCTTTTTGTGGGAGCGTTCGTAACCGTGGCTGGCATAGACTCCGGATCCAATAAGACCATGCCTAACATCATAGCCAGCGTTCAAAGCGGCATCAGCATCAGAACCATAGTGTGGATAAACATCTATAGCAAAATCAATATTGTTGGCTTTGGCAGTGTTTACAAGTGCCGAAACAACATCATAGTTATACGGACCAGCTGAATCCTTTGCACAAATACTTACCTGTGTTTCTTTGCAATCCAGACCCTCTCCTATGCAACCCATATCAATGGATAAAATCTCGGTGACTCCGTCTGGAACGGTTCCGCAGGCACCATGACCTACTTCTTCATAAACAGTAATATGGTGGTAAACTTTTCTCTCAGGAGTTATTTTGTTGTCTGCCAGATATTTTGCCTGACCGAGAAGTATTCCTACAGAAAGCTTGTCGTCCAAGAAACGGCTCTTGATATAGCCAGATTTTGTAACTCTTGTACGTGGTTCAAAGGCAACGATATCGCCAATCATTATGCCAAGCTTTTTTGTGTCATCAGCATTGGAAACCTCTTCGTCTACAACCACTTCCATAGATTTGAATTCTCTGGTGGTAGTCTTATAATCGTCATTAACGTGTACTGAGGCATCGTTGAGCTGGAAAGTGCCTTCATAAATCTGTCCGTCTCGAGTATAAATGCGACAGTTTTCTGCTTCGCCATTGTTAGGTGAAAATCCCCCAAGTGGTGTAAGCTCAAGATTGCCATTGTCCTTAATCTTGCAAACCATTCCACCTAAAGTGTCCATGTGGGCTTCAAGAAGAATAGCGTCATTTTCATTTTTTCCACCTAGGTCAACTAAAACACCGCCCTTTGTAGTCATGACAGGCTTGTAGCCAAGCTTTTCATATTCTTCCATAAGATGCTTTGCAGCATTTGCAGTGAAGCCTGTGGGACTATCAATTCCCAAGATATTTACTGTCTGTTCTACCATATATTCAACGTATTTATTTGTATCCATTAAATCTGATCCTCCTGTTTTTGTAGCTAATAATATAGTACGTATCTTCGGAAGGATTTTCAAATCTAATTTCCTGAAAACTTGCACTGCTTAATAGTGAATAAAAACTTAAAATTCTTTGTATATTCTGTGAAAAAATTGTAGTGATGATACTCAGAAGGTAAAATAGTTGTGTATATGTTAAAGGTTGTAATCCGCGGTTTTATAGGGGGATTCGACATGGAACGTTATAGATATGATGAAAAAGAGCTAAAGATAATCGAGAACAGTAGTATTCCACTTGCTGTTTATCAGTTTATTGATAAACGTGTGGTTACTATTGCGTTGTCTGATGGCTTTAGACAGCTTCTCGGTATAGATACATTGGAAGAAACCTATCAGCTAATGGACAATGATATGTATAGAGATGTTCATCCTGATGATGTGGCAGAATTGGCAGATGCTGCAGTGCGTTTTGCAGTTGACGGTGGTGAATATAACGCTGTATACCGCTCAAAATGTGGGGACGATTATATTATTCTTCATTCTATAGGAAAACACATATACAAAGAAAACGGAGTTAGACTTGCAGTTGTTACTTATATAAATGAAGGTGTTTACAATGCGGATAATGAAGAGATTGCCATGGGGTTCAACCTAATTCATAACAAGCACTTTCAAAGCAAAAAGGCTGCAACTGCATTAAGCTATGACTATTTAACAGGTCTTCCAGATATGAATTATTTCTTTGAATTGGCAGAGGCGGCAAATAATACTGCCATCAAGGAAGGTAGAGAGTTAGTAATGATGTTCTTTGATTTATGTGGAATGCAGGCATTTAATCAAAGATATGGATATGAAGCTGGAGATACTTTAATCAAAGAAAGTGCCAAATTACTGGTTAAATATTTTAGTAACTACAATTGCTGTCGTACAACGGCAGACCATTTTACCGTATATGAGGATAAGGATGGGATTGATACAAAGCTAAGAAATTTGATTCAGGATTTCAAGCTAATTAATGACGGTAAAAATTTGCCTGTCAAAATAGGTGTTTACAATCCTAAATATGGTCGAGTGAGTCCTGCTACAGCAACGGATAGAGCAAAGATAGCCTGCGATACCTGCGGCGAAATATATGATTCAAAAATCGTTTACTTCGATGAAAAGATGCTGAAACGATTTGAAGATAGAAGGTACATTTTTGAAAATTTGGACAAGGCTTTAGAGGATGGATGGATAAAAGTGTGCTATCAGCCTATTATCCGTACCTCAAATGGAAAAGTTTGCAATGAAGAGGCACTTGTCAGGTGGAAAGATCCAAACAAGGGAGAAATGGCCCCTCTGGATTTTATTCCTATTCTGGAAGATGCCAAGATTGCCTATAAGCTTGACTTGTTTGTTGCCGGGCAGGTGATAATAAAACTTAAGCAGCAAAAGGAGGAAGGCTTAGAGGTTGTGCCGAATTCCATAAATTTATCAAGAACAGATTTTTATTCCTGCGACATTGTTGAGGAGATTAGGAAACTCGTGGATGAGGCAGGGATAGATAGAAGCAGGATTGTCATAGAACTAACTGAAAGTGTAATTGTTGATGATGTGGATTACATGATGATACAGGTAAACCGCTTCAGAGAATTAGGCTTTAGTGTCTGGCTGGATGATTTTGGATGCGGATACTCTTCACTAGATTTATTACAGAAAATTCATTTTGATGTAATAAAGCTTGATAAAACCTTTGTTGATCAGATTGAGCGAAGTGAAGACAACAAGGTAATTGTTTCGGAAATAGTTCGTTTAGCCAGTGGATTGGGAAGCGAAACTGTAGCTGAGGGCGTGGAGAATGATAGTTCTATAGATTTCCTTGACGAAATTGGCTGCACCAAGCTTCAGGGCTTTTTCTATAGCAAAGCGGTTCCTTTTGAAGAAATTCTCAATAGATATAAAACTGGAAACCAAATAGGCTATGAGAACCCTAGGGAGGCTGAATATTATTCAAACGTAGGCAATGTTAATATGTACAACTTTGCTTTTTCTTTGGATGAGGAAAGCGAAGCTGCTGGAGATTATTTTGATACAACGCCTATGTTTATTGTAGAGGTAAAAGGTGAAGAAATCAGGCATGTAAAAAGTAATAAATCCTATAAGACATTTATGGAGAAATACTACCCTAAGTTTTCTTCAGATAGGGAATATGCTGATGGTAAGGCGGATAAGAATTTCTTTAATGCTTTGTTACAATGCAAAAATGATGGAAAACCAGTTATTGTTGATATTAGAGGTAAGAGGAACGATGTTATTCATCTGTTCATTCGCAAGATAGCGACAAACGAAGAAAACGATGCTGTGGCATTGTCTGTTGTTATGCTTGGTTATATTGCTAATGATGCTGAACTAAGGCATAAAGAGGAGCTTGAGCGGATTAAGAGAGAGCGAATGACCTACAACAGAGTTACTGCACTTACAGGTGATTTTATTTGCATATTTGCCATTAATCCTAAAACAGAACACTTTATAAGGTACGTCTTGGCTGAAGATTACAGATATTTGGGACTCGCCAATGAAGGTGATAATTTCTTTGAACGGTTTAGACAGAAGGGTCTAAAGAATGTATTTATTGAAGATATAGATCATTTCCTGACATTGTTTTCGAAGGAAAATGTTTGCAAGACTATTGAAAGCAATGGTGTGTTTACATTAAATATCCGATTAATGTATGACGGGGAACCTCGTTATACATGCATTAAGGCGTCCTATATTCTTGAAGAGCAGGAAAAAACACTTATCTTAGGTCTCGTGGATATTGATGCACAGATTAGGAAAGATCAGAACTACTATAGGAACCTGGCTGAAATGAGTAAGATAGCCAACTTTGATTCTCTTACCGGTGTTAAGAATAAGCATGCCTATATTGATGCAGAAGCAAAATTAAATGATCAGATTGAGGGAGGAGAAAAAGTAGAGTTTGCTTTGTTAGTGTTTGATATAAATGGTCTGAAAGAGATTAACGATTCCTTAGGGCATCATGCAGGAGACCAGTTCATTAAAGAGGGCTGCAAGATTATATGTAGTCGGTTCAGGCACAGTCCAGTATATCGAGTTGGTGGAGATGAGTTTGTTGTCATAGCTCAAGGTAAAGATTATCGCAATATGGATGTGATTATGGCTGAATTTGAGCAAAAAATCAATGAAAACCATAAGGCTGGAAAAGTGGTGATTGCCTGCGGTGCTGCAAAATACAACGGTGAACGAAATGTTGCGGGTGTCTTTGATAAAGCTGATAAACGCATGTATGAGAATAAGAGGAATTTAAAGAGTCAGGATGTTGAATTGATTTTTCACAAGTAAATAGGGTTTACATCATTGCTTTAGTGTGGTAAAGTATAGAGCAAACAAAAAGAGCTGGTGACGGGAATTGAACCCGTGACCCCTTCCTTACCAAGGAAGTGCTCTACCTCTGAGCCACACCAGCTTGCTTTTCAGCAAGAAAAAGGATATCAAAGATAGGTGTTGATGTCAACCTTTTTGGCAAAAGTGAGTTCATAAAAAAGGGGTTTAGAGGTATGAAAATTTCGGTAGTGTCTCCGGGAACAAATGCGGTCTACGAAGAGGTGTTACAGAGGCTGAATCAGACTAGTGGTGCTGGTAGTACAAAAGCAGCCAATGTAAGCCGTGCCTTTGAGAAAGCGCTTAATACCAGAACAGTTTCTGAAAAAGTATCGTCAGCCACAAGCTACAAAGATATTTTTATTGAGGCAAGCAAAAAATACGGTGTCAGTTATGATTTGCTTACAGCAATGGCTCAACAGGAGTCAGGATTTAATCCGGATGCGGTGAGCAGAAGTGGCGCCATGGGCATTATGCAGATAATGCCAGAAACTGCAAAGGAATTAGGCTTGGAGCATCCCTATGATGCATATGAAAATATAATGGCAGGCGCCAATTATATTTCTCAAAAGCTTAAGGAGTTCAATGGAAATGTAGACAAGGCACTGGCTGCTTATAATGCAGGAAGCAGTGCTGTAAAGCAATATGGCGGTGTCCCACCTTATGGTGAGACCCAAAGCTATGTAAAGAATATTAAGGCCATAATGAGACGTGGAGCGGATGTTCCATATACTAATTACATTTCCCGTACTGCATCAAAGGATCAATTGGAAACCGACCTGAAGAAACTTCTTAGAGAACTGCCGGATACAGAAGAATATGCGTTACTTAAACAAACATTAGCGGAGATTAATTATCTATGAAAACCCCATTTGTAACAAAAGAAAAAATCCAGGAAATTACTAATCAGATTCCAACTCCATTTAACATTTATGATGAGAAGGGAATCAGAGAAAATGCCAGAGCAGTTAACGCTGCATTTAGCTGGAACAAAGGCTTTAAGGAGTACTTTGCAGTAAAGGCAAATCCAAATCCATTTATCCTAAAAATTCTTCAGGAAGAGGGCTGCGGTGTAGACTGTGCTTCTTATGTGGAACTTGCTCTTTCGGACGAGTTGGGCTTCAAGGGTGATGACATTATGTTTTCATCTAACGACACACCAGCAGCGGAATTTAAATATGCTGATGATTTAGGTGTTATTGTTAATTTAGACGACTTTACACATATTGATTTTTATGAAAAGGTAGTTGGACATTTTCCAAAGAGAATGTGTTGCCGTTTCAATCCAGGCGGAGTCTATGAACTGGCCAATGGTATTATGGACAACCCTGGGGACAGCAAGTATGGTATGACAAAGGACCAGATTTTTGAGGCATACCAGATACTTAAGAGCAAGGGTGTTGAGGAATTTGGAATCCATGCATTCCTGGTTTCAAACACCGTTACTAACGACTATTACCCTACATTGGCAAAGACTCTGTTTGAACTGATTGTTGAGCTTAAGGAAAAGACTGGAATTGCCATTTCGTTTGTTAACCTTTCAGGTGGAGTAGGAATTGCTTATAGACCAGACCAGAAGCCAAATGATATTGCTGTGATTGGCGAGGGTGTTCACAAGGCTTTTGATGAAATTCTTGTTCCAGCTGGGTTGGGCGATATTTCTATCTTTACAGAGATGGGGCGTTTCATGATGGGCCCTTACGGTGGACTTGTGACAACTGCAATCCACGAGAAGCACATATACAAGGAGTATATTGGAGTGGATGCCTGCGCGGTTGATTTAATGCGCCCAGCTGTTTATGGTTCATACCATCATGTGACAGTTCTTGGAAAGGAGAATGAGCCAGAAGACCATGTATACGATGTGACTGGTTCCCTTTGTGAAAACTGTGATAAGTTTGCAGTAGATCGTCAGCTACCAAAGATTGACAAGGGAGACATTCTCTTTATCCATGACACAGGTGCCCATGGCTACTCTATGGGTTACAACTACAATGGAAAGCTAAAGAGCGCCGAGGTGCTTTTAAAGGAGGACGGTAGCTTCAAGCTTATCCGCCGTCCAGAGACAATCAAAGACTATCTTGCAACCTTTGATGAACTTGGAATTGTGGATGGAATTTTAAAATAAACAATAAATAAACTGAATAAAGCGGAGAAAGGCTTAAACCGTCTGGCAAGGATGGTTTAAGCCTTTTTTACTTTATAGGAAATTGCTCTGCAATCTCCTATAAAGTAAAAAGCACACTTTGTGTGCAAATATGTGTCTCGGCGGCAGATGTATTTAATTGCTTGCAGCAATTGCCGCCTCGCACTGCTGGAGTTTTGCAAAGCAAAACTCTTTCTTATTTGCTTTCAAGGGGCAGGGATATTCAATACCTTGTTGAATTTAAACAAATTTGTTAGAAAAAATTCTTATAAATATTTGAAAACCTATTGTGGACAATTTATCAAAATGCTAATATGTGAACAGAATGTGTCGTAAGTGTGATTTTGTTGTTAAAAACACTGTATTTCATTGCTATGGCACGATGTTAGGAAGCGTAACCAAAGTGTAATAATCTTGAAATCTATTTTTACCACATATTGTGGTTCTATAAGCAATTTTCTTAATAAATGCACAATAAGTTCTAAATATATATGGATAATTCATATATTTGAACGGTGTGAACTATGTTACAATTTGTAATGCTTGAAGATAAAGGGAGAAAATCTTCAATTCTTACTAGTTTTATCGTATCACTTAACGCGGATTTTCATTCCAAATACAAAATATAATTTAATAAGATTTAGGTTTAATAATGAAAGTATACGCACTAACTATAGTTATATCTATCCTAATACTTTTGGCATTAGGTGGATTTCTATTAACACGAAAAAAGACTGTAATCAAAGTGATTGGTGGAATGCTAATTATAGTTTCATTAGTGGCAAGCATAGGAGGGGCTTACTTTTATGTAAATAGCATAAAAGCTCTAAATACAATTGCTAATCAGACTACAGAAACTACTAATTATGGAATATATGTTTTAAACGAATCTGAGGTTACATCAATTGATGAGTTGAACAATGAAAAGGTGGGGGTTTCCGATGATATATCAGATGAGGAATTGTCTGAGAAGCTTAATTACTACACCTTTGAAATTCAGTCCTATGACAGCCAGTTATCATCTGTTGAAGCACTGCTTAATCATAAATGTGCTGGTGCTGTTTTAAACAGTTCCTATGTGGAGATGTTGGAAGAGGACGAGGAAGACCAAAGCTTCAATGGTAAGCTTCGATTATTGGGAGAGGTAGAGATCTCTAAAACAGTTGAAGCTCCTACCACTATCACGCCAGAGGAACCATTTATTGTCTATATCAGTGGCAAGGATACCTGGGGACATATTTCAGTTACCAGTCGTTCTGATGTAAATATTATTGCAGTTGTTAATCCAGGAACCAAGCATATTCTTCTTGTTTCAACACCAAGAGATTATTACGTTCCTTTGTCAATATCAAACGGTGTCAAGGATAAGCTGACCCACGCAGGAATATATGGGACCGATGTTTCTGAGGATACCATGGAAATGCTTTACGGCATAAAAATGGATCAT
>JAEEGL012533475.1_pt1 | contig 13961 bp, 14 predicted proteins | sample 9134231 | NCBI WGS metagenome assembly JAEEGL01 (sample SAMN16246548, study PRJNA631951) | gut metagenome | biome: gut microbiome; feature: rumen; material: fiber-attached | host: Bos | place: Iran: Karaj | collected 2018-10
AATGTGGTGCAGGTATATAACGATGACATGGAGATATGGGAAATACTTATGCTGGATGACTGCTTTGAACCGGGAAATCGCAGGCTGGTATTAAGAGAAAAGCCGGAGATAGAGCTGGATGGGCTTGAGATCAGACATGCCAAGACAGGGTGGTCATGATTTTTTAGGACTAAGGGAAAGGGATCAGTCATCATAAGTGGCGGTCCTTTTTTCTTTTGGTTTCCGTTTCTTCAGAAAAAAGAAAAACATTATATCACCATAAACAAATCAGCGAAGCTTCTTGTAAGAAATTGCAGATTATTTGTAAGAAATGGTAAGTTGGAGTGTTAAAATATGGTGTTAGAAGCGACTAACCAATTATAAGTCCCGTTTATTACCCTCGTTACGATATACAATGGTTTATATTGATAATATAAATTCCGAAATAGGGAGGCGAATACCAATGATAACAGATGAAACGATCGATCTGAGCACTTTGGATCTTGATCCTTACGACGAGGACAACTAAAAGGGGGAATATATACCATGAACGAGCAAGACTGGAGAGCTGTAGAAACGATGGTGCTCAGTGAACTTGATATAGAGGCTCTCTGCGCCGTTTTCCCTGGCTTTGATCCGGAGGCGATACGCAGAGTGTATGAGAGCGTAAAAGCCGTTACAGAGGCAGATAGAACGCCTGTAAAGGTCAACTGCAGCTAAGGGGGGAGGAAGCAGCGATGAACAGAATAGTCTTTTGGATATGGAAATCTTTAGATCATAAGCGCCGGAGATGTAAGTGTTTCTGCCCGGCCTGTCCGTATTTTCGGCGTTGCAGGGAGGACAGCGCTGATCGTATATAAAGCGGAGGTTAGCTTATGGCAAGATGCGGGGTTGAACAGAATATAAAATATTTCGATAGAGCGACAGAAACTAAACTGTATTATCTTTCTTTGCTTGAGCGGGCTAAGAAAAGAGATCCTGATGCGGTCTTAAAGCTGGCATGGCACCTTTTTTGAAAAGGATACCGAAAAGGCGCTTTTGTACTACGGCAAAGCTGTTGATAAGGGTCAGGAGTTTGCTTATGAGTGTATTGGAGATATTTATTATGAGAGTGATCCGGCAGATTATGAGAAGGCTTATCTGTGCTATATGACTCCTGAAAATAAGTCTCCTGATGCCCTTTATAAGCTTGGAGAGATGTATCGCATGGGATTGTATGTGGAGCAGAATATAAAAAAAGCTCTGGAATACTATAGAGAGACCATAAATACCGGGTATACCATAGATGATCATTATATTCTGGCTGAGAAAAGACTCCGGGAGTTGGAGGCAGTATAGAAGGCTCTGATTGTGCACATTCACCAATAGTTTTATTGAGTGGAGTGGCAAGATATGGTATAATTTAACAGTGTGTTTGAGGCGGAAGGAGAATAAAAATGGCAGGAGATATTAAATTTGAGATAACAGAACACATCGGCGTCTTATCCGAAGGTTCTAAAGGCTGGACCAAAGAACTGAATAAGGTGTCCTGGAACGACAGAGAGGCTAAGTATGATATCCGAGACTGGAGCCCCGATCATGAAAAGATGGGCAAGGGAGTTACGCTTAGCGATGAGGAGTTTAAGAAGCTGAAAGAGCTGCTGGTATGATTGGGTTTAGGCTGAAGGGGTATTTTTAATGATGTATGGGGGAAAATGACTATTCGTCAGGGAAGAGCAATTAGGTAGTATAGAGTGCTTCATCTATGGGGATTAAACAGTTATGAAGAAATCGTTATTAGGGCATCTGTATTCACATATAAGAGGTTCGGCGGAAGATGTGGCAACCATGTCGCTGCAGTACCTTTTGACTTATTATGATCCCTTGCGAAAGAGCTTTAATGAATTGCTGGCGGATAGGCTGGGTATAACATTTGATACAGATACTACCTATGAATGTCAGTCTGTTGGGGATGAGCAAGAACGCCCGGATATGTCGGGGACTGATACTGAAGGAAATGAGGTTATCCTTTGTGAGGCAAAGTTTTATGCCGGGCTTACTTCCAACCAGCCGCTTACTTATTTAGAGCGCCTCAGGAAGGAAGGCGGTAAGGGATTGGTGTTTATCTGCCCTAAGGACCGGGTGGTGTCACTATGGGATACACTTAAGGCTAAGTGTAAGGATAACACAATTGTGACGATCAGCGATACATGCATATCAGTTGACGCCGTAAATATGGTTATCGTCAGTTGGGAAGAGATATTAACCAATCTCACCCGTACTGCTGATGCTGTTGAGAAGAGTGCCCTTGCAGATATAGAGCAGTTATCGGGGTATTGCGAGCAGATAGTAAGCAATGCCTTTATCCCGTTTAAGGAAGAGGAGCTGGGGGCTAACGAGGCTAAAAAATTCGAGCAGCTTTTGTATATACTGGATAGGGTTATAGATGTTATGCTTGCTGATAAAAGCGTTGAGGCAAGCATAAGTGGATTAAGAGCTACACCTCATAGGCATGGATATAAAAGATATTTCAGAATAAACGGATTGGATGTGGACATTTGTCTTGACCTTGATTACTGGAGTAATGACAAATATGCGGATACTCCGTATTGGATAAGTTTTAGGAATGGAAATGCAAAAACACCTAAAGCGTATTTTGATGTGGTGAGCAGATATTCATCTTCACGAAAGGTCTATACTAAAGCGGGGCATATTTATTTGGCTATAGATGCGCCATATGGTGCAGTAGAAGATGATGCTGTAGAGAGTGTTAAGAAACAAGTTTACGAATATTTACGATTATTTGAAACTATAGCGGGGTGAATTATTATGCAGATGATGCAATTGATATGTCCACAATGCAGAGCTGATTTGTCTGTTGATAAGGATATGAAACAGGCTTTTTGCATGTACTGCGGGAATAAGATCATTATTTGCAATGAAAATGAATATATCTATCGAAGTGTAGATGAAGCAAGGCTTTTAGAAGCGCAAAACGAACGCATAAAACTTGAGTTTGAAATGGAGCAGCGTAAGAATCAGGAGTCTGAAAAGAGGACAAGGCGTAGGAATGAAAAAATGCGCAAATCATTTATTATTGCAGGAGGAGTTTTGGCATTTAGTGCGTTGTTTTTGGTGCTACCTTTGACAGCAATTTCTTTTTCATTTCTTGGAGTTGCGGCACTTGTTTTTTTAGCGGGAACGGTCCTTGCTCTGATTGGCTTTATTTATGGACTATTGAATGACTAAGTAGATAATAGGGAGATAGTATAATGACAGAAGCGGAAAGAAAAGAGGCTGCAAGGCAGTTTTATCAGCGGTGGGCAAATAAGGGCAAGGAAGATGAAGATGCAAGGTCGTACTGGATCGAATTCCTGCAGAACATCGTGGGTATGGATAAGGTTACTGAGCGTATTGATTTTGAAAAGAAAGTAGTTGGTCCAGACGGTAACACCAAGCGTATAGATGCTTATATTCCGGAGACTAAGGTCCTGATAGAGCAGAAGAGTCTTAATATTGACCTGTCTAAGCCTCAGCAGGGACATGGTGGGATGACGCCTTATCAGCAGGCTAAGATGTATGATAACTCCCTCCCGCTGTCTGAGAAGGCGAAATGGATAATAGTTTCGAATTTCCAGGAAGTCTGGGTCTATGATATGGATACCAAGGTTCCTGAGCCGAAGAAATACACCCTGATGGATGTCTATACTAAACCGTCTTTGTTTGAATTCCTTATAAACAAAGAAGAGAAGAAGCTTTCTGAAGAAATGGAAATTTCCATAAAGGCCGGTGAATTTGTTGGCCTTATGTACGATGCTCTGTTGAAGGAATATATCGATCCCAATAATGAAGATAGCTTAAAGAGCCTTAATATGCTCTGCGTACGGCTGGTATTCTGCCTTTATGCGGAAGATGCCCATATCTTTGGTGATAACGGTCACATGTTCCATGATTATATGGCGCAGTATGAGACCAAGGATATGCGTAAGGCACTTATTGAGCTGTTTAAGGTATTGGACACGCCGTTGGAAAAGCGTGACCGTTACGATAAAAGCCTTTTATCACAGTTCCCTTATGCGAATGGTGGGCTGTTTGCTGAAGAAGATATCGAAATCCCCAACTTTACTGATGAGATAAGAGATATCCTGTTGGAGAAGGCAAGTGCCGGTTTTGACTGGTCGCAGATAAGCCCTACAATCTTCGGGGCCGTATTTGAAAGTACATTAAATCCTGAAACCCGTAGATCAGGCGGTATGCACTACACTTCTATAGAAAATATACACAAGGTAATCGATCCTTTATTCCTTGATGATCTGAAAGCAGAGCTGGAAGAAATAAAAGCTATAACTATTGATAAGACCAGGAAAACAAAGCTGGAGGCTTATCAGAATAAGCTGGCATCTCTTTCGTGGCTGGATCCGGCTTGCGGTTCGGGAAATTTCCTTACGGAGACCTATATCTGTATACGTCGGTTAGAAAATGAAAGCATTAAACTGCAGAAGAGCGGTCAGATGGCTTTTATGGATGCTATCAACCCCATAAAAGTCAGCATCAGTCAGTTCTATGGTATAGAGATAAATGACTTTGCTGTTACTGTTGCGAAGACAGCTCTTTGGATAGCAGAAAGCCAGATGATGAAAGAGACGGAAGAGATCCTACTCATGAACCTGGATTTCCTTCCGCTTAAGACGAATGCAAATATTGTTGAAGGAAATGCGCTTAGAATTGACTGGGAGAGTGTTGTTTCAAAGGATAAACTGAACTATATTATGGGGAATCCTCCTTTTATTGGGTATTCCATGCAAAGTAAGGCGCAGAAAGAAGATATCCTTTCAATATATGTGGATGAAAAAGGGAAAACATACAATACAGCGGGAAAAATTGATTATGTCGCAGGGTGGTATTTTTTAGCATCAAAACTGATGAGCGGAACAAGTATAAGGACAGCTTTAGTTTCTACGAATTCAATTTGTCAAGGTGAGCAGGTGGCTGGAATATGGAAACCATTATACGAACAGTTTAACATTAGTATCGAATTTGCATATCGTACATTTATTTGGGATAGTGAGGCAAATATAAAAGCTCATGTTCATTGTGTTATAGTGGGTTTCAGCTGTGTTGGGGTAAGTGGAATTAAAAAGAAAAAGCTATATACATCAGAAGGATTTGCCTATGCAGATAATATTAGTCCTTATTTAATCGATGCGAAAACTGTATTTGTAGAAGGACGTAAAAATACTTTAGGAAGTGTTCCGGAAATGACAACTGGAAATAGACCAGCAGACGGTGGAAATCTAATTATTGAAGAAGATGAATATGAAGAGTTTATTAGAAAAGAACCTGGAGCAATACGATATATTAAAAGACTTATGGGTGCAGAGGAATTTATAAATAATAAGAAAAGATATTGCCTATGGCTTGTTGGAATTTCACCAAAAGAAATAAATGAGATGCCGCTTATAAAAAAGCGTGTTGAGAAGTGTAGAGATGATAGGATGAATGGAGCTCCAGACAGACAAAAATTAGCAAATACCCCAACATTGTTTAGAGAAACTAAAAATCCTGAGACTTATATTATTATTCCCAAAGTCAGTTCTGAACGGAGGGCATATGTACCTATGGGATTCTTGAAAAGTGATACTATATCGACAGACTTAAATTTTATTATTCCTGAAGTGAATTTGTACATTTTTGGGATATTGACATCAAATGTTCATATGGCTTGGATGCGTGCTGTGGCAGGCCGTCTGAAAAGTGATTACAGGTATTCAAAAGATATAGTTTATAATTGTTTCCCTTGGCCTACGCCAACGGATGAGCAGAAAACAAAAATCGAACAGACCGCCCAGGGTATCCTTGACGCCCGTGCCCTGTATCCGGACAGTAGTTTTGCAGATCTTTATGATCCGCTTACGATGCCACCGGAACTCCGTAAAGCGCATATTGAAAATGATAAGGCTGTTATGAGGGCCTATGACTTTAATATAAAAGAAATGTCGGAAGCTGATTGTGTTGCTGCACTTATGAAGATGTATCAGGAGTTAGTATCAAAGGAAAATAAAAAGTAATACCGCAAAGCTTTATGTAGATATTGCTAAAATATACCATTTTAAGCGGCATATAGGGGAATAAGGTATGGTAAAGAGGTCTGTAGCACTATGTGAAGGGGAATATATTGGAATAGAATCTATTTATACGGTTATAGATGGCTCACAGATTAACATCCCCGATAGACTTAATGCGCTCCGTATAAAAAGCAAACAAAATCAGCTTTTTTGCCCGTGTGGATGCAGTGCAAATCTCATATTGGTTGCAGGAGATAAAAATCTTAAAGAACAGCATTTTAGGATAAAGACTGATAGTGAGAGTGAAAAAGAATGCAACTATATACCAGAGCGTGAAGCTTCTGTAATATCTAAAATAGTTCTGAAATGTTGGCTGGATGTTAAGCTACGTACTGATGATCTTGAAATGAGGGTGCCGATAAACCTTGTGAGAGATACAGATCGAAAATACGAAATCTCTTTTTTATCCAAGAAAAATGGGATGCGAATGGCGTAAGATGGATCAGATGTGAATTCTGTGGGAAGATAGCTAAGGCGGATGATTTTACAACTTATGGTGGGGTTGGAAGAATTAACCTTGGAACATGTTATGATTGTGATAAGAATAATCCGGAAGTAAAGAAGAAATATGAGAATATGCTTAAGGCTAACCGAAAAGCATATGATCCTTGCAAGTGCCCTAAATGTGGAGGACAATTAGTCGAAAGAACTGGTAAGTATGGAGCATTTATGGGGTGTAGAAACTATCCGGAATGTAGATTTACCAGAACGGTAAAAAAAGAAAAAGGATGAGACAAGTTACATGTCAAGACTATTGCTGGGTGTAAATGACCTTGCTTCTCAATGCCCGGAACTTTTAAAGGAATGGGATTATGATAAGAATGCAATTCGGCCTGAGGAGATAACATCAGGAAGCAATAGAAAAGTCTGGTGGCTTTGTGAGAAAGGGCATTCGTGGGAAGCAAATATATCTAATAGAAAGAAAGGCAGGGGTTGTCCCTTCTGTAGTGGTAAAAGAGTTATAGAAGGGGAAAATGATCTTTGCTCTTTGAGACCGGATCTGATAAAAGAGTGGGATTTTGAAAAGAATACGATAAAACCTACAGAGATATCGGCGGGAAGCAATAAGAGAGTCTGGTGGAAGTGCTCAAAGGGACATGAATGGGAAGTTAAAATATGTAGTCGTGTAACTCTTGATACGGGATGTCCATATTGCAGTGGGCGTCGTGCTATCTCTGGGGAGACAGATTTAGCCACAAAGCATCCTGAACTGGCTTCGGAATGGAATTATAATAGAAATACTGTGACACCATCGGAAGTGTCTTCCTGCAGTGGTAAAAAATTCTGGTGGATATGTCCTCAAGGTCATGAGTATGATGCTGTTGTATATGACCGGATAAATGGAAATGGGTGTCCTTATTGTGCAGGAAAGAGGGTGCTTAAGGGATATAACGATCTTGCTACACAATATCCGGATATGGCAAAGGAATGGGATTTTGAAAGAAACGCTTTCGGTCCAGAAGAGATAACCACGGGTAGTCATAAAAAAGTGTGGTGGAAATGCAGTAAATGCGGTTTTTCCTGGAAGGCTGTTATATACAGCAGGAAAAATGGTAACGGCTGTCCCGGCTGTTCTGAGGAAAAGAGACTGTTAAATCATCAAGAGGCTCTTCTTAAGAACCATGGCAGTCTGTATGAAAATAATAAGGCTGTTTTATCAGAATGGGATTATAGCAAGAATACTGTTAAGCCCACTGAAGTAACAGCTGGAAGTGGAATAAAAGCTTGGTGGATATGTAACAAAGGTCATAGCTATATCCAGCGAATAGATCATAAGACCAGTGGTATAGGTTGCCCTATATGTGCAAGAGAACAGTCATCTTCTTTTCCGGAACAGGCTGTATTTTATTATATAAAACAATTTTTCCAAGATGCAGTTAATGGGGACAGAACATTGATAAGTCCTTTGGAACTTGATATTTATATTCCTGAGAAGAGAATAGCCATAGAATATGATGGCATGCCGTTCCATAAAGATATAGATAGGGATCTGATAAAAAACCGAAAGTGTAGAGATAATAATATTGAGCTGATAAGGATTAGAGATGAAAATTGTCCAGTGATAAAGGAAGGAAAACAATACCGTCATAGCTTTGGGGACTATGATGTTTTAGAAGAGATCATTAAGGACATACTGCGCTATCTTGGAATTCATAAAGCAGATATTAACATTGAGCGGGATACTTCTGAAATACTGTCATCATATCTGAATAAGATAAAAGAAAACAGCTTTGCGTTTCTTTATCCAGACTTGTTAAAGGAATGGGATTATGAGCGCAACGGAAGCCTTGATCCATATACTGTACCATTCGGAAGCAACAAGAAGGTATGGTGGGTCTGCAATAAGGGACATGAATGGCAGGCGGCTGTAAGCAATAGAAGAATAAACAGCTGTCCGATATGCTCAAATAAAAAATTGCTAATGGGTTACAATGATTTTGCAACATTGAATCCAGATTTGATGAACGAATGGAATTACAGTAGAAATGACCAGCTTGGAATAGATCCTACGAAGATTTTGGGGGCGAATGGGACAAGGGTGTGGTGGATATGTGCTCGTGGTCATGAATGGGAGGCAACACTAAATAGTAGGAGCACTAAAAAATGTGGATGTCCGTATTGTAGTGGTTTAAGACCAATAGAGGGAGAAACGGATTTTGCCACTATGTATAAAAGCCTGCTTGATGAATGGGATTATAACAAAAATACCATATATCCTAATGAGGTGTCAGGTGGATCAAATAGTAAAATATGGTGGAAGTGCAAAAAAAGTCATAGTTATTTGGCTTCGGTAGTAAGTAGAACAAGAGGTGGAGGTTGTCCGGTATGTGCAAATAAAAAGGTGGTCCCCGGATATAATGATCTATCGTCACAATATCCGGAATTGATGAGCGAGTGGGATTACATCAGAAATAATGCAGAGGGAATATTTCCTGATAGTGTAACTTCGCAGAGCGGTAAGAAAGTGTGGTGGATATGCAATAAAGGACATTCCTATAATGCAACTGTTAGTAGTAGAACCCGGAAGGATGGGAAAAATACTGGATGTCCTATATGTTCCAATAATATGGTTATTACGGGATTTAATGATCTTTGTACAACACATCCGGAATTGGTTAAAGAGTGGAATTATGAAAAGAATGATAAAAGTGGAATATTGCCAACGAAGATCTTGGCGGGAAGTGCGAAAAAAGTGTGGTGGAAATGCAATAAAGACCATGAATGGGAGGCAGCGTTAAACAGTCGCTCTCTAAGCAAGCGAGGATGCCCATATTGTTCAGGAAGAAATGCTATTGAAGGAGAAACTGATTTAGCAACCACGCACCCAGAAATGCTGGCGAAATGGGATTATGAAAGAAATACTGTTCAACCTACAGAAGTTAAGGCTGGAAGTGGAAAGAAGTTTCACTGGATATGTCCCCAGGGGCATCGATGGATTAAAAGAATGCAGGATGCTGTAAGAAGCAATCTGTGTCCGATATGCAAAGTGTGAGTAAAAGTTGCATGTCTGTTAACAGGAGCTGATTATGAACGACAAGGAAAAAGAGGCTGCGAGAAAGAAATCGCTCGGAGAACTGGGAGAGCTATTTGCCATTAAGGCGCTTGTTGATGCAAAGTTCGATAAGATAAGAAATCTCAATGATGACCATATGAACACAGCTTACGCAGACCTATATGCTGAAAAAAGTGGACGGAAATATGTGATCAGCGTAAAAGCCAGAAACAAGTATCAGCGGAACGGAAAGCTGAATAACAGATATAACCTTGGTACCGATGCATACAGAAAAACCACGGAGACTGCAGAACAGTATAAGGCAATGCCGTACTGGATAGCGATACAGTTTGACGAGAGAACCTATTCCGTCTATTTTGGCTCCTTAGAGGAGTTAAAAGGTATGAATGCTATACCAGTTGATAAGTGTGAGCGGGGAGAGATAGGAAAAATACTGGTTCATGATAAAAGGCACTACTTTGATTTTTCATTTTATAGTAACCATCAATAGGAAATGAGCACAGCATGAGGAATCCAAATTGAAGATATATGTTGGTATAACAGATAAGGATTGGTACAAGATAGTTAAATCCGAGGAACTTGATGAACTAAACTTTTGGAAACCTGGGACATCAAATTTTAAGGCGCTTAACAAAAATGATATGTTCCTTTTTAAGCTTCATGCACCGGATAATTACATTGTAGGTGGTGGATATTTTGTAAGTTTTTCTATTCTTCCTACCTATCTTGCTTGGGATGCATTTGGGGTAAAGAACGGAACATACAGCCTCAAAGAATTAAATGATAGTATAAGCAAATATAGGTCTCGTAACGGCATGGATATGTATAATCAGCAGATAGGCTGTATTATACTTACCGAGCCGTTTTTCTTTGATGAAAAGGATTGGATACCTGTTCCGGCAGATTGGAGCAGTTCCATTGTACAAGGAAAGACATATGATACAGATACTTTGTCGGGACAGGAGCTGTTTGTAGCTGTGCAGGAGCGTTTGGGGGCTGTAAAAGCGGACGCTGATATCCTGAGATATTCAGAAAGCCTTACCAAGCACCGGCTTGGACAGGGCGGTTTCCGTATAACGGTTACAGATGCTTATCAGCGGCGATGTGCTATTACCGGCGAAAAGACGCTTCCGGTATTGGAGGCTGCGCATATTAAGCCTTATTCAGAGGATGGACCACACAGTATTACAAATGGGATATTATTAAAATCAGATTTTCATACACTCTACGATGAAGGGTATATTACAATTACTGCGGATTTTCGGATAGATGTGAGCAGACGCTTGCATGACGATTATGGAAACGGGAAAGATTATTACAAATATCATGGGCAGAGATTGCTTATCCTTCCTGATACGGTTGCCGAAAGACCCGCAAAAGAATATCTGGAATGGCATAATGAAAATGTGTTTTTGGGATGAGTCAATAAACGGGGGAAAATGGTCATGAAGATATTATATTGTCGTGTTGGATGGATGAAGGAATATAAGGGGTGTGTGAACGCCGATATCCCTATAAATGGTGGAAAGTATAACAAGGATGCAATAGGCTATGAAGCATTTAATAATCTTTCTCATAACGGGATATTTTATGGATATGTTCAACCCGGAACCAATAGAACAGCTGGCAAGGAAAAATGGGACGGACAGATACATATTGAAAAGCTGGGAGCTGATAAATCAGATGAGAGTACAGATGAAGTGCTTATAATATGGGTTGCTACTTCGAAGCAAAAAGTTGGACAATACATAGTTGGATGGTATCAGAATGCTACCGTTTATAGAGAGATTCGTGAAATTCGGGCGCAGGATATAGAAGAGCGTAAACAGCATTGTGATGCGGAGTATAAAGAAAGTGTACCACATCGATACAATATTTCCACTAAATATTCCGTTGTTATCCCAGAAGAGAATAGAACAGAAAGAATTGACGGTATGGGTCATAGCAATATTTGGTATGGCAATAAGCGTTCTGATGCGAGAGCACTCAAGTATATAGAAAGCTATAAAGAGAATATGAATCTGGTTGACCGATTCTTATTGGAAAGATTACCGGATATGAATGAGCGTCACCAGAAAGCAATATGCGACAGAGAGCAATTTGTTAATGACTATCCTGTGACGAAGATCAAAAAGCTGAAGTTAGCAGATTATATGATTGCTCCGGAAGGTTATGGTAGGACGGATACTTTTTGCTATCGTATCAGATATGGCCTAAGGGCGGTATCCAGCATGGGTAATGCGACACCGGATATCTTCGGGATATATTTAAAAGGCGGTACGGAAGTACAGCTAAACAAGACGCTACAAAAGGATTATGAAAATGATATCAAAGCGGCATTTAAGTTTGTTTGCAGCGAAATAGTAAAGCTGATCGAAGCGGCAGGGATAGATGATTATGACGCTATAGAAAAATGTTCATTGAACAGTCTTTTTAAGTATAAGCTGGTCAGTATATACTATCCGGATAAATTTATCCCGGTCGGCGCCAGAAAGACTTTGGATGCCTATTGTGAGTGCCTTGGTATAAAAACAGAAAAAAAGGGAATAGAAAAGAACCAAGAATTATTGGCTTGGAAAAACGCTTATCCCATAACGCAGAATTGGGATAATCACACTTTTATGTATTTCTGTGACTGGCTGTGGAGATCCGGCCAAAAGTATGTAATAGAAAATACCTCCGATATGGATGATCCAGAAGCATATGAAACCACTGAAAAGAAAGATGTGGTCATTTCCCAGAAAGAAGATGACCAGCAGGAACTCAGAGACAAAGAGTATCCGCAAAAGTATACAGCGGAGCTTAATATCAGTGTATCAGATTGGAAGAGTATGCTGGCCGATCCCGATATCTTCTTACCCCCAAATATAGCGCTTATGAAACGCTTCTATGTTGAAGATAACCATGCTACAACGCTGTATGAACTGGGATTACAGGATGGTGTGAGTCACTCATCCTATATCAGACCTGTAGTAGGGCTGGCAAAAAGAGTATCGGAAAAGATGAACCTTAAACCGCTATACAGGCAAGAAGGGAATTCTAAAAAGAAAGGTACAAGGATATGGTGGCGTATACTTTTCTGGGGACGCCGGAGAGAGGATGGGCGTTTTGAATGGAAGCTGCAGCCTAATCTTGCGAAAGCACTTCAGCAGATGTATCCGGATCTGGATACGGATGTTGCCGATGATGAACAGGAGCATAAGTTTTTAAAGGATATTTGTCAGGCAGAAGCTGGTAAGACGCCCGAAGGATTTGAGTTTAAAGGGCAGTCAAAGGTAAAAGAGGAACCGCTGATCGTTAAGGGCAGGACAGTATATCCAAGAGATCGACAGACGGCAATCAATGCTCTTGCCCACGCTCACTATATATGTGAGATAGATAAGAAACATCCGGTATTTATACGCCGAAATTCCGATAAGGGCTATACAGAGCCGCATCATCTCATTCCGATGGCATTTCAGGATCGGTTTAAAGTTTCACTGGATGTAGAGGAGAACATCGTATCGTTATGTAGTAATTGTCATAACCAGATCCATTACGGAAAGGATGCAGATAAGCTGTTAAAGATGTTATATGAAAGCAGGAAGAAGGATCTGGAAAAGGTGGGGATAAAGGTTACTTTTGATGAGCTGATAAAGATGTATCATTTATAAGGAGATATTCATCATGACCGATAAAGCTCGCAAGCGGTCTGTCAGAGACTATTTCATGGTATCTGCTACGAAGGACCATTCGAAGTGGATAAGGACAGCGATAAAGGAGCTGACCGGCGGTGCATGGGGAGCAATGTGCAGGAAAGGTAACATTTGACTTATGATATTTCTATCATTCGGAAACAGAGCTTTTAATAAAGAGTACACGGAATCAAACATATATATGATCATCTCACCCAAGGATAAGTATACGGATCCTATGGAATTCTTATCAGAGGCGGTCAGATTTGTCGATGAAAAAGTATATCCCGGAGAAGATTTTAAGGCAGATTATGAAGGGATGTACTTAAGGGATGGAGATTATGGTGCTATAGTAGAACACTGGATCGAGTCCATGGATCAGTCTATAGAGTTAAACTTTGATGATATTATAGATATCAAGCGTATTAAATGCAGCTCATTTGATCCGCTTAGGGATGAATTTCTGATTGAAACCAAAGAAGAATATATAATGTTTCTGTGGTTCACTACTGCGTGACCAGGTATAGAAGAGGACGATATGGAAGCGATCGAAGCCATTCGCACAAGAAGGAGCACAAGGTCATATAAAGACACATTGCCGGAGAAAACGCTGATAGAAAAAGTGGTAGAAGCCGGGCGTTATGCACCGAGCGGCGGAAATAACCAGACAACACACTTTCTGATTTTGAC
>JAEEGL014711428.1_pt1 | contig 13961 bp, 7 predicted proteins | sample 9134231 | NCBI WGS metagenome assembly JAEEGL01 (sample SAMN16246548, study PRJNA631951) | gut metagenome | biome: gut microbiome; feature: rumen; material: fiber-attached | host: Bos | place: Iran: Karaj | collected 2018-10
AACAACATCTACAGCGTAGGACGCAGTCCTCTGACCAATCGTTTTTTTATCCTTTTTTTAAAAAATTGATTGCACTTGCGAAAGTTCAGTAATTCCTCTTTAACTTAGGTGCTGCTCACGGTATTCTTTTGGTGACATGCCAGTGGCGTTCTTGAAATAACGGCTGAAGATGGACTGATCAGGAAAACCGAGTTTATTGGATATTTGTTGAACCGTGAGATGGTCGTGATTGCGAAGCAGTGCTTTCGCTTGGATGATGACATGGCTTGTAATCCATTCCAAAGCGCTGATATTGGTCAGCTGCTTGATCACTGTCGAGAAATGTTTAGGTGTCAGATTGAACATGTTAGCATAGAAATGTACTTCGCGGCTCTCGGTGTGGTGGTCGATGATGGCCTGATAGAAGCGCGCGAAGAGGTCCTCCCGCTGAGAGGGCTGGTGGTCCTCGATACCGTTCTCCCTACGGTATTCCTGCAAAAGGTCGAATAGCACCTCCAACTGATGTCCTATCATTTCCATGCGTTTATGGCTACGGGTTTCACTCACTGCTTTCAACAGCAGGAGTAGCGACTTGATGGTGTCAAACTGATGGTCGTTCAGTGGTACCTCCTGTTTGAAAATATAGTGATGGACGTCGCGGTATGTGGCGGGGAACCGTCGCTTCAGCTCGTTCTGAAACTCTGGTGACATCACCACCATGATGGCACGGTAGTCGTCTGAACATTCGTGGAAATAATGAATGTGGTGGTGCATCAGCACTGCCAGATTGTGGGGTTGGAAAAAAACGGGGCGCATGTCACATTCGGCTTTCACCCAGCCCGACAGGTTCAGTACGATGACGGTATAGGGAGTGGAGAAAGCTTCCTCATAGGAAGGTAACTCTCTCAAGTCCTCATAAACAACTAAACCGCGCTCCTCAATCAGTGCGGAATCAGTCTTAAATGGATGGATACTTTGCTCTTTTGTCATTTTTTTTTGATTTTTGGCAAAAGTACGAATTTTTTTGTGTTTTTTGGAAAAATACAAAACCTTTTGAATAAAACTGCTGAATTATTGATAGATTATTGTGGTTTTTTATGTGTTTTTACCATGTTTTGTAAACTCCACTTTGCAATGATAATTGACGCATTGACCTTTATCCAGTAATTAACATGTCTTTTTGCTTGTGCTGCACGCCCATAATCCAAGGAAAGTCAGCAGACCGTTCAGCATCAGCATCTCGTAGCCGAATTTATAACCGGTCAGATGCAAGGTCAGGATGTCGGTCAGATAGCAAACGAGAGGGGAAGCCACTGCCACGACCGGAAGCAATCGTGTAGATGGCATTCTTTTTGTGAACATACCGAATACGAATAGTCCCAACAGTGGTCCGTAGGTGTATCCCGCAATCGTGTAGATGGCGTCAATCACGCTTGGATTGTCCAATGCCTTGAAAGCCAGGATAAAAAGCACGAACACGATTATCATGCCTACATGAACATATTTGCGTACCTTCTCACGTTGATTGTAATATTTGCTGTCTGGATTTTCCACTTCTATCAGATCGATACAGAAACTGGTAGTAAGTGATGTCAGTGCTGAGTCAGCGCTGGAGAAGGCGGCGGCAATGATGCCGACGGTGAAGAAAACGAGTACCGTGTCGCCCATCAGCCCGCTGGCAATGAAGTCGGGCAGCAAGGCGTCGCCTTTTGTTGGCAGGTCCATACCATGCGCTTGGTAGAGATAAGTCAATATCAGCCCCAGAGAAAGAAACAAGAAATTCACGGGAGTGAAAAGTATGCCGTAGAAGCACATGTCCTTCTGACTGCTCTTCAGGTCCTTGCACGACAGGTTCTTCTGCATCATATCCTGGTCCAGACCTGTCATCACAATGGTGATGAACACACCGCTCAGAAATTGCTTTACGAAGTGCTGCTTAGAACTCCAGTCTCCAAACTCGAAAATACGGCTATGAGGGTCATTCCATACCTTGGACAACGCCTCGCCAATCCCCATGCCCATCATATCGCTTGCTTTTAGCAATATCAGCACCAATGCGCCGATGAGACACAGCGTTTGCAGAAAGTCGGTCCATACAATGGCCTTGATGCCGCTGATACGTGTGTAGAGCCAGATGAGAAGTAATGTCACCAACACAATAACCACGAATGGTACGTGGAGGGTGCCACCGCCGATGGAGAACTGTGAGTTGAACGTGTATTGCTGCAGGATGAAGCAGACGAGGTAGAGGCGTGCGGCTGCGCCCGTCAGTTTCGATAGCAGGAAGAAACTGGCGCCCGTCTTTCGTCCGCTACGGCCGAAACGCTTGCCCAGATAACTGTAGATGGATGTCAGGTTATATCTATAGTAGAGAGGCAGTAGGACAAACGAAATAATAAGATAGCCTACGAAAAAACCCAGGCACATCTGCATGTAAGTCATGTCGCCTTGAAGCACCATGCCGGGAACACTTACGAAGGTCACTCCCGACAACGAGGCGCCAACCATGCCGATTGCCACAATCGGCCAGGGGGATTGACGGTTGCCGCGGAAAAACGCGTCGTTGCCGCCTTTGCCCGTCAGCCATGAGATGAGCAACAGCAACAAAAAATAAATTCCGATGGTTATGATGATGGTCATCCTGATTGTTTTTTGCAATTTCAATGCAAAGTTACAACTTATTTATTGCTTTTGTCTGTTTTTCTTTTTTTTTCTTTGCTTTGTTGAATTTTCTATTGATTTCTGGAGTCTTTATCAGCCTTTTTTTATATATTTGCCTTCGATTTTGATGGGTCAATACTTGCCGTATGAAATCTGTTGCGTTATTTGGGGAACCCACCGCGGTGTGGCTTGTGACTGAAACAGTTGCTGTACGACTCATTCAATGCTTAGCTGAAAATATCAAAATTACCTATTAATAAAATTAATATGCGTTTCTTTTCTTCCCTCTTTTTTATGATGATGGCGGCTGTGATGAACGCTGCCACAATCGAAGTCAATGATTTTAAGTATGCAGGACCGTTCAACATGCGCCGACCGGTGCTGATGGACTCTCTCGACATCAATAGCAAACCTTTTTCTCCGTCTTCCATGCTCGACTATTATGTGGACTTGGACCAAGTTTGGCAAGGCCGTGACATCAAGACGGAGGCATTGCCGAAGAAGTCGAACGACATTCAGCTCCATCTCATTGGTTTCCGTTTCTCAAACACGAAATTCCAAAAAGTGGAGATAGTGCCCAAAGGCATGATGCATTTTCACCTGTACGTCGACGGAAAGAAGACGGATGGCAAATCTCTGGAGCTTACACCGGCGGTTCATGAGGTGGTGGTGAAATACCTCACCGACGCAACGGAACCGCTGCCGATGTGGGGGGTGAAAATGAATGCTGAACAGACTGACGGCATGGTCGTTGAACCGCTGCGTGGAAAACGGTCTTACCAGCTTTCCGACGTGCTACATTGCTGGAGATACAACAAAGCGCTAATCTCCCCTGATGGTAACTACCTCATCGCCGGTTATTCCACCGTGCAAAAAGACGGCAAGAACATCTCCAAGACCATGGTGCGCAATTTGGCGAATGGACAGACCATTGACCTCAAGCCCGGTGCTGTATGGATGCCCAAGTCGAACAGATACTACTATCTCAGAACCATTGACGACGACCGTGCTCTTGTGGCGGTCAATCCGCTCAACCACGAAGAGGAAATCCTGGCTGAACATCTGCCGGAAGGGAATTTCACCATGTCGCCATCTGAGGATTACCTTGTGTTTACGAAGGTGACACCCGGGCCGAAGCGCGACAAGGATGCGTACCTTGTGGTAGAGCCAGACGACCGTCAACCGAATTGGCGGAACAAGGTGTCGCTCCAAATATTCGATTTCAAGACCGGGATGTTGCAACCACTCACTTTCGGAAACCACAGCACGCGGCTAAGCGACATCTCGCAGGACGGACGAAAAATCCTTGTGTATAAGTCGCAGAACAAATTGGGTAAACGCCCCACAACGGTTTCTTCACTTTTTATTATTAACCGCGACTCCTATCAAGTGGATACACTCTTCGAGGACGATGGATTCTTCAACGACGCCTGTTTCTCGCCTGATGCCCGCCAGGTGCTGCTTACCGGCTCTCCTGAGGCTTTCGGAGGGGTGGGGAACATTCTGCCCGAAGGACGTATCCCGAGCATGTACGACTATCAGATTTATATCATGGACCTTTCGTCGAAGCAGGTGAGACCGATGACACGCAACTTCAATCCAGCCGTGGAGTCTGCTGCGTGGAGCAAGTCTGACGGGCAGATTTATTTCACGGCCAACGACAAGGATTGCCTGAGTCTTTTCCAGATGGATCCGAAGTCAGGTGCCATCCGCAGGGTTGAGGTGCCGGAGGATATGGTAAACCGGTTCAGTTGTGCAGTATCAGCCAACAAGATTGCATGCTATGGTCAGGGTGCCTCCAATTCCGACCGCCTTTATCTTGTTGACACAAAGAAGATGAAAACGGAGCTTGTGGAGGATCTCAGCAAGGAGACGCTTAAGAATATCGAGTTGGGTGACTGCCTGCCTTGGAATTATTTAAATGAACGCGGGGATACAATCTGCTGCCGTTATTATCTCCCGCCGCATTTCGACTCGACGAAGTCTTATCCGATGATAGTGAACTACTATGGTGGTTGCTCGCCCACCAGCAGAAATTTCGAGAGTCGCTATCCTCATCATGCCTATGCGGCACAGGGGTATGTAGTGCTTGTGGTTAACCCGAGTGGCGCTGCCGGATTCGGGCAGGAGTTCTCGTCTCGACATGTCAACACGGCGGGTGACGGTGTGGCACAGGACATCATTGGGGCAACCACCACCTTTACGAAGGAACATCCGTTTGTCAATGCTCAAAAAATCGGATGTATCGGTGCAAGCTACGGTGGATTTATGACGCAGTATCTACAGACACAGACTGATATCTTCGCGGCCGCCATCTCGCATGCCGGTATCAGCGACCATACCAGCTATTGGGGTGAGGGATACTGGGGATACAGCTATAGCGAGGTATCCATGGCCAACAGCTATCCATGGACCGACCGTCATCTCTATGTAGACCAGAGTCCGCTCTTCAATGCCGATAAAATCAATACACCGCTTCTGTTCCTTCATGGTACGGACGACACGAACGTGCCTGTCGGTGAGAGCATACAGATGTTCACAGCCCTTAAGGTGTTGGGCAAGGAGACCGCCATGGTGCTTGTGGAAGGTCAGGATCATCATATCCTCGACTATAACAAGCGAATCAAATGGCAGAACATCATCTTCGCATGGTTCTCCAAGTATCTTAAAGATGATTCTTCTTGGTGGAACGCCGTTTGCAAGGAACCGAACTTGTAGTCGTTAGGGTTATAGTTGGTTTATGCTGGAGCATGAACCAAAAAATGGAATTAGTAGGAGCCGGCGTGTTTAAGCGTCGGCTCCTAAGTGTGTTCGGGTTGGGGTAGTCCAACCTGCTATCATAACAACCTTCAATCTTACGCCTCAAACCTCATGTCTCAGAGAATTTCTCCTTCGTCATAGAATCCATTGTGGTTCTTAATATAGCTGACGAGCTGGTTAAAGATGGGGGTCTGGCAAATCACTTTGGGATTGCCCACCAGGATGAGGTGCTCCTGGGCGCGGGTCATCGCCACGTTGAGCTTGCGGTCTACGATGGTGCCGTCAAAGTCTTTGAATACGTTGGCAGTGAGGAAGTTCAGTTGGTAGCGCTTCTGTACGGTAAATCCGTAGATAATGTATTTGCGCTGACTGCCTCGCAGTCGTTCCACGGTGTCGATGGTGACATCTGTCAGTTCCTGGATGTTGCGTTCGGAGAGGACTGCACGGATGGTGGCGATTTGGTTGCGGTAAGGCACTATCACGCCGACCGTTGTGGCGGTGTCGAAGTCCGCTCCCTCTATATGATAGATGTGTTCCAGCATATTGGCAATGAGGGCGGCCTCTTTCGTGTTCGACTTGTCTGACCGTGCACATTCCGGACCAGCCACGCTGACGAAAGCGAGCCGTTGTGTGCGGAGCATGCGGTCCATCGAGCCCGTTCCATCTGTTTCGGTTGGAAGATTCGATTCCTGGTGGGGAAGCGGCACTGTTTGCAGTTTTCCATCGTAGAACACTTGGTTAGGGAAGTCGGCTATGGCTGGGTGCATACGGCCGTGACGGTTCAGCATGTAGACCACTTGCTTGTCGTTGCTGTATTGTTTCAGCAGTCGTTCGAACAACGACTGGCGGCAGTCGGTCAGCAGTATCTGCTGAAGTTCCTGTTCCGTCACTTGTGAACTCTCAGCCGCCTGTTGCACGACAGCGGGCAGCTGTTTGTGGTCACCGATGAGTACGAACTTGTCGATAGTGGACACATTGTCTACCGACTTGCAACTGAGCAGGCCGAGCAGATGGGATTCCAGCAGCTGGGATGCCTCGTCGACGATGGCGAGTGAGAAATGATGCTTGCTGAGGTATTGCAATTGCCCGTTGAAGGCATGGACAGTGCCGGCTATCACCCGGTGGTTTTCGATGGTGTGGATGAGCTCGTACACGTTGCTGCATGAGCGGCTTACTATGTTGATATGGTGGTCGAGGCAGGCTTTGTCACATGACAGCTCGCTGCCGATGCGCAGGAAATCGATGCCGGATTCCATGAGTTTGCTGCACATTTCGTCAACTGCACGGTTCGTATACGACATAAGCAGCACACGGCTGTTTGGTTCCAAAAGTTCCTCTTTCAACGTGTTCAACATTCCGAAGGAGGTTTTTCCTGTTCCGGGAGGACCGATGATGAGAAACAGCTCTTGTGCTTGCTTCACCCTCAGCGACAACTCGTTGAAGTCTCCATAGTCGCCCTTGAGCGTTCGGTTTGTGTTCACTTTTGGAGGCCGTTGCAGTAGAAGGAGGTCACGCCGGTGCTGTGGAGCGGAGAGGAAGGAATAGACGCTGCTGTAGGCTGTGCCGAAGGAGGATTCCATGAAGTCGGCTTCCAAGGCCCATTTTTTACCTTGGAAATAATCGAAGATACGGCTGTCTGACTGTGGAGCCCTGAGTCGTATGGTCACGCTGTCCTTGTCCATGCTTTTTAGAGAACCGCGGATAACCATCGTGGTGCGGAGGTCGGGCTCTCCGTTGGGGTCGTAGGGGTGTAGCACCACCGCGTCGCTTACCCTCAGGTTCGTGATGTAGCGTGCCTCCAGGTTTTCCATCTCGAACCGCACTTCCTCGATACGCTGTCCTCTCAGCTTGTCAGGCATGTCGAGAGTCAGGCCGGTGAGGATTGCCCCGCACTGCTCTTTCTCCTCCAGACTCAGCTGCCAGGTGCTGGCAAACCCGGATGTCTCCTTGTCGCGGTTACCCAACTTGCTTACTACATGCTCTTCGCCAACGAATTTTAGCATACGTAGGCAGTAGAGACGTTCCAGGTCGCTGCAGGTCTTGATTGGAGTGAGCAGATTGCTGAGCTGAGGATAGATGTATTGCAACCAGAACTTGTCTGTCATCTGCTTTTTTTTCAGCAGGGCAGGGGTCAGTGTCGTCAGGAGTGAATAACCCTCGTTACGGAATCTAACAATGTCGTTCCATGCCATCTCATTCCGGATTTTCAGCGCTTGGAACAGCCATTGCGGAGTGAAATGCACATCGATGAGGCTTTCGCTGTATTTTGAGTAGAGTAGGAACGGATGGAGTTCGTGATTGTTCGCTTCGTATTGCTTGCGGTAGTTGTAGCGCAGTACAGCCATGTAGAGCAGCAATTGGATTGTGTTGTCTATTTTCGCTCTCGGTACGATGAAGTTGTCGTAAGGAAACTCGCCCTTTCCTGATTTCTGCTCTATCAGCACTTTCTGGTCGAGTTGCAGGTAGTCCATTCGTCCCTGCAATCCCAGCATCTCGCTGAAGAAGGATGGTTCCACGATGCCGTTCTTCGAGTCGAAACCGGCGATGCTCTGCGGCAGTGTCTGGAGGACGGCATGCTCGATATTCACCTTTTGCGCACGTGCCTGCTTATGGAAATCCTGGCTGTTGAAGTCTTCGGTAGCAATGATTTTCATGGCATAGTTGGCAAAGAACTCCTTCGCACTGTCAGCGTAGCTGTTGGTGCCGGAAAGCTGATGGATGGTCTCGTCGAGCAGTTGGCTTGCCATATTGCCGAGCAGGATGGCGGCTGATGTCTCTTTTTTCTCAATACGTTTCATCAGGTTTACCATCGCCGAGTCGTCATAGGGACCGAAGCAGTTTGCCACGGCGCTGATGTCCACGAGGTAGTCTGGCTCAAATATCCAGAGTTCGGGATAGAGGATGTTATTCCTCTTCTCTGGGCGGATAAGATTGAACTGAGCACCCTCGTAGAACAATTGCTTGAGGTAGCTGCGGTCGAAGTTGTAGAATTGGTTACCGTGGCTGAAGCATACTTTCAGCTCCTCATCGCCTGTAGTCTCGGAATGGCAGTAGGCATAGTCATCGTCCCATCGCACCACAATCACACGCACGTATTCGCCGATGCGGTCAGTTTTTTTCTGTGCTGTCTGTTTCTCGGGAAAATGTGCCACAAGCGCGGCGGGTATCGTCTCACCGGTAAGCAGTACCAAAAATTCACACAGGTTTCTCAGGTCCTGCTGGTAGTGGTTTTTCAGGTCTGTCTCGCTCTTGTCATACCGCTTCTTGAAGTATGTGCGTGTGTCGTTGATGGCCAGTGAAAGCCACTTCGGCGCCTTGCGCTCTTTCAATAGGAAGTCCGTCTTTGCGTATGGTCCGCTCAATGGCAGGCGTATCCCCCTTGTGAATTCATTCAAGCTACGGAGGAACACGCTGTTCATCACCACGTATAAGGTCTTGTAATCGGGGGCGTTCATCACCGCTGATTCCAGCTCTTCAAAATAATCAGATTGTAGCATGCCGTTTTTCTGTTTTTGTATATTATGAACTCCATGTTTGTTTCCATGTGCTTTCGTGTGAAATCAAGTAGTGCTATTCTCCCACCACCTCGTTGAAATGAACCAGTGCCCAGTCTATCAACGAGTTCATCGAAGGCATCAGCGACTCGCCAACAGCGGTGAGGGAGTATTCCACCCGTGGAGGTACCTCTGGATAGACCTTCCTACATACCAGGTGGCTCTGTTCCAGTCGGCGGAGTGTCTGCGAAAGCATTTTTTGTGAGCAGTCTGTCATCACGTGCCGGAGTTCGTTAAACCGCAGCACTCCTCTCTCGCTTGTGTTTAAGGAATAAAGCACCAACATGGACCACTTGTCGCCAAATCGACTTACCACTTGTCTGATGGGGCATGATGTATAGCTTGTTTGGATATCTTTCATGATAGTTACAATTGTGGTTAAACATCCGTTTCTTATGCAAAGGTAACCAAAAGATACTAATATGCAAAACGGATACTGTGTTAATGAAAGTTAAAGTCGGAGAGAAGAATCTTCGATTGTTCTTCAATTCCTACTTTTTTGTAACCATCTTACCTTGAAGAAACCTCTTGTGCAGGTTGTGGAAAAGTCTTAACTTTGCACTGTAAAACAGATTGAATAACTTAAATACAAACGTAATTATGAAAGAGATTAAGACAATTGCAACAGGCAAGAATTTCAGTGCCGTATGTGTGGGAAAAATTGATGAGATTATTGAGCATGAGTTACCGATGGGACCTGATTTTACGATTCACGGAAAGGTGTTCGCCGGTCAGGCAGTTGGTGCCACAGGAAGTGAGTTTTCTTTCCAGACACTTGTGCCGGGGCAGGACAGCGGATTTCTTCACACCCATAAAACCCACGAGGAGCTTTACATCATCTTGAAGGGTGAAGGTTGCTATCAGGTGGATGGTGAGCTGTTTCCTGTATCAGAAGGAACCGTCATCCGTGTGGCGCCTGAAGGAAAGCGTGCATTGAAGAATACGGGCACGGAGAACCTCACAATGCTTTGTGTCCAGTACAAGGCTAATGCTTTCTCGGAGGCTGACAGTCCGATGACCGATGGAAACATCTTGCAGGAACCCCTGAAATGGTAGTACTGTTTTTTATATGATTGCAACATGATGTTCTCATCCAATTAAGCAATAGATTTTTTACTTCAAAATCATGTGCTTAGCATCTTAACTTGTCTTGTGTCTCCCTTGATTTGAGGCAATGGGATAAACTCTTTTGATGGAAGCAATAGCATAAAGCAATCCCGCCGCGCGGTACGAATGATGTACCATGCGGCGGGATTGTTGTATGATTGAGAAACTTTCGACATCAACGCCATAGGGAGAAGTCTGCAGGAGGTGATTGTGGTGTTTCATGCGGTGCTCAAGCTTTTTCAAAGTATGCAACGCCCGCTCAGTACGTGACAAAATGTTTTTTTCCTATTTTATTTATTATTGTTTTAATTATCGTCCCAAACCCATCACCAGGATAACTACACTATTCGCTTTAAAAGAATCTTTTATTCTTAGATATATCTCTTTAAACAATAAACCTTAAAAATTCAACTAATTTTCTGACCAGAATATCAGCTGTTTAAAATTTTTAAGCTAATGGTGTTGAAACTTTGAAAATAAATGTCTATTTTTGTGAAGAAAAATTTAAACCAATCATTGTTTAGAACCTCACGATGTGTAGTTTTATCGACTTACTGACAGTCGTAAATGAAAAAACTCATCATGAAGTGATGCCAAGAAAGCCAGAATGACGTTATATGAGAAATGTGTTTAACAACTAAATAATATTGATATGAAAAAGCTTTGTTTATTATTATTCTTCCTTTGCGGATTGGAAATGTATGCGCAAAAACAATATGTAACTATTTATGCGGATCCTGTTACTCTAAAATCGAACACTCAATATTCACAAGTTTTAACAGGTGCGGTATCGGATTTTTTTGTTCAAAAGGTCAATGAATTGAAATCTCGCTTTAATGTGTATATATATGATGAGCGCAGACAATACGGTACAGTTTCTGTCAGTGGATTTCCGTTAGGTGAGACATTGAATATTTTAGGTGCGGAAGGTTATGAAATTGACCAGACGCTGTTGGTGGATGCCCGCGTAACGATTTTTATGTCAAGAGCTTATTCAGATGGAACTGCGAATGTGAAAAAAGCGAAGAAAGGAGATGTGAATGAAGATGAGAAAGTGGACATCAGTGATGTGGTCTCTGTTGTGAACATTATTGCTAAAGAATAGATTCTGTATGTTCGTTTTTGATATGTTAAAAATATGAACAGTTCTGTCGCAATGCAAAAAATAATATAAGAACAAAGTGACAATCAGAAATTTTTCGTAACTTTGCACCTACATTATAAAATTGCTTTTGCTTTAATGGATGAGACGCAGGTGCTTACTGAGTTGTATTCCGGAAATTACGAATATTATTAAATGTGGATTTCACAAACTTATATTAATACGAAAAAAATGAAAAGAAAAGTATTACTGTTTATTGCAAGCTTACTGCTGGGCGTATGTGCTCACGCTGCTGACGGTGACGTGTTTACCGGGATGACTTCGGAAGGCGTGGAAATGACGTTCGTGGTGGTGAGCGAGAGCGGGTTCACCGTGAAAGTGGGCGACGGCACCAACGCTGCTATCGCTACAGACTCAAGCGGCAACCTTACAATCCCTGCGTCTGTGGAGCATGGAGACGAGATTTATAATGTTGTGGCTATCAGCGCAAATGCATTCAGCGGATGTGCTGGCATCACGGTCGTGACGATTCCTTCCGATGTGACTTCTATCGGTGCTAATGCCTTCAATGAATGTAACGGTATGACGAGCGTGAACATACCGGAAGGGGTGACGGCTATTGCTGACGCTACATTCAAGGGATGTACCTCATTGACAGAGGTGACGATTCCTTCTGGCGTGAAGACCATCGGGATTAACGCTTTCAACAGATGCTCTTCTCTGACATCGGTAAGTCTTCCTGAAAGTCTGACCAGTCTGGGAAACTATGCATTCTACTCCTGCAGCTCATTGCCGGGAATTACCATTCCGGAGTCGGTTGCCACCATTGGAATTTATGCTTTCGCTGAATGTAAGGCACTGGCATCGGCGAACATCCCCTCAAGCCTGAAGACGATACAAGATTATCAGTTCTATAACACGGCGTTGACTTCGATTGAGATACCTGCAGGCGTGCAATATGTGAACAAGAGCTCGTTCAGAGGGTGCTCAAAGCTGACACAGGTTTATGCCAGGATGCAAAGTCCCCGTAAGTTCGGAGGCAGCGCGTTCGGAGGTATCAGCTCAAACTGCGGTCTGCACGTACCAGAAGGCCGTAAGGATGCCTATATAGCCGCTGGCTGGACTTCTGCTATCTTCAAAGGTGGAGTTGTGGAAGGTGACGACACTCCAACCCTGGGTTTCCGCATCACACAGACTACGGAAGAGGGAGTCCAGGTTTCTTATTATGTTTCTGACGTGGATAACATGTACGTGAGAGTAGGAAACGGAACTGCTACAGCCATTGACGCTGCCACCAGTGCGGAAAAAATCACGCTGCCAGAGAGCGTGGAATACAACGGAAAGACCTACACCGTGAACTCCATCTCAGCCAAGGCTTTTGCCGGATGCACCTCCATGGCGGGTATCGTTCTTCCGAACACCCTCACCAGCATCGGTACCCAAGCCTTCAGCGGCTGTACGGAACTCAATGACGTATATGCGCGTATGGAGACCCCATTTGTGTTTGGCGCCAACGCTTTTGAAAAAATCCACGCTTACTGCGGACTGCACGTTCCAGAGGGCAAGAAAGATGCTTATGTTGAGGCTGGTTGGACTAAGAGCGTGTTCGGCGGCGGTGTGGTAGAAGGTGATGACGCTCCAACAGCCGGCGCAACCTTCACTATGGCCAACGCTGATGGTACTGAGATTTTCTACACCATCAACGACATTGACGAGATGACACTGACCGTGGGCGACGGCACCAATCCTGCCATCAGCACGACAGCCACAGGAACGGTCAGTATTCCGGAAACTGTGGTTTATAATGGCCAGAGCTACAGCGTGAATGTTATCGGCAACAATGCTTTCAATGGATGCGGCAGCATCACGAGCGTGAACATTCCATCGGGTGTAACCACAATCGGTACATACGCATTTAAAGACTGCGGCTCGCTGACAGATGCCGTACTTCCTGCCGGACTGACAAACCTGGGAGCCGCTGCTTTCCAAAACTGTGTGGCACTGAAAGAAATCAGTATCCCTTCAGGCGTGAAGACCATTGGCGCAAGCACATTCAATGGATGCGGAGCGTTGACCACAGTGTCATTGCCGGAGGAACTGACAAGTATCGGCAACTACGCTTTCACAGGATGCAGCTCCCTGCAAAGCATCACACTCCCGGAAAGCTTGACAACGATGGGCGTATATGCATTCTTCAAATGCTCGTCTCTGACCTCTTGCAACATCCCTTCATCATTGAAGATACTTCAGGATTATGTGTTCTCAGAATCAGGACTGACAGAGATTGAGATACCTGCGACAGTGACCACCATCAACAAGAGCGCATTTAGAGGCTGCTCAAAGCTTAGCCAGGTATATGCGAGGATGAATCCGCCAATCGGTTTCGGTGGTAGCGCCTTCGCCGGTATCGGCAGCTTCTGCGGCTTGCACATTCCTGACGGAACGAAGGAAGCCTATATAGAGAAGGGATGGACGACGGCCATCTTTAAGGGCGGCATCGTTTACGGAGACGAGACACTCACGAACGGATATTCCTTCACTGCCACAAATGAAGACGGTCTTGACATCGTCTACACGATACAGAACTGTGAGACGATGACTGTGAGAGTGGGCGACAGCACGAACCCCGCCATCAACCCGGAACGAACTGGCACCGTCAATATTCCTGAGACGGTGACAGTGGGAAGCAACACCTATAATGTCGTGAATATATCTGCCTATTCGTTCAACGGTTGCAAAGGCATCACAGAAGTGAAACTGCCGGAGGGTGTGGTTTCCATAGGCAACTATGCATTCAA
>JAEEGL015348042.1_pt1 | contig 13961 bp, 10 predicted proteins | sample 9134231 | NCBI WGS metagenome assembly JAEEGL01 (sample SAMN16246548, study PRJNA631951) | gut metagenome | biome: gut microbiome; feature: rumen; material: fiber-attached | host: Bos | place: Iran: Karaj | collected 2018-10
CCAGTCCTGCTCAATGTTCAGGTCACCGGTCGCAAACCGGATGGTCGAATCCTGAACATAATCCTGTATAGTTGACCAGGTTTCACCGATTTCTTCCATTTCCTCCTGTGTATACATGATGGAGCCTGCGACCTCCGCCGTGCTTTTCCTTCCTGCCCGCCCTTTTTGAACCCGTTTTCGCGTTTTCCCCCAAAAAATGGTACAGGGTTCCGCTTTTTGCGGAACCCCATACGCTGGAAATATGAAGAAGACTCTGGATGTCTTATTCAACTGCCTTGGACAGTGCGTCGTTGACAGCTTCCTTGTAGCCGTTCATGGAAACGGTCACACCGGAAACCACATCGATATCCAGGCTCTGCTTTTCAACGGTCTGCGCCGCGTACTGCGGCAGCGCGACACCGCCGAGGCCTTCGGTTTCAGCATGCTCAAGGATTTCGACGTTTTCGATCTTGCCGTCCTTGATGATGACCTTCACCTTGATCTTGCCGTTGATGCCGTTGCCTTCGCCTTCGTATTCGCCGTCCTTGAAGGTACCGGTGACGTTCTCGGAAGCAGCAGCGATGGCGCTGGCGGGACGGGTTGTGCCAGGCGCGTAGATCTCGCCGACGAAGGTGGTCACAGGAGTGTCTTCGCTCTTGAACTCGCCCTTGGCACGCTTGGCAGCGTTGGTACCGGAGATGCGGCCGAAGACCATGGTCTCGCCCAGGTTGCCGGAGCCGTTGTACATATCGCAGAAGATGGAGCCCATCTCACCGGCTTCGAAGAGGCCTTCGATCGGCAGTCCGTCGGTGTTGATAACCTGGCCGAACTTGTTCTTGCGGGGACCGCCCTGGGTGTTGAAGTAGGTCGGGCCGATCTTGGTGGCATAGAAGGGGCCCTTCTTGACAGGCACCATGGTGTTGAAGGGACGGCCGTAGTCGGCATCCTCACCGGCGTCATAGCGCTTGTTGTAGGCATTGACCGCGGCGACGAAGCGCTCGGTGCTGAAGTCCGGGGCATCCTTGCCGCCTTCGGACTGGCGGATCGCTTCGGCCAGGTCTTCCAGCGTTTCACCCATCAGGACTTCGCCGGTGGCCAGTTCGTCCACATATCCGTCGGAGAAGGCGCTGACCAGCTTCTTGCCGGCAGCCAGCTGGTCGGAATCCTGCACCAGGTAGGCCGGCAGGGGCATGGGCGTGGAGATCCAGCGTCCGCCGATGTAGATACGGCCGTGACGGGTTGCTCCAGATTCATCCATGAAACGGTCGCCGCCCAGGCCGACGTAGATACCGCTGCCGGCGTTGGGGCCGCTGAACAGGCTCCGGTCCTTCGGCAGGGTGCCGCGTTCCGCCTGTTCCAGCAGATCCGGAATATGCTTTGCACCGGGAATCGTTCCATAAGACATGGAAATTTCATCCCGGGTATCAATCAGGAGGCGCGTACCCTCCGGCAGATCTGCCAGCTCCTCCAGGGTGATTTCCGTTCTTTCGGTCATTTATGTCTCCTGTTACAGTTCTTTTCGTTCCATGACTTCTTCGGCTTATCAAAGCACAAATCTGCCGGTTGCTTCACGGATCCGTTCCGCAAACAGGTCCGCCAGGATTTCGCAGCCTTCATCGGTCGGATGCAGTCCATCGTATGTCATCCACGCTGCTTCCGGCGGATAGGGATATGGATCCTCTCCTGGGGCAAACGGGATCCCGGTATAGTCGGGATAAGGCAGATCCTCCACCCGTTCTCCGCGCCTGACGCGCTTGAAACGGACCGCGTTTGCCGGGGTAAAACCGGAAAGGTCATGGCAGTTGACCGTTGCAACCTCTTCCAGCCTGCAGCATTTCAGAATTGCTGTCGAAATACAGGACAGTGTCTGTCCCTGTTCCGGTGCGTAGCTTCCCTTCGCATTGTTTTCCGGATCCCACAGGTACACAAAATCTGTGCGTTCCACCGGATTGCCCACAACAATGCAGGCCTCCGGTGCTGCTTTCCGGATATGATCCAGCAGGATTCCCAGGTTCCCCAGGATCGTACCGGCCGTTCTGCCGCTGAAATCAGCTTCCGAGCCCAGGGGCGTCCCCCAGTGCCAGTCGTTAGTCCCCAGCAGAACTGTATAGAGATCCGCTTCCGGAATCTTCTGGGCAATCCAGTCCTGGAATGTGGATCCGTTGATCCCGATATTGTTCAGCTTCAGTTCCGGGATCTTCTCCCTGATCCTGGAAAGATAGCCTTTAGTCACCCTGTATCCCGTTTCATCCAGGTGGTCATTCAGGTACGTAAATGAATCCCCGATGGCACACCAGCGAATTTCGTTCATGTCAGCCTCCGTCCGGTATCATATTCCCTGCAGCCAGCGGGCCGCCATTTCTATCCATTCCTGGCATTCAGGCTGGATACTGCCATTTTCTGCCGGATAAACCTGGTCGCTGGACAGGGACAAACCGTGTTCCCCGTGCTGCCAGATGTGCAGTTCAAAATCAACACCCTGCCTGCAGAGCGCTTCCGCCAGCAGAAGGCTGTTCTCCACAGGAACGCAGCCATCCTCCCGGGTATGCCACAGGAATACCGGAGGAGTATCTTTTCTCACGAATTTTTCCAGCGACGCTTCCTCCTTCAGGTTCTGATACTCATCTCCCAAGAGGTTTTCGATGGATTCCCGGTGGGCGTATTCCCCGGAGGTAATCACCGGATAGGAAAGAATCATGGCATCCGGCCTGCAGGCCTCCCCCTGTGGCATCTGATACCATTTCAGGCCGATATGCGCCGCCGCGTGCCCACCGGCGGAAAAGCCCATAACCGCGATCCTGTGCGGATTACAATGCCATTCCTCCGCATGGGCCCGGACATAAGTCACAGCCTCTGCCGCTTCCTCCAGGGCTTTCGGATAGCGGACCGGTGCCACGGAATAGCGGACCACCGCCGCCTGGATTCCCAGGGACAGAAGGCGCAGTGCCACCGGTTCTGCTTCCCGGTCGCTGCGCCAGGCATAGGCGCCGCCGGGAAAAATCAACGTAAGCGGTCTTTTCCTTTCCGGTTCCACCGCCCGGTTGTCTGTCAGATAGGTTTCCAGTTCCACTCCCGTTCCGGGAAGGGTAATGACCTCATGCCGCATATCGCTTTTCTCCCCCGCCAGAAGGCTTCCAACTGCGATTGTTTCACCCCGGTACAGTTTTGCCGGATTGTTTTATAGCATAGCACACAGCGCTGCCTCGGGCAATAAAAAGCCGTCCGGATTGTTTCCCGGCCGGCTTTTACGATTTCTGTATCAGTACTGGTAGGAATTCATCCGGGTATAGGCAGTCTGGGCAATCTCAAGGAAGCGCTCCAGTCCCATCATTTTCAGGTCATTGAGGTAGGCGTCCCAGTCCTGCTCAATGCTCAGGTCCCCGGTCACAAAACGGATGGTTGCATCCTGGACATAATCCTGAATGGTTGACCAGGTTTCCCCGATTTCTTCCATCTCCTCCTGTGTATACATGATAGGCCCCACGACCTCCGCCGGGCATTTCCCGTGGCGTTTCGGCACGGACTCCCACCAGGTATCCACGCTTCGTTTTGTCTCCTCGTCATAGGTAAAGTATTCATCCTGATAGGCCAGGCCGCCGAACAGCTTCGGAGGCATAAAGGTGCAGGTGTCTATATGCCAGATTTTGTCGGTGCTCTCGCTGCTCCACACCAGGTTGTCACTCTTGTAGATCGCCTTGTACCCGGGCAGCTTCTGTTTGCACACGGAATTTACATCCGCCCAGAACCAGTCAACGCCCAGCTCGCCGAAGCGAACGCTGATGGAAATCTCCGTGTCGCACAGTGCATCCAGAAACTGGAAGGCCAGCACCGGATCCTGTGCGTCCCGGGTGATGTAGGTGGTGTTCTTCCCCTTCATCACGCCGGCGCTGGTGTAGGCCACACCCTCCGGCCCCGTCAGCGGCGCGATACCGGTAAAGTCGAGGATCTTCCGGGACATGGGATTGGTCACCTCATCACTGTGCACGCTGAAGCAGCCCACCACCGGTTCCCGGTCTTCTCCGTTTTCAATGATTTCTTTCAGTTCACTGTTTCCCTGGGTAAAAGAAAGCGGTGAGAGCAGATTCTCCTCAACCAGCCGGTGGACATAACGCAGGCCTTCCCGGAAAGCATCCTCCGTAAACGGCGTGGACAGGATCCCGTTCTCCGCGTTCAGGCAGTAATCGGAATAATAGATAAAGGAATTCAGCAGGGTCTGCACCACATTTCCGGACCATCCTGTCGTCCCGACCAGGGGGATTTCATCCCGGATGCCGTTTCCGTTGGGATCCCGATCCCGAAAGGCAACGAGCAGGTCATACAGTTCCTCCGTTGTGGCAGGCAACTCCATTCCGATCTTTTCCGTCCAGGTCTTGTTCACCCACAGGCCGCGGCAGAACAGGTTGTTCGGGTCTATGTAATAGAACGGAAACGCATAGATCTTTCCGTTCGCTGCCGTGTTGTACTTGAATACGTTCTCCTTTTCTTCCGCTGTGCACCATTTTTCAAACCCGGCGGCAAGATTGACCCCGTATTCCCCGATGTAATCGTTCAGAGGCAGCAGCACACCGGATTCCCCGTAGCGCAGTACCGCTTCGTCCGTCAGTCCCACATCCAGCAGGATATCCGGCAGCCGCTGGTTCGTTGCCACCATCTGGTCAAATTTCTGCCTGGCCTGGCGGGAACCGTCCGGGAAGAAGACCCATTCAATTTTCACATTCAGGGTTTTCTCCAGAAGCTTTGTCAGGTAATTGTTTTCATAATCGGACACCTTGGTATTCAGTTTTGTTCCGATCACAATTGTGCGGGTTTCCTGCGTCAGCGGGTCCGGAAGGGCCAGCGCACCCGGAACACAGAGCACCAGCACAGCCAGTGCCAGCGTCAGGGCTTTCAGTTTTTTCATATGCATGCCGCCTTCCCTTTTTATGCTTCTCCGCCCGGTTCTGTTCCGTTCCGCATCGCGTTCGGCGAAATACCGTAATACTTTTTGAACGCCCGGCAGAAAGTATTCACGGAAGCAAACCCGCATTGCTGCGCGATATCCGAAACGCTGTCCCGGGTGGAGGCCAGCATGTTCCTCGCCTGCTCCATTCTTTCCTTACGGATCAGTTCGCCAACGCTGTGAACGCTGTTCTGCTGGAACAGGCTGTACAGCTGGCTGCGGGAGATATAGAATTCGTGGGCTATGCTGTCCACGCCCAGTTCCGGATCCCGGTAATGCTCCGCGATGTACTCTGTCACTTTCTGCACAAACTCCAGGTCATTTCTGGAACGGTCTGTGCTGATCTGCCGGATCAGGTCATCTGTCCAGCCTGTCAGCCGGACAAAATTCTCCTCCGCGGAGATTTCAGCGGCATACCGCGGTGGTTCAGGCAGGTCCGGGGCAGGATTCAGGTCCTGCAGGGCACAGCGGATACCGTAGCGGACGGCTGAATAGTTTTCCTCCGCCTCTTCCGCTGATACGTTCCGTGCAATTTCCTCCATTGCACCCGCCAGCGCCACCCGGTTTCCCGCGCAGATGGCCTCATAGATTTTCTGCAGGCCATGTACACTGAGGGAAGCCGTATGCTCACGGATTACGGCGGGATCCCCGCCGTTCAGGATCCTCATCCTGAACCTGGCCTGGGAATAAGCGGCGCTGACCTTGTCCGTTTCCGTAAACAGATCGCTAATCCCGTACATCATGCACACATTGTACCGGTCCATATAATAGGAAAACTTTTCTGCATGCGTACGGATATCTTCAGCGCTCAGCCTGTCCTTCGGCAACAGCAGGGCAAAGTGTTCCCTGTCTGGCTGAACCCAGGGTATCCGGTCACCCACAACTTCCTGCAGGTATTGTGCCGCCATCACGCTGGCATAATCGCCCTTCTGCTTATCCTGGCTGTATCCGGACAGATCAATCCGCAGCAGCGCAATCTGGTAGGGTTCCGCAAGCTCTGGAATCAGTCGCAGTGCTTCAGACTGATCATCCTCGCTGAGGATTACGCCGTAAAGCATCCGGGAAAACAGGGAAAGCCTCATCCGGGACTGGTTCTCATCCAGGGCTTTGCGCATCGCGTCCATCTCCCGGGAGGACGCGCTGATCCCTGCCATAATCTGCTGATACTCATCCCGGTTCTTTCCGTTTTGCTGGAAATAGCCGGCAATTTTCCGGATCGGCCGGATATGACGGGCCGAAAGATACGCGCTCAGGGCCAGGCCTGCTGCCACCGCCACAACCACATAAAACACGGTTCTCCGTATTTCCCGGTTCACAATCCTGTCAATGTATCCGGAGGGAATACTGATTTCCACGGACCCGCCTGTCATGGGAACATCCGCCTTCAGGGTATGCACCGTGCCGGACGGCGTTTCGCCGCTTTTCATCAGCAGGGTGCCGTCATATCCGGTCATCGTCATCACGGAATCTCCGGGAGCACCGGAATCCAGGAAATACTTCTGCAGCTTTGCCTCATTGATCAGCAGGCCTGTCACTACGCTTCCTGTCGCGTTCCGCAGGAGCAGCGTCATGCAGTTTTCACGCCGGCCGGAGGAGATGCTGACCGGACTGACCGGCAGCAGTGAAACAGCATTGTATCCTTCATCAATTTCCTTCGTCAGCGTTGCGCGGTCTTCCGGGCTGTATTTGAAATAACTGTCAAGGCAGCTGTCAAAATCCACATAGGAAACCTTTGTGGTCACACACATACCGCTTCGGGTGAAGAGCAGGAATCCATCCTCATACAGGTTCAGCATAGTCACCTGTGAACGGAATAAATCTCTCAGCTTGTTCAGGTAATAGCTGTATCGTGCCGGTGCCTCCGTGCCGGGTACATTGCTGACCTTCAGCATCTGGTAGGACTGAATATGATCCAGCACGTCGTTCACGGTCAGTGCGCTCTCCAGCTGCATATTGAACTGTTCGCTCTGATGCTCAAGCTGCGTCCGGTAGCTGTCCAGCAGGTTCCGGTACGTCACCTGGGGCAGCGTAAAGCAGATGGGACTGATGATCAGCAGCACAATCAGGATCACAACAATATAAGCGACAAAAAAGCGCCATATGATTGAACCTTTGCTGCGACGCCTGGATACAGGTTCCAAAATACGCACTCCCCATCGGAAATTGTCCGGTTAATAGAATGCAACTATCATACCAGAACACATCAAAATGCACAATGCCCGAACCCCTGTTTTTCCGCCCTTTTCTGGATGTTCTGTCAATCCCGGGACAAATTGAATATTGTTTTTTTCGGAAAAATTGATGCCATTTCGGACAAACGGAATATTTACTTCCCCCGTCCCCTGCCCTAACCTGTTTTTATTGATTAACGTTTTTTATATTCGCTGCTTCCGGTATTGATCGCGGCGGTTTTTTCCGTTACGCGATAATATAGATTGTTTTAGAAACAGGAGGTAGTCCCCCATGAAACCCATCAAATGGTTCCCCCTCTTCCTGGTCCTGGTGATGGCGCTGTGCTCCGTCTGCACAGCCCTTGCCGATGACACCGCCTACGGCGCGGTGGACCAGCAGTCCTATCCCCTCACCCCCGAAAAAGTCACCCTGACCATGTGGTATCCCAATGCCGGATCCATGGGTGAACTGGCCGACTTCAATGACGGCGAGTTCTGGCAATGGCTGGAGAAAAAAACCAACGTACATATTGATTTCATTGTTCCCACCTCCAGTGCCGGCGAAAGCTTCCAGCTGCTCTTTGCGGGTGACAATATGCCTGATATCATCGTCCACCAGCCCGCTTCCTATTCTTACAGGGACGGTATGGATGCCGCCATCGATGACGGCTATATGCTGGATATCGCCCAGCACCTGGACTGGTGCCCCAACTATGTCAGCTGGCTGGACAACCTGGAGTTCGGCAAAAAAGACTGCTATACCGATACCGGAAAAATGTACGGTATGTGGGGCTTCTGGCTCAACATGGAAGACGGTTATGCCGATCAGGGCATTTCCATCCGGAAGGACTTCCTGGACAAGGTCGGCATGGAAATCCCCACCACTTATGAAGAGTGGGAAACCGTCCTCACCGCCTTCAAGGATCAGCTGGGCATCGCAGCTCCCTTCTACACCAGCAAATTCGGTGTTGACCATGGCGAGCTGATGGCCGGTTACGGCATTGCTCCCGGATTTTTCATGGCGGACGGCAAAGTCAAGTACGGCCCCATGGAAGACAGCTTCAAAGACTACCTGGAAATGATGCACCGCTGGTATGAAAAAGGCCTGCTGGATCCGGACTTTTCCACCCGCCAGTCCACCGGCATCGCCGCGGACAACGATATGATCCTCAACGATAAGATCGGCGCCCTGATCGATTACGGCACCCGCATGACTGACGCTTATATCAGCCGCGGCGCCACCAACCCCGAATTCTGGGCAGTTGCTGCACCCCAGCCCAAGAAGAGCGCGGACGCTCCCGATCCCACCTACCGTAAAGCCACCAACAACTTCCATGCCATGACCGGTTACGTCCACTGCGTCAGCGCTGAAAGCAAGAATGCTGAGCTGGCCGTCCGCTGGCTGGACACCTTCTACGCCGCCGATAACTTCTGGAATTCCAACTACGGCATTGATTCCGAGGAAGGCCGCGTCTGGTACAAGGCTGAAGACGGACATCGCATCGGCAACTATGATTTCCGTTATTCCAATCCGGACGGACTGGACTCCGCCACCGTTCTGGTGAAGTACTGGGCCAAGAACCCGCCCATCCGCGTGGAAGCTTCCCAGATCGAGCAGATGCCCGCCGAACGCGCCGCTGCCTACCCCGTCTGGTCCAAGTATGAGCCCACCGCTTTCATTCCCAATGCGCTCACCATGACCGTGGACGAAGGCACTGAATACTCCAGCCTCTTCACGGATATCTCCACCTATGTGGATGAATGCAACGTGAAATTCATCATGGGCCAGATGAGCCTGGATGACTATGACGCTTATCGTGATACGCTGAAGAAGATGGGCATCGAACGCTGCATTGAACTGCAGCAGGCAGCGCTGGATCGTTACAACGCGCGCTGACAATCCGCAGGTTTCTATCTGACGGCCGGGAGCGGGCTCTCACCCGCTCCCGGCGTATCATTGCAGGAGGTTCTCATCCGTGGATAAGTCAATTGCGGGCCGGGCAGCCGGCCCGATGATACGGAAAAGATCCTGGGGCAGCATTGTTGCCCGGGATTTTCGTGCCAACCGGGCAGTTTATCTGATGGCGCTGCCTGTCATTGCCTATTTCATTATCTTCAACTATATTCCCATGACCGGAATCATCATGGCTTTCCAGAAATTCCAGATCAAAAAGGGAATCCTGGGCAGCCAGTTTGTGGGGCAGGATAACTTTGCCCGTTTTTTTAATTCTCCCTATGCCTGGCGTCTGATCCGCAATACGCTGCTGATCAGCTTCCTGGGGCTCCTCTTTTCTTTCCCGCTTCCCATCATTTTCGCCCTGTGCCTGAATGAGGTACGAAACGCGAAGTTCAAGAAACTCACGCAGACCATTTCCTATCTGCCCTATTTTATTTCCATCGTTGTGGTCGTATCCATTCTCTTTGATTTCTGCAAATCCGGCGGTGTGCTGACCCGCATTGCGGAGCTTTTCGGCTGGAAAGGCGGTGCGCTGATCTCCTCGCCGGAATGGTTCCGAACGCTGTATATCGGTTCCAACCTCTGGCAGCATCTGGGCTATAACAGTATTATTTTCATCAGTGCCCTTGCCGCCATTGACCCGCAGCTTTACGAGGCCGCCACAATTGACGGAGCAAACCGCTGGCAGCAGACCCTCCATGTCACGCTTCCCGGCATTGCCTCCACGATCGTTGTCCTGCTGATTCTCCGCCTGGGCTCCATTATGAGTGTAGGCTATGAGAAAACCATCCTGATGTATTCCCCCGCCACCTACGAAACCGCCGATATCATCGGCAGCTACGTATACCGGGTAGGCCTTCTGGACGCGGATTACTCCTACTCCACGGCCATTAACCTTTTCAACTCGCTGATCAACCTGCTGGTGCTGTACGTTGCGAACAGATTCAGCCGGCATATCAGCAGCACAAGTTTGTGGTAAGGGGAGGATGGAATCAATGCTGAAAAGAACCAGGGGCGAAAAAATCTTCGCCGTTTTCAATACCATTCTTCTTCTTTTGCTGAGCGTCATCTTCATCCTGCCAATCTGGCATGTGCTGATGGGTTCCATCAGCGACCCGCTGAAGATCAGTTCCTATTCAGGCCTGATCCTGTATCCCCTGGGTTCCGCGACCCTCGGCGGGTACCGGCTGGTTTTCAACAATTCATCGATCATCCAGGCTTACGGCTATACCCTTTTGTATGTTACGGCTGCCACATCCATTGGCCTGGTCCTCAACATCCTGGCTGCTTACGTGATGAGCCGTAAAAATCTGTACTGGGGCCGTGCCTTTTCCCTCTTCGTCCTCTTTACCATGCTCTTCAGCGGCGGCCTGGTTCCCGGCTTCATGGTCATCCGTAACCTGGGCCTGCTCAACTCCGTCTGGGCCGTCATCCTGTCCGGGGCGCTGAGCGCGTATAACATCATCATCATGCGCACATCCTTTGCGGAGATACCCGAAGAGATGCTGGAAGCTGCGCGCATTGACGGCGCAGGCCATTTCAGGATCCTGCTTCAGATTGTCCTGCCCGTCAGCCACGCTATTATCATGGTCATCGTGCTGTTCTACGGGGTTATGCACTGGAATTCATGGTTCAGCGCTTCTATTTTCCTGCCCCGCGCCCGCTCCAAATACCCGCTGCAGCTGGTGCTGCGGGAGATCGTCCTGCTGTCCTCTGAAAACAGTATTGTCGCGGATGCGGACGGTCAGGATGTCATGATCTACCGTCCCCTGATCAAATATGCCACCATCATGGTTTCCATCATCCCCATGATGGCGCTTTACCCCTTCGTCCAGCGTTACTTTGTCAAAGGTGTCATGATCGGCTCTGTCAAAGGCTGAGCATGACTCTGTAAACTAATCATCAAGAAACAGGAGACTCATCTGAATGAACTGTAAAACGCTCAAACCCTTCCCCGCTGATTTCCTGTGGGGAGCCTCCACCTCCGCCTACCAGGTGGAGGGTGCGAACCTGGAAGATGGCAAAGGGCCGTCCGTCCAGGATGTCAAGAAAGTACCCGAAGGGACCTCCGAGCTGGATGTCTGCGCTGATCACTATCACCGCTATAAGGAGGACATCGCCCTCATGGCGGAGATGGGCTTCAGGGAATACCGGTTTTCAATTGCCTGGACCCGGATCCTGCCGGAAGGAACAGGGAAAATCAATCCAAAGGGAATCGCCTTTTACGATGACCTGATCAACACCTGCCTTCATTATAAAATAGAGCCCGTGATCACGATCTTCCATTTTGACCTTCCGGCTGCCCTGAACAGGAAAGGCGGCTGGAGCCGCCGTGAATCCGTGGATGAATTTGTCGATTACTGCCGGGTGCTGTACAGGCATTTCGGAGACCGGGTCAAATACTGGCTCACGATCAATGAACAGAACATGCTCGCCATGCTGGGAAACGCGCTCGGCACGTCCCGGCCGACAGAGGATACAAACAGGCTGAAGCAGATCTATCAGGACAACCACCATATGCTCCTGGCGCAGGCCAAAGCCATGAAGCTTCTGCACGAAATGCTTCCCGGCGCAAAGGTCGGTCCCGCGCCGAACATCAGCCTCATCTATCCGAAAACCTGTAAGCCTGCAGATATCCTGGCAGCGCAGAACTTCAACGCGATCCGCAACTGGCTCTACCTGGACATGGCAGTATGGGGAACCTATAATCCCCTGGTCCTTTCCTGGCTGGAGCAGAATGATGCCCTGCCGGAGATTCTTCCCGGCGATATGGAGATCATGAAGGAAGCAAAGCCTGACTTTATCGCCTTTAACTATTACGGAACCAGCACCGTGGAAGCATCTGACGGAACGGAAAAGGATATCAATGACCATCCTGCTGCGGGTGCCCGGGTGGGTGTACCCGGCATGTATGCCCTCACTGAAAACGGAACCCTTCCCCTCTCCCCCTTCGGCTGGGAAATCGATCCGGAAGGCTTCCGGGCAACCCTGCGTGAGATCTATTCCCGCTATCACCTGCCGATGATCGTTACCGAAAACGGTCTGGGAGCCTATGACAAACTGGAGGCGGACGGCTCCGTTCATGACACCTACCGGATCGATTATCTCCGGGAGCACATCCGCCAGATGCGGCTGGCGATCGCCGATGGATGTGAGGTCTTCGGCTACAGCCCCTGGTCCGCCATTGATCTGGTCTCCACCCATGAAGGAATTGTGAAGCGCTACGGTTTTATCTATGTGAACCGGGATGAATTTGACCTGAAGGATCTGAAACGGTACCGGAAAGATTCCTTCTACTGGTATAAGAAGGTCATCGCCAGCAACGGAGAAGACCTTTAACAGGCAGGAGACGAAGGCTGGCCCTCCGTCTCCCTTTTTCATTATATAGCTAAGGAGTGTATTCCTGTGAGAATCATTTTTGTCCGGCACGGTGAGCCGGATTACACAAACGACTGCCTGACCGCGGCCGGTAAAATCCAGGCGCAGCGGGCAGCCCTGCGTCTCAGGGAGGAAGGGATCGGAGAAATCTGGTCTTCTCCCCTGGGCCGCGCGGCGGAAACCGCACAGGCCGCGGCAGGCTTGCTCGGCCTGCCGGTCCGTACGCTGGACTTCATGCGTGAAGTACGCTGGGGAAGCACAAACGGAAAACCGCTTTTTGCCAACGGCCACCCCTGGGATATCGTCAATGAGATGTCCAGGCAGGGAATCGACCTGACCCGTCCGGACTGGCGTTCTTCGCCTTATTTCCGTACAAACAGCGTAACAGAATATGTGGATAATGTTGAAAAAGGAATCGACGAATGGCTGGCCGGCTTCGGTTATGTCCGTGAAGGCACGGGTTACCGCCATCTGATCGAAGAGAAGGAACACCGGACCGTCGCCCTGTTCTCTCACGGCGGTTCCTCCTCTGCCGCCATCGGTCATATCCTGAATCTTCCTTTCCCCTACGTCTGTGCAGTCCTGCATCTCCGGTTCACAGGAATCACAATCCTGAAGCTGGATCGTTCCTCCGGATTGGGAACCCATCCCAGCCTGGAGCTTTCCAATGACGCGGAGCATATCCGGGAGATCGGCTGACCGCGGGTATGACCTGCATGAAAGCGCGCCATTCCGCCGTGCTTTTCCTTCCTGCCCGCCCTTTTAAACCTGGTTTCGCGTCCTCCCCCAAAAATGGTATAGGGTTCCGCTTTTGCGGAACCCCATACGCTGGAAATATGAAGAAGACTCTGAATGTCTTATTCAACAGCCTTGGACAGAGCGTTGTTAACAGCTTCCTTGTAGCCGTCCAGGGAGACGGTCACGCCGGAAACTACATCGATATCCAGGCTCTGCTTCTCAACGGTCTGCGCCGCGTACTGCGGGAGCGCGACACCGCCGAGGCCTTCGGTTTCGGCATGTTCAAGGATCTCAACATTGTCGATCTTGCCATCCTTGATGATGACCTTCACCTTGATCTTGCCGTTGATGCCGTTGCCTTCGCCTTCGTATTCGCCGTCCTTGAAGGTGCCGGTGACGTTCTCAGCCGCGGCAGCGATCGCGCTGGCGGGCCTGGTGGTGCCGGCCGCATAGATCTCGCCGACGAAGGTGGTCACAGGAGTCTCTTCGCTCTTGAACTCGCCTTTGGCGCGCTTGGCGGCGTTGGTACCGGAGATGCGGCCGAAGACCATGGTCTCACCCAGGTTGCCGGAGCCGTTGTACATGTCGCAGAAGATGGAGCCCATCTCACCGGCTTCGAAGAGGCCTTCGATCGGCAGTCCGTCTGTGTTGATAACCTGGCCGAACTTGTTCTTGCGGGGGCCGCCCTGGGTGTTGAAGTACGTCGGTCCGATCTTGGTGGCGTAGAAGGGACCCTTCTTAACGGGCACCATGGTGCTGAAGGGACGGCCGTAGTCGGCGTCTTCACCGGCGTCATAGC
>JAEEGL015779874.1_pt1 | contig 13961 bp, 17 predicted proteins | sample 9134231 | NCBI WGS metagenome assembly JAEEGL01 (sample SAMN16246548, study PRJNA631951) | gut metagenome | biome: gut microbiome; feature: rumen; material: fiber-attached | host: Bos | place: Iran: Karaj | collected 2018-10
AAAGATTTACAAGATATTATTGAGTTTTAATCCCTTTAATCAGGTCACTGCTTCTAATGACTTATAGTGATGAATGGATGTATCAACACAATGTATCAAGTTTTAATCCCTTTAATCAGGTCACTGCTTCTAATCAAGAAAAAGAATCTGCAAAACTTGCAGAGAAACAAAATAGGTTTTAATCCCTTTAATCAGGTCACTGCTTCTAATTGAATTGTTATATCAAAATGGTTTTACACCTCAAGTTGGTAGTTTTAATCCCTTTAATCAGGTCACTGCTTCTAATACTACCCTTCACAAATAGATACTTTATATACAGTTGCAAAGCTGTTTTCGCATACTTTTGTTAAATTATTCTTAATTATTGTTTTCATACCGAAAATTCCTTATGATTAACGACGTATTTCCTTGTCATATAAAAAATTACAATGAATCGCAAACCAAAGCAAATCTGGTACAAGTTTTTTTAATGCTTTAAGTTTGCGAATTGTCAAAGAGCAAATGTACCTTTTATTATATCATAAAATTGCAAAACCTTCATCAGGAATTTCTTCTTTTAATTTTGCATTAATTCCATATTTTTCTTGTTTCTGCCAATCACGTTCACAGAGTTTAAAAAACAACACAAAATCTTCTGTTTTTTCGATTATTCCTTCTAGTCTACTCTGTAATTGTTCTATAGTGTTTTCAGTAGCATTAGATTCAAAAACTGATTTTTGAACACGCCAGGCATAACTTTCAACACATTTTTCGACCTTTGCAAGACGCTTCACATTACGTATATCATAAACAATTAGCCAGTGTTTTATATCTGCCATTTATTCACCTATAAAATCTGAAAAGATTGAGGAACAAAAATTTCCCCTTCCCCAACAGTTGAAACAGTTTTTAAGCAGTTTTCACATAAAGGATAAATTCTTAAACTGTCATGTTTTATATCTATTATTTCTAAAAGACTTTGTTTTAATAATTCCAGCTGATTTTTTTCCATTTCGCATTCAAAAAAAGAATATTGAATTCTAATTCCAAAGTTTTCCAGCTTTTTTGCAACTTTTATGAGTCTTTTAGGATTTGCTATATCATAACTAATAAAATACATCATTTAAAATAATAAGCCTTATATTCAGTTTCTTCGCCATTGATAACTCGTTTGTAATGCTCTGCCTGCTCATAAATAATTCTTTTGTAAGATAGTTTATCTCCTGTAGGCTGATATAAAATCTGAGTTTCGAGTTTGTTTTCAAAAGCAGAAATTACTTTTTTTAAGCCAGCTTTACTCAGTAAAACGGCTTTAACATTAGTTTCACCAATCTCTTCTTTTGAATCAAATTCTAAATAACCAGAATCATTTGCAGATTCTAATGGATAATCCATATCTCCTTCAAAAAATATCTTTTCTTCAAAATCATCTTCTGTTAAAGTTCCTAAATTAAACAAAGCACAACAAACAGAATCTGCTATTGGAGATCGAAATTCTTCCATTAAATCAAAAACCAATGCTTTTGAACCATAATTAATCGAATGAAGATTACCACAACAAGCATCAAGCCCCTGAGTCTCTATTGCACTTTCTATACGATAAGATAAAAGAGTATACAGAAAGCTTAAAACAGCATTCACATTTGAACGAGGTGGATTTTTACTTCTTTTTTTGAATACAGCCCACTCGGGTTGAATATTATAACCAAAAACTGAAAAATACTGGCGGGCAGCTATTCCTTCATAACCGCGTAATTTTTCGATATTGTTCGAAGCAAGTGCATTATCCAAGGTATTTTTAATGGCATTTATCGAATTCAGCACTTGTTTTTCTTCAATTCCACTTTTTCGTTTAATCCGCTGCATAAAGCTAATTTGATTCTTGATTTTTCCAACAACTATGCTTCGTGAAACTTCTAATGATTTAACTGTATCATCAAGAATCCGGTATTGTCGTTGTCTTAAAAAAACATTTTTACTATCACCAAAAGTTAGTTTTCCATTGAATCTTCCGTTTGAAGAAAGTAAGGTCGTTGATATTTTATATTTTGCTAAAAGCCTGAGAGCATCACCAGTAATAGAAACATTTCCAATAATAACAAGATAATCAGTTTTAAAAGGAAACAGAATCGTTCGTGTTTCATCTGGCTGAACAAATACAAGAGTTTCATCTTTCTTTGTTAGTTTTCCTTTATCAGAAAGAATATAGATTGTTGCCATTATTCATTTTTCCTTTTTTTGATATCTTTTATAAACTCTGAAACATTCATGCTCAAAAATATAATGCCTGTAAATTTTTTCTCCTTCACACTCTTCTGTTTCTATCCGTTTTGTTACAGATTGAATTGGAATTAAACCTTTTTTAAGAGAAAAATCAACAATCATAAATGTTGCACCAAAATCCCCTTGAACAAGAATTACATCGTTACTTTTTGCTTCATCAAGCCAGCAAATATTTTTTAATATAGATTCATTCTCCAGATATGATAAAGACGGAATTTGAGCCCAATAAGCTTTTATATCATCTGGTGGAAAAACAATTTTACAATCAGAACCATAAGAATTTTTAAGTTCAGCAATTTGCCTTTGAGTAAGAGTGTGATTAATTAGCACAAAAACTTTTGTCATAGCCTCGTTCCGTCAACAATCTCTATGTCGAATTCCTTTGCGCGGTATAATGCAGATTCCTTTGTTATAACGCTTTGCGTATAAAGGTATGATTTTGCATTCAGCCCAAATTTTGATTTAATTATTGCCTGCGATTTATACAGAGTCTGATTCAACAAATCTTTATCATCTTTCTCATCAATAAAACTTTTGCACTCAATATAATGAAGCCGATTATCTTTGATGTAAATGACATCAAGCTCATTCGTGTCTTTTTCTTTTTCAATACGCACATTTAATGCTATTTTTTCGTCTGCAAGATTAAGCTCTGCTTTGATTTTCTGATAAACAAATTCTTCAAACCAGCCGCCGGTAATATAACGAATAGTTGAACCATAAACTGCGCTTGGGTTATAGCCAAAATTTTCTAATGTTTTAATTATTAAAGCCTTATCAAGTAATTTTCCTTCTTTTGTCACAAGTGATTTTTCGTCAATCATAAAGAAATTTAAGACCTTCTTTTCGTCAATTTTTTTCTTAAATGGTTTTACATTCTGAAACGATACTAATTGTTTAATACCTTCACGGTTTTCTTCTATCACATTTTTATAAATGGTTTTATTGTAATCATAATCTTTAAGGCAGAAATTGTCATACTTGAAATCAATACCGTGCGCTTTCATGTATTCTTCAACAGTTATAAAATCTGGAATTGAATATTCCTGATATTCAGGGTAGATTCTTTGCAAATTCTGGATTATAGGTTGATAAAAAATCTGAATGTCTTTTTTATCTTGAAAGTATGTGTAAGCGGCAAGACTCATTAATTTTGTGCCACCGGTCATATTCAAAATAAAGCTTTCATGCTGCCAGCCCGAAAACAAGCCGTCCAGTTTTTGATATACATCATCTACGTTATTTTCTTCTACCTTGATAACTTTCCAGTTTGCAATATGTGTTTCAGAACATTCCAATGCGGTTATTATGTTCAGCGATTTCTTTTTTTCTTCCATTTTTTCTGTTGATATAAAAAGAATGTCAACAGTCTGCTTTTGTCTGCTAAAATACCATTTCAAAAACTGAACATTCTGAATAGTTTGGTCACTTACAAGAAGTGTTATCAATGTGTCTGCCATATCCGTTTCCTTTTTACCACAAATGTTTTCCAGTCTTTACAAGGTTGTCTATATCATCATAGGCGTTTTCAATTCTTTCAATATGATACATTTCATACATATCATAGATTTCCTGTACAAGCCCTTTTTCTTCCCATGTTCTAAGCACATCTGCTGTAGGCAGCTGTTTTTCACACGCATAGTTTTCAATCAGAAAAATAAAAAAACGCATTTCATCTGTCATATTTACTCTCCCCTTATGTAAACAGATTCTCTAGGGTCGCCGGTTATCTGCTCTACTTCCCACATATCAAAAACAGCATAATCCGGCAGGTTCAATAGCCCGTTATCAGCATCTTCTAACAGGGCATGGGTCTTTGAAAGCAGAAAACTGCGCATGGCTTCCATTTGATTAAGGTTATATTTATTCATAATAAACGGAATTACCTGCCTGTCGTAGTAATCAAGTGCAAAATAAACAGTTTTATTCATAGCTATTTTACCTCAATAAATTTCAAAAAAGACAAGGCTTTTTCTGTCTTAAAAACATACTGATCTTTTAGTTTCTGTGGAAGCAGTCTCTTTATACAGGAATCTGCATCAAGAAATCCGTCCAAGTACAAAATGATAGTCGGGAATGTCTGGTCATTTGCAACCGGTCCAACAATCAAATCCAAGTTATTTTCTGTTAAAATATTCTTTCTGTTTGCTGCAACAAATTCAAGCCATTTTTCATCAGGCTTATCAAATCGCAAAACATTAAGGCTGGCAATATCAGAATCTTGAATTTCATAGCAAGATATAACTGGATTCCCTTCTTTGCGGATACGGGTAGAACGCGCTGCCCATTTTTTTGCCTGTTCAAAATCGCTTGTTGTATAAAAACCTTTGCCGAAATCTAAAGAACGCTGAACTTTTAATAAACGAGGTGCTTCAACAATTACATTGCTTCCGTGATATAAAATCATATATGCTCCTCAGGTGTAATTGTGCACTTACACCAGCCTAAAGGCAAGTATACACCATCATTGTCGAACACCCAGCGGGTTGTGCCATATTTCTTGTTTTGTGGTGCTCTGAAATTTTCTTCAAACGTAACAAACTCAACTTGACTCCATCTGCCTACGCGCAGAATAAAGCTGTTGCTATTTGAATCTATAATTTGTTTTAGCTCTTTGCAAAGCAGTGTAATCAATTTTGCATTATCCTCAGCGGCTTCTTTATAAAATGATTCATATTCATTCTCAAATTCACGCCAATAAAAATAATTGCAAGCTCTTATAATATCTTCTTTTGAGATTTTTTTGCTGACACCTTTTTGTTGCAGATTCGTCATTGCCAAATCTTTGTTTAAGCGCAAGTCTGCTGTTCCAATTATTTTGCTTTCTGATTGGCAAAGCTTTCCGCGGATAACTTCTGCTTGAACAAGGCTGCTGTTACAAACAGAGATTTCATTTTCATTGTTTTGTGCTACATTCTTTATTATACCCACAAGCTGTGTATTCTTTGCTTCAAAGTTGAAGTCACCAATTTCTACAGCGCGGAATGGGTCATTTTTTGCATTATTCTTGTTGAGCATTTTATTTTGAATTGTGCTTTCAAAGCTTTTCTTTTGATAACCACTCTTGCAGTTAGAAAAATCATTCTGCAATTTATCATAATCATCATCAGATAAAGCCGCCATTAAATCATTCAAAACAGCTGTTCTTATAGAACCTTTTATACTGCTGCCAGGTATTACAGGGTATTTTTTTCCAGCAGGACGATACATTTGAAGAACTTCTGCAGCATTCTGCAATGGGTCTTTTTCACTGTTCTCACTATATCTCCGAAAGAATTCTTTTGTAACTTTACATGGGTAATTCAAATCGTCCATTGTAAAAGCTTTATGAAAGAACTCTTCAAGCAATCTCATATTGTTACCAGATAATATTCTTTCAAATTCCAATGATTTCTGTTTGTCAGTCGCAATTCTTTTTAAAATGCCATCTGAAGAAAAACTTAGATACATACTTCCAATTTTGGGTATTTCTTTAACCATATAATCCAGTGGTGTAAGCTTTTCTCCGTTACCAATATGCACACAAGTTATAGGTTCTACTGTTAGCTTAAAAACTTCTTTTGACATAAAGACCTCTATTCAATTGGAATTACAGGTGCAAATGCACTTTGAACAATCCGCTTGTCTGCATGAATATTTGAAAGAAGCGTGCCTATATATTCAATCTTTTCATTGCTTTCAAATACAGCTCCTTCGTCATACAGAACAACGCTTTTCTTCCACGGAGCAAGGATACTGACAAAAGCCCCTCCAATTTTTCCGCTGCGAACAAAAATATCAGCCCTAAGCTTTTGTATTTTATTCATGTCTGGCACAATAAAAGGAGCAAGTGCCATATATTTTTTGCTTTGCTTCTTGGGCGCAACTTCTTCAATGCAGTCATGCAGATTTATTGCACCTTTGCCAGTAGAGCTGTCTGCTCCAAAACCATTTTCAAAAGCCCATCCTGCAATTTCAAGTATGCGCTCTTTTGAATAATCAGACAGAACATATAAGTCAAAAATTTTTTCTTTTGACCATAACTCTTCTATCGCATACAGAGAGCCTTCGTTTACCGTACCGGAAACTCTTGAAATTGAATTATGTGCATGAAACTCTTTTACAAAGACCTCTTCCTGCTTGCCGTTGTCTTTTGCATTTGTCTCAAGATAATCTGAAGCTTTTTCATATTTTTGCTTCTTGAGCTTTTTTATCTTTGCATAACTGTCTGCATTCAAAGACTCTGTTCTAACAACAGGTTCGTGCATTTGTTTGCAAATATAGCCGTGCGGAAAAGCTGAAGACACTACAAAAGCAGGTGAATCTTTTTTGCAGTCCTCAATGAATTTTGCAATTCCTTCATCACCTTCATGGTTTGCAATTCCCCAGGCAAAATGCCCCCAGATTGTGTCGCCTTTTAAGGGTGTAACAATCGGAGATTTCAGCTCAAATTCTATTCGATATAGTTTCATTTCCTTTTCCTAAAAAACTATAGTTCAATTGCTATGCCGTTTTCGTCTTTCAAATCTTTAAAAGCAATTTCGCCGTTTCCTCTTGTTCCGCCGCCGCCAAGATAGTCATTCTGCAAAAGACGCAAGCCCTCTTTTACAACTGAATCAAAGTATTTTTCGTCTGTTGCACCTTTATCGCCTGTATCAATTATGCGGTAGGCAATCTCAAAGTCAAATTCAACATCTGACACAACGCGCTCAATTGGACGAGGGTTTGCTTCTGCTGTTATGCGGTTCAACGAATTTTCGCTCTTCTCTTCTACAAGCGGTTTTCCTTCGCGGAATTTTTTGCTCCATTCTTCTGCCAATGTCGCATCTCGAACAATCAAACGTGTCGGGCCACGTGAATTTTCACTTACTTTTTCATTTCTGTTTGCGCTTCCGAATACGCGGCAAATTTCACAGTCTTTTTTTCCGCAATTGCATGGCTTTCCGCTTGTTTCAAGAACTTTCCCAAGCTTCCATTCCATTAAAGAACGCATTTTTCCTTTTATCGAACTGCCAGGAATATACGGTTCTCTTGTAAGAGGATTACGGATTATCGGGTTATCCATTCCACCGATTTCTACTTTTTCATTACCACCACCAATATGAAGACCTGTCTTTATTACAATTTTTCCAGTTATTTTCTTTGTTGTTATCTGTTTCATTTGTTTCTCCTTAACTTATTGAGCACTCTTTGGAGCTTTTTCATAATAGAATCCGTATGCAGCTTCAAACAAAGATACGAATACATGATAATCTTTTTCTGTCTTTATAAGGTTGATTGAAGAAGAGATGAATTTCTCAAGATTTGAATAAACACCTTTTTCATCTGCTTTATTTTTTGCTGCTCTTGCAACAGAATATGCAACCTTAGATTTTATCATCTTTATGTAAGGTAGTTGTTCTTCCCATTTTGCATCAGGCATAGATAAGACTTGTTCAAATCTTTTTACTTCATCAAAAATTCTACGAAGTTGTGTTGAACTCACACCAATGCTATTACCCCGTCGGTCTTTTCCTACAAAAGATTCTGCAATTTTTTCAGCTGTCACATCAAATAAATCCGACTTGGGTGTTTGTGTTCCTTGAGTGTAAAACTCTTTAATCTCAACGGCAGGTTTTGTTTCTGCTTTACTTTCATCACGGTAATTATTATTTCCATGACTCCAAGATTGATTATTGTTGTATGTCATTTATTCCTCCATTTAGTTTGTTCTCTGTGTATATAATGCGTAGCTTACAGATATGCGGCTTTTTATCATTTCATCTTTTGAAGTACCAAATTTCAAAAGCCAGTCTTTTATTTTTTGATTTTCCACATTGCGCACAACAATATACTTAAAGTTGCTCTTCCATGTATGCGCTTTTAAATCAATTAGTTCTGCAACATTGCCGCTGTTGATTTTTTGAGCGCGGTTTGCAAAACCTATCATCTTATAGACAACAGCTTGAGAAAGTGTCTTGTCCTCAAGATATTGCTGCATAAGCTTTGCGTCTTCCAAGCTCTTTTCGTAATCAGCCCAGCTTACAGTTGTATCAAAAGCCGTTATTGCATTTTTAACTGTCGAGTTACTAACCGAATAAGTTTTTGATTTATCGAGTGCTTCTTCTGCCATGTCTGCAATCAAGCTCACCGGTGTATTACTTGAAGCTAATGCAATTCCGCCAGAAAGCGTGAGCGAAGGATTATTGTTTGTTAGCTTTTCAAATTCCTTATGAAAATCACTTGCAAAGTGCATCACCTTATCCCATGCTCCAATAACACATAAATCATCACCGCCAGAGAATACTGTATAAATAGAATCTTTATAATCAGAATGTGTCTGAACAAAATGTGTAAAATATGCACTGAAAAAATAATGCAAAGCATGGCTCATGTCAGCGTATCTTGAAAAAGACATTCTCTTTCCGAGAGAACTAGAAAAGACAAGTCCAAGATTGTCTATATCAGCCTTGAACATTGCAAGTTTTTTGTTTCCGCAAGATTTCTCTGCAAGTTCTTCAAAAGAAAGAAGACTTCCGTCATCGTTTCTTGGTACTGTATATGGCAAATGCACTACAGGTTTTCCAGCTTCAAAAGTGTTTATTAGAGCGGAATGAGGTATTTCTTTTTTTGAAATATTTATCATATCTTTTATAGATGAAAGCTTATCGCTTTTATACACAATATAAGATGCTTTTACAAGATTTGCTCCTATATCTTTTAAGGTAGAGCAGTGCTCACATTCACCGTCTTTTGTCGTTGCTGGAAAAGTACCGCACTTTACACATTCCCCATTTTGTTGAAATTTTTCGTAAAAAGTTTCCAATATTGCACCGTTTTTTTGAAGTGCTTTTTGCATTTTCATCTGCTTTGCACAATCAGCATCATAGTCAATCGTGTTTATAAGTTTCTGTGCATTAGCTTGTTTAACATCTTCTGTAGTGGCTTCAACTCCGTCAGAAATAATTACAGCTAGTTTTCCGCCGTATTTATTTAAGAAGAATGTTTCTGTTTCAAGCTGAACTTGCGGAAGCAATTCTTTTGTTTTAGACGTATTTGGAAGCAGAATCATGCATTTACCGCCTGAACTTGTAATAATATTTGCATCAGGCATATCAAATGACTTAACAATATATCTTGAAATAATTTCTCCAAGAGCTGCTATTTCAAAACTTTTTGCTCTAAGAAGCCTTGAACTGTCTTTGTGAGACTTCAAATCAAAGATATATTTTTGAATTCCAGAAAAATCGCCTTTGATAAATAAAAATTTCTTTTCATCATTTTTTTGAAGTGCATTTTCTGATTGAGCATTACTTTCTTTTTGAAATGCATACAAACTTGCAGCAAATGCAGCTGTTGTCTTTGAATGTTGATAAAGGCTTATATCAGCATCACTGTTTGTTGCAGAAGGAATGCACCAGAAATATCGCTCAAATAGAGAATCAAGAGCCTGCATAAAATCTTCATATGAATGATTTATCTGCAGAGCCTTAAAATCTTTTACAAACTGGATCCACAATTCATTGTATTCATTCTTACTTGTTCTATTATTTTGTGATGCAAACATTGCATCATTTTCTAATGGAAGCATTTTGTAATACGCTGTGTTTGTCCCTCGTTTTTCAATAGAAATTGATGAAAGGATGTGAATCATCGGCTTTTCATAAAACTTAGCAGGATTATCATTTTCTATAGAATTATCAGATTCTTCTTGACCTAACACTGAACATCTGTCTGCACCGCTAGATAATCTATCTCCTTGCGCAACTATCCATTCTTCATACGATGAAGGAGAATGATGCTTTGCTGCAAGATTTATAACTTTGTTTGTATCGATTCCATCTGGTAGTACTTCACGATATTTTTCCAAAAAACCTTGTGTATATATAACATGTTGATGACTGTACCAACCACCTTTTTGAAGCTTACAAAAAATACCATCAAGATTTTTATTATACAATTCATGGCGACCAGCTCTTTGTGCAAATTTTCCTATATCATGAAGCCAAGATGCTAGTATTATTTCTTTAAGTTCTCTATCCATTTCATTCTCCTGTTATTTCATCCAGTAATCCAATTGCCCTAATCCAAAATTGGTATTTTTTCCTGCACTAAAAATACGAGCAAAATCAAGTAAAGCAATATCAAACCTTGAAAACATTCCTTTTAACTTGAAAGTTCCTAGAATGCCACCTAATTCCATAACTTTATTTTGTCTAGAAGAATAATGCTTTGTATCCTTCCAAACAAGATTTTTTTCACTTATTTCAAATGTTATATTTGAAGTATTATAATGAGCAACATCTTCAAAAGCGCCGTATAAAAAACAAAGAGTCTTACATCTTCTATAAAGACATTGCATAAAATCTCTGGAAGAAAAAAATTTTGTATATTTTCCAAAAACTTTAAACCTTAATGGAGTTTTTAATTCAATAAAGATTTCTTTTATTTCTTTGTAAAAAGAATCATTATTTTTGAAACTCCAAATTAAAAGCTGATTATCGGTATCAATACTTTGCTCATCAATTAAGATTGATTTATCAAGAATTTTCACATCTTTTATTCTAAAAGGAATTCGTTCTTTAAAAATTCCTTTTTGACCTGCCCTATGAAAAGCTGCGTATATATAAGGTAAATATTCGCAAGCTTTACCAAATAAGTTAATTGTAAATGAATTAACTGAACAATTCGTAAAAGTAAAAGGATGGCTTGCCCGATTTGTTCCAGGTGAAAATTGATTGTCTTTAGCAATTATCGTTTCAAAAATAAATGAATAAGCACAGGTTTTATTATAAGAACAAATTGTACATTCTTTTCCATGTGCAATGCAACATATCGAACGAAGATTATAACCTAAAACACTTCTAAGAATAAAAGCAAAATCTATGATATCTTTTTTTGAGTTTTTAAGTTTCTGTTTATCTATTGATATAAAAAACTTTACAGGTAAATACTTCAACTCCATTTTTTCACCGTATAAAATTTGTGAAAACTTTCTGCACAAATTCTGGCTGCGTAACTCCTGTTTTTTTTCCGGCTTCAATGCTTTTTAATACCCATGCCATATTTCTTGCCAGAACCTGCATTATCTGTATTCCTTCCGAATCCTTCAGCACATCTTCTGGAGTAGAACCATGCACCATGTTCCAGTATCGGGAAGTTATAAGAGGCTGCTGTGCATAAGTAATGTATTTATTAAGAACATCAAGCGAAGCTGTGGTTCCTCCGCGACGGGCAGAGACAATTGCACTTGCGGGTTTAAATGCCAGATACTTTTCACCTTTCCAGTAAAGTCTGTCTAAAAAAGCAAGCATTTCTCCACTTGGAGAAGCATAATATACAGGTGACCCCAAAACAATTCCATCTGCATTTTTTACAAGTTCTATAGCTTTATCTACAAGAACATCGATTTCACCAGTCACTGCTTTTTCACCAACAAAAAAAATCTCAGAAGCAACTCCCTGTTTTTTTAATTCTTCTGCTATTATATTAAGGGCTGTGTATGTGCAGCCTTTTTCCCTTCTGCTTCCATTAAAAAGAATAACTTTCATTTTTTCTCCTAATCTTAAATTTTTTTTGAATCTATCCTTACTTTAATTTTGAACCAACCTTAAAGGCATCAGCAATAATATCACCTATTCCTCGATAAGTATGATGAGCTGTTTCATAAATAATCGGATGAAATTTTGACAAATCAACTTCTCCATCTGTAAGAATACTTTCATCAACACTTACATTTTTAATTCGACCGATATATTGTTCTGTACCTAAAATCTGAACAAGTTCACACTCAAGCGCAAGCGGTAATTCTTTGAACAAAGGCGCATCAATCAGATTACTTTTTACAGGTGTTAATCCTGATTTTTTGATTTTGTCTTTTTCTTTATTTGCAGAAACAATTCCAACATAATCACACGGCACAACAGTTTCTACAGTTCCCATGCTTACAGAAAATTCTTTTTTCAGTTTGATATTCTGTGTTGTCTTATGCTCAGAAAGACAAATCATAATCAAATCTGTATCAGCAATGCCACCCCAGGCAGCATTCATTGCATTTGCATTTCCGTTTTCATCATAAGTTCCAATTATTAAAACTGGCTGTGGAAATAAATACGGTTTCGAACCTAAATCTTTTCTCATATATTCCTCCAAAATTTTGTCTTTGAAATATGATTAATTTACTTTTGCTTTGCATTAATAAACTACATTTTGAACATACTTAATTTTTCATCCAGCCGCAAAATACTTTCACTGCTCAGATTTGCATTCTTTTGAGCTGCTATTGCATCTTTATTTATTTCACTGGAATCTTTTTCTATTTCCTTTATTCCAGACTGAATCTGATTTGATGCTTTTGAAAGATTATCCATTTTATACATAATTCCGTTTGTGCCTTCCATAATTGCACTCGACATATCCCGGGTAACACTTGTAACATTACTTATCTGCTGGATTCCTTCAAGAATCTGTGTACTTCCGTTTTCCTGTTCAGTCATTGCCTGAAGTATAACCTGTTCCTGGGATTTCACCTGATCAGAAAGTGTATAAATATCCTTGAAACCTGACTGCACTTTTACAGTATTGTTACATACATTATTTATATGCTCAGTCAGTTTTGTCAGCTGTTCATCAATTATTGACCCCTGCTGATTTGATTTCTCTGCAAGTTTTCGAATTTCATCAGCTACAACTGCAAATCCTTTTCCTGCATTACCAGCATGCGCTGCTTCTATTGCGGCATTCATAGCAAGTAAGTTTGTCTGAGCTGCAATATTTTGAATTATTCCAGAAGCTTCTTTCAAGAAAGCAGATGCCTGTCTGATATTTTCAGCTGACTCTACCGCTTCTATAACATCTTTCTGACTTTTATCTGCAACACTTGATAATTCTGAAACTGCTTTGGAATTTTTTTCCAGGATACCAAAAACAGAATGGATATTTGAAACCATCTGTTCAATTGCACTCGATGATTGTGCAACACTTGTAACTTGAGTTTCTATACTCGAATTTAGTTCATCAATTGCATTTTTAATTTCAGAAACTGTTTTTGTAGTTTCGTCTACAGCAGAAACCTGTGATTCAACATCGTTGTTTATAACTCCAATAGTAAGAATGATTTTTTCTATCGAATCCGCAACAACCTCAGAATCTTCACTGAGTTTTTTTGCATATTGTTTTGTTTCTTTTGATGAAACTGCAATATTTTCCAGAAGATTTTTTGTCTGTTCAACCATTGTATTTATCTGCGAATTTAAAAGCCCATGTTCTTCACGGCTTTTGATTCCAAGCTTTTTTACATTATAATCATTTGCAGCAATGGATTGTGTAACATTTAAAACTTCTTTAAGACGCTTTGCATCACAATTTGTAATCATAAAAATATCAATTGTCGTAACAATAAGTGCAAAAGCAGACATTGGAATAATCTTAGTTTTATATACATGCCAGATTGTAACATCCTCTGGACGCAGTTCCATTCCCCGGTTTGCCGCAAGTGTAAGTAGAATAATACCAGTACAACCTGTTATTGTTACAATAACTTTTCTCGAAATAGAATTGAACTTAACATCCTTTGCACGAAACGGCAGCCAGGAAATTGTTTCTTCAAAACGAACTGTCCATAACACATAAAAGAAAGTTGATGATACACAGTAAGAGCCTATCGAACTAAACCAGGGATCATGCGAGATAAAATGGATTCCAGTAATTTTACAGGCATATTTGAAAAGCAAAACCTGAAC
>JAEEGL016424177.1_pt1 | contig 13961 bp, 10 predicted proteins | sample 9134231 | NCBI WGS metagenome assembly JAEEGL01 (sample SAMN16246548, study PRJNA631951) | gut metagenome | biome: gut microbiome; feature: rumen; material: fiber-attached | host: Bos | place: Iran: Karaj | collected 2018-10
TGAACTCAGGATACTGATCGATGTAATCATCGAGCGGAATAAGTGCATCAGCATCAACAAGAAGATTCATTTCATCCGAATCAATAAAGTCAGGATACTCGCCGCCTGCTATAAGTGTACCGGTTGCTTCTGAAGCGGTCTGGCCTGTAAGCCATGTTTCCTTAACCCTTACACCCCACTTATCAGCGATCATCTGAGCGATCTCATTATCGTCATCGATCTCTTTACCGGGCATTGTAATAAACATTGTGAAGTCTTTAACCTCACCGCTTGATGCGCTGTCTGCATCACCGGCATCATCTGCATCATCTGCTGTATCAGCCGTATCTGCCGCACCTGCTGTGTCTGCTGCTCCGCCTGCAGGAGCTGCACCGGTGTTTCCACCACATCCTGCGAGCATTGAAGCTGCAAGGATAGAGCTTAACAGTAAAGCTTTGATTCTCTTGAATTTCATCTTTTTCCTCCCTTTGTAAAATGAAATGTGATATGATCACCCGGATTGACTTATCGGAAGCCGCACCGGATGATTCAATATTATCGGTTTATCATTTTTCGGACAATATACAAACTGAACCTAAAAAGGGGGTAAATTATAGACAGTGAAAAAAAGTATTATTTGTATGATTATTTATGTGTTTCATTTCTGAATTTAGCAGGTGAACAGCCCATAAGTTCCGCAAATTTATGCGTAAAATACCCCGGATTGTTATATCCGACGCGCTCTGCTATCAGGGTTACATCCTCGTTGGTATCACGCAAAAGCGTGGCTGCTGCCTCGATCCTTACAGAGCAAAGATACTCCTTAAACGAGCAGTCGTACTGCTTCTTAAAGAGCCTTCCGAGATATGATGAGTTAACATAATATTTATCCGCCAGATCTTTAAGAGTCAGGTTCTCCATATAATGTGTACGGATCTCCTTCTCTATATCACCCAGAACGCCCGGAGATATACTGCTGCGTATTTCCGAGAGCCTGTCTGCGTACAAAAGTGCCAGCTTCTTAAGTTCATCCCCCTGTTTATCGGGACTGCCCTTAAGGATTATCCTGTCAAGCTCCGAAAAGCCTTCCCATGTTCTCCCGGCGCCATCCTCATTTTCCGGCAGGTGGATCAGCCTTACCTTAAGATAATTAAGGTTAAGCTTTGCGATGCTCCTGTCTTTTCTCATCCCGCTCATGCACTCACACAGGACGTCCACACAGCATCCTATCTCCTGCTCATCATTTAGATCGATGGCAGAAATAAGAGCGTCAAGCTCTTTCTTATACAGTACCTTTCCCGGCTCATCACTTTCCTGAATAACCGGATGATTTTCAGCAGCATCATACGGTCTGACGTAATCCTCTGCCTCAAGCCTTTGCAGAGTCTCCGTGATCTTAGCTGGTGTCATGGGCATTACCATGTATTCCCTGCAGTGATACCTGAGCGCCTGCTGCGCATAATTAAAGCTCTCTGAATATGTAAGGAAGACAAAGCATCTGTTTTCAAGCCTCTCGGTCGTGATGCGGTACAGAAGCTCCAGCCCGTTCATACCCGGCATTTCAATATCGGATATGATGAGCTCATAAGAACCGCTCTTTACCATGTCGTATGCTTCTGCACCGTCTTTTGCGCACAGCACGGCATCATAGCCCATCGATTCCCAGACTATTTCTGTTTTAAGCATCTCCAATATGGATAAATCGTTATTTACGAGCAGTACTCTCTTCATTATTCACCTGTATAATAAACCGGCATGATCCATTTTCATATACACTATTCCAGATTAAGCCTTTTCTGCATTACGGAATGTGTGATCATATACATTGCGCCGCATATAAGGTATTCGACAACAACCGCAACTGCGAAGAATACGATCATTGCATTTTCATTATTTTCAAATATTTCAAACCACATATCCGGAGCCATCATTCCGATTATTGCAAGATACTGCGATCCAAAGGTACTTATTATCTGCATGATCACTCTCATGCCGAAATACACTCCTATCGCAGCCAACACCTTGTTCTTCGAAGCAAGCTGCCCTATGCTGATACAGGTATAGCCTGTGAATGTCGTAAATAACGCCTTACCAAGCATTCCGAATATAAGAATGATCATAAAAATGACACCCTTAAACATTCCCATATCAAAAAATGCTTTATTAAGCTCTTCAAGTAAATCCATCAGCATGAAGTCTTCGCCAAACGCGCTTGACATAAGCACAAGAATAGCCGTGAGCACTACCAGCGCGCTGATGATCCGCCATATAATGCACACAAAGGTTTTTGACAGGATGAGCTGATGTTCGGTAACCGGCAGGGTATGCATAAGATATCCCTGATCGGTATAAAGATTTCTGTAGAATCTTATATAGAAATAAATCGTACATCCCACCGCCAGTACACATATGCTTAACACAAGCAGCATAAGATATCCCATGCATGCCAGCATATACAGCGTATCTCCGTTGTCATTGCGCTCAAGCGAATCAAACAGGGGTTTTACCGCAGATGAATTTCTGTAGAAGAAAACGACACCGAGAGCTGACAGAACAATAACTGCGGCGTTCATTATCACCATCAGCTTCCACGTAGCCTTCCATTCATGTTTAAACAGCTTACCTAACATGCGAACACCTCCCTGAAATGCCTGTCAACGGAGCATCCGTATTTATCACGAATTTCAGCCGGAGTTCCGTAGAGAACGAGATGTCCGTTCTTAAGAAAGATAACCTCATCGAGGATATTCTCTATATCCGAAATAAGATGTGTGCAAATAAGCACTGTAGAACCGGGATTATGATTTCCGACTATCGTTCTTATTATATAATCCCTGGCTGCCGGATCCACGCCTGCTATCGGTTCGTCCAGTATATACAGCCTGGCATTTCTGCTCATTACAAGAATGAGCTGAACCTTCTCCTTGGTTCCCTTGGACAGAGTCTTAAGCCTCGCCGTCTCATCTATATTCAGCGAAGCTATCATCTCTCTCGCCCTGTCGGGATCGAAATCTTCATAAAAATCGCGGAAAAAATCAATTATATCAGATACGGTATCCTGTGCCTCAAGATATGTTCTCTCAGGCAGATATGATACAACACTCCTGCTTTCCGGTCCGGGTGCAAAGCCATCCACATACACCTCTCCAGAGGTTGGCTTAAGCAAGCCGTTTATCATCTTAATAAGTGTGGTCTTACCACTTCCGTTAGGTCCCAGCAGGCCTATGATGCGCCCGCTGTTTAATGTAAGAGTCAGATCTGACACCACCGGTCTTCCCGGTCTGTAGCACTTCGTCAGATTCCTGCACCTTAATATCGGTTCCAATTTCCTACCCTCCGTTTATATCTTTTATTATGATTATTGGATTGTTCCGCCGGCTGCCCCGTCCGATACGGGAGCCGTCATACCGGCAGATTCACTCACCAAACCACCCATAGCTCCCAACGCACCTCCTGCCGGATTCATTCCGGCCATTCCGCCTGTCATCGCTGCGGGCACCGAACCCGCTGAATGACTGGGCATCATACCCTTAAGATAATCCATATCAGCCTTCATTATAGCCTTATTCTCCGAAAGCCTGTGTTTTAGCTTAAGCTTGTCAAGCTCCTGCTCATTCATATGCGGATCCACTATCTCAACCGCATCCAACATCTCGGACATTTCCCTCAGCATTTCCGACTGTTCGTCATCCATCTCGTCGAGAAATGCACCCATCTGTTCCTGCATATCCTCTCTCACAGCTTCAGCCTGCTTCCTTGCCGCTTCCTTCTCAAGCTCCTGCTGCTTCTTAGCCATCTCTTCCCGCATGGCCTTCTCATTATCCTCTATGAGCTTAAGCTGCTTATCCAGAACCTCATCCTTCATATGTTCATATGCATCTATTGTCATTGACCCCGATGCTTCCCGTTCCTCCATCTTCTTAAACAGCTCATCCCTCTTCTGCGTATTGGTTACCAGCTCCTCCAGTGTCAGATTATTCTTCTTCCGCTCTGCAACCACCTCCATCTTTCTTGCATGGGTCAGAGCAAGCTGAAGATCGTTGCTGTCGCCATCCGAGCTTGCCAGCTTACGCTTGATCTCGCTTATCTTACGCTTCGCCGCCACTACCGCCTGACCTGCACTGGCAGGGGTCTTCGCCCTCATTATCTTATTGGATATTTCCTTGAAATTATATATCTTACCGCTGTTTAACAGCTTATCTTCCTTTGTCTCGTCACTGTCATCAGTACCGTTAACCGAATTGTCTGCACCGGACATAAGGCTCATGCCGCCTGAATTAGCCTTCTCTTTTTCAAACAGATTACGCAGCTGATCCTGCATCTGTTTTCTGACAGACTCCTTCGCATTGGCATCAACCTTAGCGGTTCCTATATTCCACCCTGTATTTGTCGTATTTCCCATATTGGTCTGACTGTTATTCATACTGCCGACGGCTGTTCCTCTGCCGTTTCCGGCGGACTGCGCATACAGTGAATTAAACGGGCTGTAACCCTGTCCCTGTGAACCTATCCTCATATTCCATCCTCCATGATCCAGATAGGATATATTATATATATCGACTTATGTTTATCAAATATTAACAGGACAAGGTCGCTGCAGCGCTCCTTCCTGCAACAGCACCGGATGAAAATGCCCACTGCAGATTATAACCCCCGCAGGTTCCGTCAACATCACACAGCTCTCCTACTATATACAGTCCCGGAATCTTCCGTGATTCAAGCCCATCGGTAAGCTCGGATACCGAGAAACCTCCCGCGGTAACCTGGGCTCTTTCATAACCGGCATCTCCCGTAACCGTAACTCTTAAATCCTGCAAAATACCTGCAAGCTTCTCAAGCTGCTTTTCCGAAACATTTCCGGCAAGAGATCTTGGTATGATCCCGGCAACACCGAGACAGTACTCAGCGAGCTTTTCGTTAAGACACAGGCTCAGCGCCTCATGGGCATTTCTGTCCTTCCTTATATCACTCCTCCGCTCAGGATCATATTCTCCCTTAAAAGCCCTGCTTATAAGCTCTCTCATCTCCTCCTCTGTTTCATCCGGAAACAGATTTATATGCACTGTTACCTTTCTTCCGTTCGGAAAGGCAGCAGTAGCATATCTGCTCATCTGCATAATGGGTATTCCGCTGATATTATCCTTGTTAATGATTATCTCACCGCGTTCCTGTGATGCATTAAGACCGTCTATCGTAAGCCTTACAGAACACTTCACCCTTACTCCCGCAAGCTTTGACAGCTTCTTATCTTCAAACATAAGCGGAACAAGCGCCGCACGCTGTCTTACCATCGTATGCCCCATGCCTGCAATAATGTGGTTGAGATTCCCGTCGCTTCCGTGAGCCGGACTTGCCTTTCCGCCTGCAGCGGCTATAACCTTCTTACATCTGTATATCCTTGAATGGGTTCTTACCGTAAAGCAGTCGGGATTCGGTATTATGTCAACCACCATCTCCTCACAGATTATGCTGATATCCAGTCGTCTGCACTCAAGAAGCAGCACATCGGCAACAGTCCTTGCCTGCTCATTATACGGATATATATAATCACCTATATGCCTGGTCATCATACCAAGGTTATGAAAGAACAGCAGCAGATCATTCCTGTCATAATAATCCACTATCATCATTGCATACTCAGGATCACTCCCTCTGTATACTCCCTGTTCCATATTAAGATTCGAGAAATTACATCTTCCGTTTCCCGTTGCATACAGCTTCTTAAGCGGTCTGTCATTTCGTTCAAAGACGATAACATCCGCCCCTTCCCTTGCCGCCATTATCGCTGCCATCAGTCCTGCCGGACCTGCTCCCGTCACAGCTACATCGCAGGTATAAGTCTTCTCTTCTTTTATATTATTTCTACTCATTTCTGTTCTCTTATCAGCCGTATGTCCTTGTAGATATCACTCCACCGGCTATTGCAATGACCGCAAGGCCCGCTCCGGCCGATATCACGCCAATCACCCTGCTGCTGTCACCCCTTTGATCTATTGATGCTATATAGTATTCCGAAGCATCTTTGGGATTATACTTCATTTTTATCTTCGTTCCCAATCCAAGATCCGTATTAAGGGTATAATGCAGCGTATACACCTGTTCATCCACAGTATACTCAAGGTCTGTCTCATACTGAAGGCTCTTATCCTCTTTGCTGCCCTTTTCTTTAACTTTTGTTACTACCGCCTTCGTATCCTTTGTACACCTTGCTATCTTCTGCTCATTAATCCTGCTGAACACAAATATTGATATAAGTCCGAATACTATCAGTACGGCACCGACCACCATTGCAGGTATGCGTGTAGAATCACCCATCGTAAGCCCTCTGTTTCTTTCATGATCATATGATTTCGTGGTGTTGACAGGATTTTACCCTTTAATCATATATTTTCTGAAGTAATTATTCAATGCTGCTTCATGTTTTCAACTATACTTTGTGCATACTCGGGAACTATTGTAAAGAAGCTCTCCTTCTCTCCGAAAGCATTGACAGATACGGCATCGGGAGCATATACATTAGGCTCTGCCTTTCCGGTCATTCCGCTGTCCCACCACAACTGAAACCATCTTAGCGCATTCCGCTGTCTCTCCTCAAGAGCCTTGCCCGGAACGCCCTCATATTCGGCAAGAAACTGAGTCGTATAATACATGGTCATATACCTGTACAGATGATATCTGTATATATACTTAAACAGATGTCTGTACTGATTCCTTGCCCGGTCATTTGCAACCATAGTCGGATCATCATCCATTATCCAACCGTATTTGTAGTCATGTACCTCATTTCCATACGAATCGATTATAAGATTATCCTCTATAACCCCATAATGCTGGAACGGGCCATCCTTCTCCACTCCGTTTTCCAGTATGAAAATATTGGAAGCATTATTCTCGCAGATGAAATCATGACCGGCCGCGCGCGAATAATCGTTCCATTCCGGATCCGTGCCAAGTACTCCGTGCTTATCATTAAGCCTTCCGTGCCATGCAAGTCCCGCAGATTTTTCAGCATATTCAAAAGCCAGTTCCCTGGCCGAATTAACGGTTCCCTGTCGCGCCTCATCCGTATTGCTGCGATCCCAGGCATCACCCGATGTTGACAGTGCCTTTCCATTCTCCCAGTCCCAGCTGTCATACATTATACCGGTTATGTAATCGTTATTGGGAGTATTATAATAATCGTCATTACATACCCCTTTGCGTAATGATGTGTCAGTCGCCTTAAAATCCGTTATGTCCTCCGTATTGTCTCCCGATGGACTTATGGTATCAGTCTTCGTACTGAATTCGACAACATCATCTGCCACGTAAAAAAGTGACGGATTCCATCCGTGTTCTACAGTAAACGCATCCTTACCGGCCCATGTCCATCCTTCCAAAGCATTATCCGAAAGCATGCCCAGATCAACCGTACGGTCTCCCTTCCAGTAAATCTCACCGTGATCAGCCCATGAATTCAGCCAGGCTGCCCGGCTGTCTCCCGATGATGTGTCCAATGTAAAGGCAAGCTGCACCAGCGGATCACACCAGCTGCCCTTAACCGGCGCCTCACTCAGTATCCATTTATCACAGTCCCATACGGCTGCTCCTTTATTGATTCCGTTATAGAATTGCAGCCCTTTCTTCGCCGCGTAACCGGTCAGCTTCGAATTCCTTCCGGGAGTACGCTTCGTATGTACGGCTGAGCCGCGGGCGGTCTTTTCATCATTAGCCTCCTCAGCATCTTGACTGCTTTCCTCCACAGCCCCTTCTGTTCCGTCTATCCTTATATCATTTCCTTTAATAAGGTCTATCTCGGAATTATCCATAATAACTATATTGTCTTCTGAATCGGCCAAGACACTACTGCTTTCCGATTCTCCCGTCCTTGCGGTATCCTGATTTTCATTAATGGTTCTGCTCTCTCCCGCTTCAGTTCCAATGATCTGGGTACCCGAATAAGTATCCGTCCACTGAGCAAGTCCTATACCGGCCTTATATATATTATCGTGGCGCTCGAAATACCCGTTCATTTCATCCGTACCCCAGTAATATTCGGTTATGAAGTTACGTTTGACAGCTTCCTGTTTCGTATATCCCAACGCCCAGGGCTCATAAAATACAGCCTCTACAGCTGTGGGATCCAATCCCGATTCCTGCTCCCAGTTTCCCAAAAGGGCACATATCTGCTCACCTCTCAAACCGTAGTATGTGGTTTTACCCTTACTTCCACCCTCTATCGGCTTAAAAGAACTCATCGTTGACCATATACGCCTTGCCAGTTCACGTTTGTTAGCTTCTATATTCTCCGAATACCCTGTCAGGTCACTGGCAGGATCCAACGCTACATAATCACCCGAAACACTGTTACCGCTCACATACGGGTCAGAGGGAATAAATGCCCCGCTTCTTGCATTTGCCGCAGCATCTGCACTGCTTATCCGATTACCGTTTTTAAAGCCTACCTGCTCCTCATTCCCGAAAATGGCCTCTGATCCTACGGTCTTATATTCCGTATCTCCTACTACTGCAGCACCCACGGAAGCTGCACCGTCCTGAAGATTTTCTTCATTGAGCAACCCTTCATATGCAGTCTTTCCCTCTGCGATATCAGCAGGGATAACAGCAGATATTACCAGAAACATAACGAGCACATGCGGAACGCTTAAAAGTAGTATCTGCGGAAGCACCGACCCGAATTCAGCCGTTTTATCCTTAAATCCACTGAACGCTTTAGCTATCTTTAGGTTCTTTACGGAATCAAACTCTTTAAAATTCTTTAATGCTTTAAGTATCTTTATTGTGTTTTGGATTTTTGGGTTTTCCCTGATCTTGAATTTCTTCAGGTTCTTGAACAGTTTCAAAACATCCTTTTCCTTCTTGTCTACATTTATTTAGATATTTTTATATACGGTGAATATCTCTTATCACCATGCTCCTCTAATCCCTCTTCAAATATGACACATATGGTTCAGGTGCCAAAGCTATATATATACATAACTGTCCGGCCATGCCCTGAAGTACAGATTAAGCCCGTATTCCCGGGCAAGCTCTGCAGCCTGTACGGTGGGAACCGACTTGGATACCAGTCCGGCCACGCCGGCCCTTATACCCTTCCTTACCATATCCACGGGTGTCCTTCCCGTCGTAAAGATCAGGCATTCCGATGGATCATAACCCTTTACTGCCATTTCCCCTATTGCCTTATCAAGGGCGTTATGCCTTCCTATATCCTCACAGCCATATACCGTCCTGCCCTTATACATAAGGTAGGCGCTCTGTGTACCTCCGGTTTCTCTGTGAAGCTCTCCGTCCTTTTTGAACCGGTCGGTAAGCTCAAATATTTCCCACGGTCTTATTTCTCTGTGTGGAGCTATTTTCTTAAGTGGTCTTGAAGTCTTTATATAATTTATATTATCCGTACAGCATGTCTGTATCTCCTGTGATACGGTTATCCTGCCATATCCAAAAGAAGCATCATTATCATCATTATCATCTTTATAAGCATACCGGTTTCTGTCGTCTGTGCCGTTGTTTTCTGTATCCAGGCGCTCGGCGGCTTCTTCCGTAAGAAATACCCTCGCTCTTTGTCCGGTCTCGCATATATAGATGTTTTCAATATCCTCCACGCTATCCACAAAGCCTTCGCTAAGAAGCCTTCCCACCACAAGATTGACAATGTTGCTTGCGGTACAGACAAGCCTTATGGCTTCTCTTTCATTTATTATTATTGTCAGCTCATGCTCACGTAATACTCTGTGTTCCTCCGTGAAGCTTTCTCCATTCCGCTTCATGATACACATTCCGGCTGTTTCCGTGTTATCCGGTTCACGGAAACGATCCTTTATCTTCAAGAAAATCACCTCTGACTGTATTTACTTATGTAAGTCATCTGTCCGATCGCCACTCAGATAACCCCATATTTTTCCAATGCCTTACTGATACCGTCACATTCAAGAAGATCCGTGGTATGATCACAAATCTCCTTAACCTTATCATCCGAACGTCCCATGGCAACAGATATTCCTGCCACTTCCAGCATTTCCCTGTCATTGACACTGTCGCCGAACGCCATGGTATCCTTTGTCTCCATATTCAAAAGATTACATAGAGTAAGTATCCCGGTGCCCTTGTCAAAGCCCTTCGGCACCATCTCGACCACTTTCTCATCATGCTCATCAAGTATCATGTAGGTATAGATATCCGAAAGCTCATCGAAGCATCTGTCACTGTCGGAATCCCTGAAATCACAGGATAATTTATTCATCCTCCAGTTGCCCCAGTTATCGGTTATGCCGCGGACATCCGGACCGATCTCTCTCATGACCTTTTCAACATACATATTTCTCCTGAAATCATCCGCATCAATATACAGATGCTCCGGTCCCTCAAGGATCGGCTTAAGACCGTTGCTTCTTACTGATTCCATCGTTCTGACGGAGTCCTCACGACTGACAAGATGATTCAGTATTATCCTGCCGTCATATTCGATCATACATCCGCATGCCGAAACAATCCCGTCGAATCCAAGGCTAAGAAGCTTTTCACTTCTGACATAGGCTCTGGACCGTCCGGTATTTATAAAGCATTTATGGCCTTTTGCCTGTGCCCTCTTTATTGCCTCTTCCGTACTCTTAGGAATATAATTCTTATAATCCCAAAGGGTACCGTCTATATCAAAAAAAATCAGCATATTATCTTAGTTTCCGTTCCAGTTAAATCTCGAAGTGATCTCCACAAGCTCCCTGACAGCCTCTCTTGCATCCTGAAGCTTCCTGTACCCCTGTTCATTGGAGATACGCATTTCATTGGATCTCTCCGCTATATCATTTATCCGCTCGGCGGAATTACCTGTCATTCCGTTAATATCATCGGTTGCGGATACTATCTCTTCTATATGACTCTCAAGCGAATCCGTACCTGCACGGACACGTGACATTACATCGATAAAGTAATCCGCATCCTCTCTGTAACGCGCTCCCGAATCACGGAACATTCCATAGTCTGTAAGTACGGTTTCCTCAAGGAATGAAACAAGCTCGGCGATACATTCATTCAGATTGGATACGGCGTCGCTTACCTCATCCACTATTCCGCTTATATTGTCTACGGTATTTAAGGTCTGTGCCGCAAGAGCTCCGATCTCATCCGCAACAACCGCGAAACCACGTCCCGCATCTCCCGCACGGGCTGCTTCGATACTTGCATTAAGGGCAAGCAGATTGGTATTCGAGGAAATGCTCTTTATATCGTCTGTGAGCTCATGGATACGGTTTACAGCCTTTGATTTCTCAATCGCCTTATCACTCCTTGCCTTCATGACTACATACATCTGCTGGGTCTTCTCACTGGATAAGGTACTCCTCTGCTCCATCTCACCCGCTCTGTTCTGTATTTCCCTTGAATCCTCCTCACTCTTAACTGCCAGGTCGTAAATCTCCCTCGTCTGATGCCTTGCCTCTTCCACATTATGAACGATCTGTGCTGTATTGCCTGCTGCCACCTTCATTCCCTCAGCCAGATGTCCGGTCTCTGTATTATTGTCATCGGTACGGGAATTATTCTCCCTCATTATCGTATCCAGCTCATCGATACTGCCGGATATTGTATGCTCCACATTAACAAAGGAACTGACCATATCGCGGAAGGATGCCCGCATATCCTGAACTCCGTTCGCCATCTTTCCTATCTCGTCCTTATGAGATGTAAGATCCTTACCGCCGTCACCGGAGCTGAGATCGAGCTTCGCAGTCTGTCCAATGATTTCGGTAAGTACGAGAATAGGCTTCGAGAGTCCGTTTCCTACCAGGAATCCCACAACAGCACTGACGAGCACGGCCAGGACAATAGCTCCGAGTATAGTGTACAGCAGGGAATATGCTTCCGAATATATCTCGGATTTCGGTGCCGTCAGTAAAAGAACCATTCCGTTGTGCAGAGGATTGGCTACCATCATTTTGTCAACGCCGTTATATTTGTACTCATATGCCGTGTCTGCCCCACCGGCTGAAGCCAGATAGGCACCTGCTCCCGCAAGTGAGCCGTCAAGTTCGGAAATGTTCTTACCGGGTTCAATAGCTTTGTGATAAAGGATACTGCCGTCCGTTCCCGATATCACGCCATAACCCGACTTAAACAGAGATAATGAATCCACTTTATCGGTAAGTGCCTTAAATGAGATATCCATTCCGACTATGCCGATCGAGGTACCGTCTTCTGCATAGATGGGAACCACGTATGAGATCATGTATACGTTTATATTGCTGTTTAGATAGGGATCCATCCAGATAGGCGCTCCGTTCTGAACCGGTATATAATACCAGCCCACATGCTCAAGATCCGAAGGATCATACATGGAAAAATCCGTGGGAGTCACGGCCTGGAATGGATCCGTCAGATTATCCCTTGTAAGGAAGCAGCCCGAGGTTGGGTTGGAATATTCCGGATTATAACGGATGTAGCTGGTAATGGCTCCGTCCGTATGCTCCGAAAAACGGAATACCTGATCCAACACCTCATAAGTATATGCATCGGCATAATTCTTGTCAGAGAAAAATCTCCTCTCGCTTATACCGCTCTTTACTATATCGGCAAGGATATTAACAGACTGTTCCACTCTGAGAATGGTGGAATCCAGCTCATTCGAAACAGCTGCGCTCTGATTGATCATACTCCGTGTGGAATCCGCTTCCGAAATCTTCATGGTTGTCCTGATAGACAGAATGCCGACAATCATGGCAGTAAGAAACGAACACAGAATGATCCCGAGAATAATTTTAATTCGTATGGTCTTCATAGTAATCCCTCTCATACATTATTTGAGTGCAAAAACAACAGTTGCAGCGAACGGATTTAATTCGTTTACTATGGCTATATTATACTTCTTAAAACCATGCTTGAAAACATACTGTTCTTATTTCTTTTCTGTATTTTGGCTGGCCTGTCTTTTTCTTTTTTAACGGAAACTGTTATTCATACGTTTTTATCAGTATACTTAAAAGCATTTGACAAACAATCTATATACTTCGTCCACAAGCTGTATAATATAATGCCTCTCCAATCATTATATCTACCTATATCAGACGATAAGTCATAATAGCTCGTCAGCTGCCGTTTTATTCTTTTGTTTATCGTACAGGCAGGCTGCACAGCTTTCAGAAATTCTCATATCTGTCTCATCCTAACAGCATCGCCGGTTTTTTCCCAATATACACACCGGCAATACATCCCCAAATACTCAAAGCAATATATTCCACCGCTTAATATATTCCACATATTACTTCATTCAGTTCTCCAACAACCTCTTCAGTATCTGCTCTCTGTTATTTATGAACATCTCCGTCACCTGATAGCTGTCTGTCTCCTCATAGGTGCACGGATGGATCTCTCCATCATCAAAGCTCAATATCTCCGCACCGGGTATACTGAGCAGGATCGGCGAGTGTGTGACGATGATGAACTGTGACATATCACCGGCACATCTGACGATCTCAAGGAGCAGGGTTAATTGTCTCTGTGGAGAAAGTGCCGCCTCCGGCTCGTCCAGAAGATATATGCCATTCCCCTTGAAATTGTTCTGTGCCATTGCCAGGAAGCTCTCGCCATGCGACTTTTCATGAAAATGCAGCGGTCTCCCTCCGGGACCTCTGCTGTATTCATCCTCAGCCGTTGCTACGTTGTAAAAGCTCTCTGCTCTTAAGAAATACCCCCAGCCCGGCTTGTGTATCCCTTTTATCAGCCGGATCGCCTCACAGAGTTCCGAATGAGAATCATATGTCGAAAAGCTGTAGTTCTTAGTTCCGCCCTCCGGGTTAAAACCATACGCCACAGCTATCGCTTCAAGCAGAGTGGACTTGCCGCTTCCATTCTCACCCACAAAGAACGTGATCGGCTTATGGAATATCAGGCTGCTCACTCCTGCGATCGACGGAATATCCCTCAGATAGCTTCCTCTGCTGATCTTATCCCAGTCTATATTTATTCCCTTTATATGCAGCTGAGCA
>JAEEGL011613449.1_pt1 | contig 13960 bp, 13 predicted proteins | sample 9134231 | NCBI WGS metagenome assembly JAEEGL01 (sample SAMN16246548, study PRJNA631951) | gut metagenome | biome: gut microbiome; feature: rumen; material: fiber-attached | host: Bos | place: Iran: Karaj | collected 2018-10
AAAGACTTTCAATGATGAATACATTAAGATTAGAATCATATTTAAAGAGAAAACGATTATTGATACTATAACTAACAAAAAAGATTTTTATGATGAAATAAAGAAAGTTAACATAAATTATACATTAATTGATTAATAATAGTATTACGGTTCAACTACCTTGTTTCTTGCTCCGCCATTCTGAATCGGTGTCGTAATTATACGATATTATATACATTAAGAAGATCAGATGAAAATCTGACCTTTTTTATTTTTCAACGGTTGGTTTATGTTCACAAATAGACTCTAATAATGGACATAAATTAATCTTAGGAGTTATAAAAAATAACTTGATTATCTTGTATGTGCCGTAACAACGGCATTTTTTTATATATCTTTGGACACCATATTGTATATTTTGACTATTTTTTAATATATTTTATATCTGTTGGATGCCTATATGGTGTCTATTTTTTATGGTGCCTATGGTGCCCAAAAGATAAATGTTGAGAAAAAGTGGCAAAAATATAAGCTTTATATGAGTAATGTGTGGCTAAATTGAGGGAAAAGTGTTAAAATATGTTATAAAGAGATATGAGGTGTTAAAATGAGCGATTACACAAAACTTATACCCGAATTGAGAGCTGCAATGAATGTCTCTCAAGAAGATTTTGCAAAACTTTTAGGCGTTTCATCCGTTACTGTTTCAAGATGGGAAAATGGACATGTGAAACCTACTAAAATTGTTAGAATTAAATTAGATAAATTATTTATTAGATATGATATAAAAAGTGAGGACTAATAAAAATGACTGATTTAGATTTAAAAAAATTAAAAGATGATTTATGGCATTCCGCTGATATTTTAAGAAGTGGTGCACATATTGCAGCAAATAAATATGGTCAACCTATTTTAGGACTTATTTTTTTAAGATATGCTGATATTTTATTTAAACAACATAAAGCGGAAATTGATAAAGAGTATTTTTCAAAAAAAGGAAGCAGAGCAGAACGTACTTATAAAGAAATCTGTGTTGAAAAATGTGGATTTTATTTTCCTCAGCATTATGTTAAAAAAGTTGATTATACTTTAGATGAATGTGCTTACTTTGAATCAATTAATAAATATCCTGATACCGCACTTAAAGCTACGGTCATAAAAGAAGCAATGCAGACGATTGAAGATGAAAATCCTAGACTTCAAGGTGTTTTACCGAAGGAGGTTTATGGTCAATTAGTTCCCGAAGAAGAACCAGAGCTATTATCAAGAGTAGTTCGTATTTTCAAAGATATTCCTGAAAATATTGAAGTTGATTTGTTTGGAGAAATTTATGAATTCTTTTTGGGTGAGTTTGCTTTAAGTGAAGGAAAGGATGGAGGAACTTTCTACACTCCAGCTACTGTTGTTAGATACATGGTTGAAGTAATTAAGCCTGAAGCTGGAGAAAAGAAATTCTTGGATCCTGCGTGCGGTTCTGGTGGTATGTTCGTTCAAGCAGCTAGATATATGCATAGACATAATCAAGATGCTGATAGAATGAAATTTAGATGTTATGGTGTTGAAAAAGAACCAGATACAGTTAAGCTAGCAAAGATGAATCTTATTTTGAATAATGTTAGAGGTGAAATAACTGAAGCAAATTCATTCTATTCTAATCCTTATGATGCTGTTGGTAAATTCGACTATGTCATGGCAAATCCACCATTTAACGTTGATGAAGTTCTTTATGAAAGAGTAAAAGATGATAATAGATTTAATGCATATGGAATGACAAAAGGAACTAAAGGAAAAGGAAAAGATGCAAAGGAAACAGTTTCAAATGCAAATTACCTTTGGATTAGTTATTTTGCCACAGCATTAAACGAAAAAGGTCGAGCAGCTTTAGTTATGGCTAATAGTGCATCCGATTCAGGTTCAAATGATTTGGAAATTAGAAAATCAATGTTAAGATCGGGAATTATTAAACAAATGGTTACTTTACCATCAAATATGTTTACATCAGTTACACTTCCTGCAACACTATGGTTTTTTGATAAGAATAAGCCAGAAGAACAAAAAGATAAAGTATTATTTATAGATGCAAGAAATGTATTTACACAAATTGATAGAGCCCATCGTAAATTTAGTGATGAGCAAATCAAAAATTTAGGCATCATTACAAGATTGTATGATGGAGATATAAAAGCATTTGATGACTTACTAGATGAATATAAAAATAAAGCAATTGGAATCAATAAAGAATATTATGAATCACAAATTAATTGGTTGCTTGAAAGATTCCCTGAACATAAATATCAAGATGTTATTGGACTTTGTAAAGTAGCAGAAATTGGTGAATTAGAATTCAATGAAGAAGGAGAAGTAACCAAAGTTGCTGAAGATTCCATTGCTGATCAAGGTTATAGTTTAAATGCTGGTCGTTATGTTGGAGTAGTAATTGAAGATGACGGAATGTCCGAGGAAGAATTCAAAAAACACATGAAAGATTTGAATAGGGATTTTGAAATATATTCAAATGCTGCAAAAGATTTAGAAGTTGCTATTGCTAAAAATTTAAAGGAATTGTTTGGTGATTAGTATGGAGTTTACTTTAAATAGAATAGGTGATTTATGTAATTCATCTTGCAGTGGTGGTACTCCTAAAAGTACACAACCAGCTTATTATGAAGGGGGAACAATTCCTTGGCTAACTACAAGCGAAGTAAATTTTAATGATATTTATGATACTGATAATAAAATTACTCAGCTAGGATTGGAGAAATCATCTGCAAAATTTATTCCAGTAAACAGCGTAATTGTAGCTATGTATGGTGTTACTGCAGGAAGATCAGCTATAAATAAAATACCATTAACAACAAATCAAGCATGTTGTAATTTACAGATAAATGAAAAAAAAGCCAATTATCGTTATGTATATTATTATTTAATGATGCAATCAAATCAATTAAACAAATTAGCTAATGGTGGCGCTCAGCAAAACTTAAATTCAATCATTATAAAAAAATTTAAAATATTAATTCCTAGTCTTGAAAATCAAATTAAGATTGCTAAGGTTTTGAATAGCTACGACCAACTTATTGAAAACAATAATAAACGAATCAAATTATTAGAATCAATGGCTGAAGAACTATATAAAGAATGGTTTGTTAAGAAAAAAGAAAACTGCTCAGTAAAAAAATTGGGAGTATTAATGAAAGATTATTTTAATGGTGGATGGGGAAAAGACACACTTGAATCGAAAGAAAAAAATAAAGGGTATGTTATAAGAGGGACTGATATACCAGATATTTTAAATTCTTGCTATGATAACATTCCTCTTAGATATCATTCTAACAATGATATTAAAAACAAGCAGCTTGAAGAAAATGATATTATTATGGAGCTTTCTAACGGAAATATAAATAACATTGGAAGAACATTGCTTATTACAACAGACATGCTTAAAAAATATAAAAATCTGATGCGTGCAAGTTTTTGTAAAACAATGAGATTTAATAGTAAAAAAGACTCTTTGTCTGCATTACTACTAATAAGATATCTTCAAGATTCTGGAAAAATGTTTTTCTATAAAAACACAGGAACTAACGGTATAAATAATTTTAATTTTAAGAGGTTTTTGAGACAAGATATATATATTCTTGATGACGATATTTTTAGTAAAGTATGTAACTTATATGAATTAGCTAATAATTATAGGCAAAGGAATTATAATTTATCATTGCAACGTGATTCATTATTACCACGACTTATGAGTGGTAAACTTTCTGTGGAGGGAAAGGAGGTAATTTAATATGCCAAAATCATTTATATCTGAAGATGATATTGAAAAAAGTATTCTTAAAAAAATTGAAGATGAGCATCTTGAATATGATGCTATTTTAACATTGGATCCTTCACCTGATAAAATGGATGTTCTTCCTGATGGAACAGGTAGAAGTGATAAAAAAGAATGTGTATTACCTGAAGTATTATGGGCTTCTTTAAAAAAAATTAATCCTAATGTTAAGGATGAATATCTTAAAGAAGTGTTTAATGATTTAAAAGCTGATTATACTGATACTGATATTAATCAAACTAATTATGATTTTTATAAGAAAATAAGAGATGGTATTAAGTTTGAATATACAAATAATAAAGGTATAACTGATTTTTCATTTATTAAATTAATTGATTTTGATAATCCAAGGAATAATAACTTTACAGCTGTTACTCAAATGTGGATTAAAGGTAGATATCAATGGCGTAGACCAGATGTATTAATTTTTGTTAATGGTATGCCATTAGTTTTTATTGAACTTAAAAATTCTACAAGAAAAGTAGAAGAAGGATATACTGATAATTTAACAAATTACAAGAAGGATATTCCAAATTTGTTTGCTCTTAATCAAATTTGCGTATTATCTAATGGATATGAAACTAGATTAGGCGCATTTAATTCCTCTTATGACTTCTTCTTTGAATGGTTAAAAGAAAGTGAAGAAGAAAAGATTAATAGAAAACAAATATATGAAGATGGAACATCTGTATATTATTTTGTTAAAGGTTTATTAAGAAAAGATAAACTAATCGATTATATTGAGAATTTCATCATGTTTGATAACGGAAAGAGGTTATCAAAGATCATTGCAAAAAACCATCAATATATCGGTGTTAATAATTTAATGAAATCATTAAATAATAGAAAAGAATTAGATGGTAAGCTTGGTGTTTTCTGGCATACACAGGGTTCAGGAAAATCATATTCTATGGTTTTCTTTGCTAGAAAAGTGAACAGAAAAGTGCCTGGCAATTTCTCATTCTTAATCATTACGGATAGAGATGATTTAAATACCCAAATTCATAAAACTTTTGTTAGATGTGAAGTAATTGGTAGTAAAGATGAATGCAATCCAAGCAATTCAAAAACTTTAAGAAGCTATCTTTCATCTAACAAACCATATATATTTACTTTGATTCAAAAATTTAGAATTGATAAAAAGAATGATGAAAAAGTATATCCTGTCTTAACAGATAGAGATGACGTTATTGTATTAGTTGATGAAGCTCATAGAACTGAATATGCAGATTTAGCTGAAAATATGAGAAAAGCATTGCCTAAAGCAAGCTATATTGCATTTACAGGTACACCACTTCTTGGAACAAAACGATTAACAAATAGTTGGTTTGGTAACTATGTTTCTATATATGATTTTAAGCAATCTGTTGATGATGGAGCTACTGTTCCACTATATTATTCTAGAAGAGTTCCAGAGGTCGGATTAACAAATAATTTCTTAGAAGATGATGTTGTTAACGTTATAGAACAAAATGATTTAAATGAAAAGGAAGCAACATTAGTTGAAAACTCACATTCAAAGATTCTAGAAGTTATTAAACGAGAAGATAGATTAAAGAAAATTGCTAAAGATATAGCTCATCATTTCCCTAGACGTGGATACCTAGGTAAAGGTATGGTTGTATGTGTTGATAAATATACTGCAGTTAAAATGTATGATTTAGTTCAACATTATTGGGATGATGAAAAACTAGAATTAATTAGAGAAAGAAATAATGCTAAAACCGAAGAAGAACGTAAACAATTAACAAGAGCATTTGATTATATGAATAAAGTTAAAATGGCTGTTGTAATTTCTGAAAACGATGATGATGATAAATTTACTTCTCGTGGCCTAAATATTCAAAAACATAGAGATGAAATGGCTCGTATTGATGAAAATGGTTATGATATCGAAGATAGATTTAAAGATCCAGATAATCCATTAGCATTAGTGTTTGTATGTGCTATGTGGCTAACTGGATTCGATGTAAAGAATCTATCAACAGTATATTTAGATAAGCCAATGAAATCTCATACATTAATGCAAGCTATTGCTAGAGCTAATAGAGTCTATCCAGGTAAAGAATGTGGTCTTATTGTCGATTATATTAATATATTCTCATACATGAAAAAAGCATTAGGCGATTATGCAACTGGTGATGGTGGAGATGAGTTACCAGTAAAGAATATGGAAGAATTAATCAGTTATTTAGATGCTTCTATTATGGAAGGTGATTCTTTACTCAAAGAACAAGGCTTTTCACTAGAAGATTTAATTGCTGAAGAAGATACAGAAACTAGACTTGAAAAATTAAGAGAAATATATAATAAGTTAGTTTCAGATAAAGAAGTAAGCGATAAATTTAAAGTTATTACTAACTTAATGAACAACCTATATCAAGCATCAAAGCCTGAAATTTTTGAATATGATTGGAAAAACGAAAAATTTTCTCCATTATTATATTTAAACGGATTATTTACTAACTCTGTGGACGATAAGAAAATTGATAAAGCTAGAAGAGAATTATCTAAAGTTTTAGATTCATCCGTTACAGCATCTGAAAGTGAAGATGAAGAAACAAATATTGTTGTTAATGGTGAGAAGGTCATTGATTTATCAAAGATAAATTTTGAAGAACTTAAACAAGAATTCAAACAAGTTAAGTATAAGGCTGTTCAAATAGAAGATTTAAAGGAATATATCGAAAAACTATTAGAGCAAATGCTTAATAGAAATAGAACAAGAAGAAAATTTGCTGAAAGATATCAACAAATTATTGATAGATATAATTCCGGAACAAATGATGCTGAATACTATTTCGAACAATTAGAAAAATTGTTAGAAGATTTAAAGGATGAACAAAATCGTCATACATTAGAGGGCCTAACAGAAGATGAATTAGAAATCTATGATTTATTACTTGTAAAAGGTAAGAAATTAAATAAAGATGATCTACAAAGAGTTAAGCTTGCTGCTAAGAATCTTTATAAAAAATTAACAGATAATAGAGATTCATTATTAGTTGTTGATTGGTTTAAAGATGAAAATACAACATTGAATTTAAAGAATGTTGTATCTGATTCATTAGATGAAGATTTACCTGAAAGTTATGATAAAGATATCTTCCAATCAAAAATCAATTTATTAATGTCTGTATTTATTGATAAAGCTGTTCAAGGTATGAGAGTTGCATAAAGTAGAGATAGTATGGATTGGCTAGCATTCGCAGGTAGTATATTAGGTGGTCTTATTGGAGGCTTATTTACTTTTTGGTGTTAAACTCACTTTAAAACATGGTAAAGAAAAAGAAGCCAAAGATATTTTAAGAAAAGCAGATGAGACTAAGCCTAGATTAAAAATCGTAAAATATTTAGATTTTAATTCAACTAAAAACAAAAAGACAAATAATAATGATTGTAATGTTTTAGTTTTGAATATTAAAAACTTTAAAGATGATAATGGAAGAGCAAGATTCTTTTATGATGATAAAGCTTTAGAAAAGGAGAAACATATATATTGAATTTGAATTGAAAAATACAGGCTTGACTGAAATTGAAGATATATGTATTACAAGCAATCTTCCTAAGGATACTGTTGTTATTGAGTTAGAAAGAAAAGAATTCTATATCAATGAAAATTTATTAAATTATGAAGTTTGGTCAAATAAAAGATATATTAAACCAGGTGAAAGCATAAAAATTAGAATTTACTATTTAACAGAACAGGTTATAACTGGTATGATAAGATATCTTCTTTCAATTTGGCTTCATAATATAAATGGTAGATATTGGAAACAAAATTTCAATAGCCCATATAATGAAATAGAAAAGCCAATTTGTAGTTCACGTAAAGATTTGTATGAAAGAACAAATACTGATACTGCGATTAAATGTTTTAGAAATCCATATTTATGGTAAAGAAGTTTTAATGAGGTGATTTATTCATGACTAATATAGAAAAGCCCAAAGTCTTTATATCGTATGCTTGGACTAATGACGAATACACTAATAGAGTTGCGAATTTTGTAAAAAGATTAAGAAGTGATGGAATTGATACATTGTTTGATCAATTTGATCTTCTTGCAGGAAATTCTTTAAACAACTTTATGGAAAAATGTATATTAGATCCAACTGTAACTCATGTTCTTATGTTTTTAAATCCTGCATACAAAGAAAAAGCGGATAAGAGGAGTGGTGGTGCAGGTCGAGAGACTCAAATTATATCTGAAGAGGTTTATTCTGATTTGGATAACTCAAAATTTAAACCGATTATTTTTGATGTTGAGGACAAATCGGTTGCTGAAGTTGTTCCAGTTTATTTAAAAAACAGAATGTTTATTGATTTATCTAATTTAGATACATTTGAAGAAAATTATAGAGCCCTAGTTAGAGAAATTTATGGTAAACCACATATGGTTAAAAATCAAATTGGACTTCGACCAGATTGGGTAGATGATTCTAAACAAATGGATTTAAACTATAATAAATTAAATTTAATTAAGGAATCAATATATAAAGGAATTGAAAAGAACACCTTTAGATATTCCCTACAGTCTTTAAAAACAGAATTTAATACAATAATTAGCAATATTGATTATGGCTCAATTAACGTAGATAATTATGAAGAAGAATACAAAAAAATTAATCCATTAAGAAATTTTGTTGTTGCCGTTATAAATGAATTAATTGAACTTGATAGATTGTCAGAATTTATTGTTGATTTTTTTGAATATTATGATACAGAGATGTCAAAATATAGGAAATCTAATTCACCAATGTATTTAATTTTAAAAATTTTAAAGCATGAACTTATAATAGAAATAATAGCGTTGTTATATAAAAACAAAAAATTCAAAATCATTTATAATTTGATTACTTATGGGTATGAGACGAATAATGGTTGGAATCCTTGTGCTTCTTTTCATGATTTTTTCTATTGTATGACAGAATCTGCAATTTATAATTTTGATCAAAATTTAGGAAAACATTTTACTGATGGAATTTATTATAAATTAACCGGGATTGGTGATTGTTGGTCTAGAAATATGCCCGTTCAGTATATTAGCTTAGATGATTTTGTAAATGCTGATATTCTTTTATGTTCTTTAACAGGAATTATAAACAATGATAGATGGTTTGCTATATCATATGTTTATAAAGATGATGACAATTTATGGATTAACACACTTGAAACTGCCCTAAAAAGTAAAAGATTATTTATGAGATATTCAGAACTTTTTGGCAACATGGAAGAAGATAAACTTAAAGAATGTATCAAACGTGATCATACTAATAAAGATAATTCTTGGTATGGATATCGTAATTGTAATAGGAGAATTCCAATTATGTTTGATAGGAATTATGATGATAATTTATTATTTTCAGATTAACAATAATACATAATTAATAAAAAAGAGGAGATAGAAATACAAATGCAAAATTTTAAAAGTATTGATTTTTAAAACCAACAATCAATAGTATACGTAAAAGTATAAAAGGGATTGAAGATAGCTATAATAACTATTAAATAATGAAATAATGAAAGATGAATTAAATAATCTTGAAGCTGAAAAACATAAACTAGAAGTAGAAAACGTTAGACTTAAATCTAAGAATAAAAATAAATTAACTCCTAAAATGGCATTATCATTTCTAGATTCATTAATGGATGTAGAGAATGATAGTGAGGCACAAAGAAAAAGATTAATAGATAGATTTGTGAAGAAAGTTATTGTTTATAATGATAAAATTGATATCTATCTAATAGCTGGATCAGATACTAAAGAAATAAGTGATGTTGTTAAAGATGAAGTTTCACTTAATAACCAAAATAGTGAAAAATTATATGTTGGAAATGGTTGCTTGATACTTGAATGTAGCTTAAACCAACAATAGACATAAAAATATGTAAAAAAATGTAAAATAATGCCCTTTAAATATGGGCATTTTTCTTATTATGTAGTATAATTTTATCTGATGTGTGAAAACGTTTAAGGATAAGTATATTAATATAATTTTGTAGTGTTTTGGAGGAAAAGAATAATGTATTATCATATTGTAATTGAAAAGAAACCTGAATTTAAAGGTGAAAAACCTATTAGTGCAAATGTTTATGATTTATCTAAGGAAATAATGATTAGTAGATATGCAATCCCTTATTTTGATAATAAGAATTTTATTGCATGTGGATATACTTTAAATAAAAGCAATGTCAATCGTTTTCAAATTGTAGCAACTGAAAGAAAATGTGATGAGATTGCAAAAGAAGTTACTGAAGATAATTATAAAAATAATTTCTTTTATACGTGGGGAAAAGAAGATGTTGTAACATCAGATGAATATTCAAAAGATGTTACTATGGATATTTTAGAAGAAATAAATAAAACTAATGATGAAAAATCGAAATTGGATGCTTCTAGTAAAATAAAAAAAATGAGTAAATCTGTTTTTATAGTTCATGGTCATGATCATAACAAAGTCACAGAAGTTGAAAATTTTATTAGAAGTATTGGATATAATCCAATAGTATTATTTAAGGAAATTGATGGTGGCAAAACTATAATTGAAAAAATAGAAGAAAACGTTGAAAAGGCAATTTATGGTATTGTTATCTATTCCAAATGTGATGTAGGATATGAAGTTGATTGTGAAGACCGTAAAAAATATAGGGCACGTCAAAATGTTGTTTTTGAACATGGCTATTTGATTGCCAAACTCGGAAGAGCAAATGTTTGTGCTGTTTTAACAGATGATGATATTGAATGCCCAGGTGATATCTCAGGTGTTATTTATAAAAAATTTGATTCAAATGGATTTTGGAAATATGATATCGCAAAAGAAATGCAAGCTCAAGGTATATATATTGATTTTAATATGATTAGATAAAAACTTAAAGGGAAAAAATGTATGGAATTAAGAAAAAAAGTATATCATTCACAAGTTTTTAGAGACTGCATTGGTTTTTTTGAAAATAATAATATTATTGGGACTTCGATTAAGAGCACTTTAAGTTTTGGATATAAGTTTTTACAACCTATTGAGATGTATTTAGAAACTAATAATAATCCTGTTTCAAAAAATTTAATTTATTTAATTAAGGAATCTCTAGATAATAATCAAATCTATTCTGATTTAGAAATATATTCGATTTTATATAAAAAAATTAATAATTATATAAAAAATAATAAATTTTCTAAAAAACCTTTAGAATATTATTCATGGATTTTAGATGCATTAATTAATCAAATTAATAAAGATAATGATTGGAATGAAATGGTCGAAAAAATTCACAATGATTATGTTGAGGATAATAATAAACAAGTTTTCTTAAGCTATTCATCGATTGATAAAGCTTTAACATTTTGGATGTACCAATATTTTAAAGAGAGAAGTGTTTTTTTATATGTCGATTGGATGTTTGGAAAATATTATGATTCCGGAATTGATTCAAAGAGGCAATTGGAAAATGAATTATTAAAGTCAACAAGTTTTCTATATTTAAGGACTTTAAATAGTGAAATATCAGGTGGAAAATATACAAGATCTTGGTGTGGATGGGAAATAGGACGATCATATCAATATCATACTGACAAACAATATCATTGTGATGATTTTGCTGTTCCACCAATCCTAAGTCCGAATATCTTAGATGGATTCAAAGAATTTTTGGGGTTTAATTCAATTTCTGAGCTTTAAATTATTATGTGAGTGTTTTATATGGCAAAGATAGATAGACATAAAGTTTTTATTAGTTATTATCATAAAGATGATCAAGATTATAAAAATTATTTGGTAGATTCAAATAGATATTATTACTATGATATTGAAAAAAGAAAGTATATTTCTCCATTTGATGACTATTCTGTTGGATTTGGAGATATTGATGATGAAGGAATGTCATCTGAACAAATAAGACGTATCATAAGGGATGATTATATAAGTGATGCATCAGTCTTAATTTTATTATGTGGTGAAAACACAAGGTTTAGAAAACATATTGATTGGGAAATTCATACTGCTATGTATGACAGTGATAATAATTCTCAAATGGGAATTGTAGTAATAAATTTACCTTCAATAAAGGGAAAACAATATGTTAGGGTTTCAGATGATTCAGAAAAAAGTATTGTTTCTACAAGTGGGAATTGGGTTACCTTGAATACAAGAGAGGAATTTGAAAATGCATATCCTTATATGCCATCTCGCATAATTGATAACTTGGTAAAACATAACCCTATTACTGTTATTGATTGGGATAGAATAGTAAATAATCCTGAAAAATTGATGGTTCTTATAGATAATGCGTTTAAAAGAAAAGATGACATAAAATATGATCATTCCGTGCCACTTAGAAGGAGAAATTCATAATGAAAAAAACTATTTATAAATTGGAGCAAATATTTAGAAGATTTAAAATTGAAAATATTAATTTATCAACGACATCTGCTGGAATTGATATTTCTTATACAAATTATGATGCTGAAGCTGCATGGATTTTATATGTTGAATTAATAACAAGAGTTACAACTCAACCTTTGGATGATGAATGTGGGACTGAAAAATGTGCTTTAGAAAGCGTTCATTCTATATTTAAACAAACTAGAGAAGTATTAAAATTATATGGTCGAAATGCTAAATCATTTACAAGAATTGCAATTATTGTATTAAATCAAGTTGTTAGACCATTTACTTCTAAATGGCATCCTCTTTCTGAAGTTGGATGTTTTAATGATGAAAATAAATGTACAGAATTCAGAAGAGAATTAAACATTTTAAGAATAAATTTAACTAATTATGCTAAATTATTAGCTGATATGGCTCATGTAGATGATCTAACTGAAATTTAATTGAGATTTTTTTTAAGGATAACTTCTATGGATAACAATGAAAAGAAAGAGTATTTGAATTCGCAAATTGCATTGCAATCTCCAGCATTTTTTTGTGAATTAGTTAACAAGGATAAATATCTTAATAGTATACCTAAAGTTTTATATAAATACCGTAAGTTTGATGAATTTACTTTTGATATGATTGAAAACTCATATGTTTATCTTGCTCCTGCTGGAAAACTTGATGATCCTTTTGACTGCTTAACAGCTACAGATTCAAATGAAATTTATGATAATAAAAATCTTACTATTAAAAATGATATGATTGATTATATTTTTGATATTGTTAATAATCATAATAATTCTGGAGAGAAAAGCGAAGACGAACTTAAAGATATTGCTAAAAGAACTATTGTAAACGGAAAAATAGATTCTAATTTAGTAAAAAAGAAAATGCAAAATACTTTTAATTATTCTGACGAACAAGTTGATTTTATGCTTTCAATTTTAGAAGGAATTGATAATATGATTCCAAATATTACAGATGATAAGAAATTTAAGTCGTTCTTAAAAAAATTAGTTTTATCAAAAGAAAAAGTTGGTGTTTGTTCTTTTACAACAAACAAAGATAATAAACCAATGTGGTCATTGTATACAGATGTTTATAAAGGATACTGTATTGAATATGTTACTCCTAAAAGAAAAAATGTAGTTAATAATTTATGTCCAGTAATATATTCCAAAGAATTTGAAAATAACATTTTTAAAACTCTAATAGAATTTGCTATAGAAACTATGATTAGATACATGTCTGAGGGTAAGATGACTACTAATATGGGATGCTTTACGCAATTATTATGTACTAAAGATTCAGATTGGTCTTCACAAGATGAATGGCGATTAATTGGAAAAGCTAAGAAAAAATGTAAACCATTTAAAATTAAAAGTGTATATTTAGGATTTGATGTTTCAGAAGAAAACCAAAATGATATGCTTGAAATTGCTAAAAATAAACATTTTAAAGTTTTTAAAATGAATAGGCCGAATGGAAGTAAAATCATTACTTATAAGAAACTGAATTAATAATATATTAAAAATTAAAATGAATTTTGTTAAAAAGCATTTTAATTATATTTTTATTAATTTGCTTACCTCTGTTGCGACACCTATTCACCATCGTCCGCCACTTTAAAAATGACAAGGTATCTTAATTGATACCTTTTTATTTTGCGGAAATACCGTATTCAATTGTTTTATATGTTAAATCTATAATGTCATCTATTGGTACTTTTTTGTTGCCTCTAATCCATTCAGAATAGAATAAAAGAGTAGTATT
>JAEEGL011648468.1_pt1 | contig 13960 bp, 12 predicted proteins | sample 9134231 | NCBI WGS metagenome assembly JAEEGL01 (sample SAMN16246548, study PRJNA631951) | gut metagenome | biome: gut microbiome; feature: rumen; material: fiber-attached | host: Bos | place: Iran: Karaj | collected 2018-10
ATTTGGCGCAGTACCGATATGTTTCAATTCACGCCCGTCTTGCGACGGGCGACTTTTTCCTACTGTTGTCGCTTGCCACAACTTGACGTTTCAATTCACGCCCGTCTTGCGCCGGGCGACTCAACGCGCGCCTTCGCCGAAAGCCCGCGCTGTGGTTTCAATTCACGCCCGTCTTGCGACGGGCGACATTGGCGCGAAGACTGAGGCCCTTGCAGCGGCTGTTTCAATTCACGCCCGTCTTGCGACGGGCGACACGGCGAGGCGCTGCTGGTGATTGCCGGTAACAGTTTCAATTCACGCCCGTCTTGCGACGGGCGACTGCAACCGATCCGCAAGCCCCGATTCAGACGCGTTTCAATTCACGCCCGTCTTGCGACGGGCGACTGTGCCGCACGGGTCCGCCATGCCGGTAACGGTGTTTCAATTCACGCCCGTCTTGCGACGGGCGACGGGGATTCGGCTGGGCGTGCGGCGCTGAGGGATGTTTCAATTCACGCCCGTCTTGCGACGGGCGACCACATGTACTTCGTGCGGCGCTCGTCTTCGAGGTGTTTCAATTCACGCCCGTCTTGCGACGGGCGACTCATCCCTTCATTACCTGCCGCTTGGCGACGTGATGTTTCAATTCACGCCCGTCTTGCGACGGGCGACCTTACCTCCCGTTGTTTCAGGTTTGTGTTATGGTCGGTTTCAATTCACGCCCGTCTTGCGACGGGCGACCGAACGCCTTCAACATGGCCCTCTCGATAAGAAGGTTTCAATTCACGCCCGTCTTGCGACGGGCGACCGCGACAATTTTGCAATTATCGCCATCAAAGAGCCATTGCAGCCCTTCTGTGCCCGATATGATATCATAAATTTGCCGTGATTGCACCCGCACAACGCGTTGTTTTCGCAAATTATCTTGTCAAAGAACAAATTTCTCCGCGAACCTCCCCGGGAAGGACTGTGCGCTAGAGGTTCGCGGACATTGTATGCATCATGCAAGAAGTGTATCTTTCATTGGATCGACTGTGGGCTTTGCACCATAGTGCATTGCTTTGCCCTCATAGTTGTTTCCCATGTTGTAGTAACGCAAGCTGTCAATTTCCGGGTCGCAAATGGATTCAAGTCTGCTCTTTAACGCGACCCACTGCGTCCAATCCACATAACACTCGAACACGGAATTCTGGACGCGAACGCCCCAGTCTTCGCAGGCTTTGGCAATACGACGCAAGCGTCTTCGCCCCGCCGCATTGACTGTATTCACATCGTAGCTGACCAGCATTAGCATATTGGCTTCTCCCTACTTCTGAATGTACGGCGGATAGGCATCGAGATCGCCCCTAAGATGACGTGCGAGCAGCAATGCCTGCAAATGCGGCAGCAGACCTATCGGCGCACGCTCCTCAAGGAAAGGATGCTGAATCGTTTCCTGCTTTTTCTTCTGCCATGCCTGCAGAATAGTCTTGCGAGCTACCTCTTTCATCTCAACAGCGCCAGATTCCGTTGTCTTGAAGTCCCAAGGCCCCACCTGCCGCATATTCACGAGCGACAACGCGACACGATCAGCCAGGACGGCGCGAAACTCCTCCATCAGGTCAAGAGCAAGCCCTGGCCGCCCTGACCGCACTTCATGGAGAAAGCCGATTTGCGGATCCAGCCCCACGCCCTCCAACGCGCCCCTGCAGTCATGTGCAAGGAGGGTATAAAGATAAGAAAGCAAGGCGTTCATGGGGTCCGTTGGCGGACGGCGATTGCGTCCTGAGATCGCAAAATCTTCTTTCTGCGCAACGAGCAATTCATTGAAGCATCCGAAATAGGCAGCCCCGGCCTCCCCTTCCAGTCCGCGCAACCGCTCGGCGTCCGGCGGAGAGTCCCTTACACGCCGTATCACGTCGGCATGTTTCTCCGCAGCTTCGCGCAAGAAAGAGGTTTCGCCATGGTCGCGGATGCGCCGCATGATGACATTTCGTGCGTTCAACAGCTTGCCGATAACAAAACTCCTCGCGATATCCCCCTTTTTCGTCTTGTCCTCATACGCCCGCATCTGGGCCAATCGCAGCAGGACGTTACCGGAGACCGGACCCGTCACCCGCGCAAGAAACTTGCCGGATTCCGACATGAACGAAACGCACACGCCGCGTTCAGCGCAGAGATTGAGCAGGAACGGGCTCGTCGTCACATTGCCGAACGTGACAATGCCGCTGAGCGTGTGGATCGGGAGCCGCAGAAGAACCTGCTTCTCCTTTTCCACGACAACCGTTTCGCCCTCCTTGCGGAGGTACGTGTCCTGCGTTGTCACATAAAGCGTATTGAGTAGCTTCTTCATCGGGATGCCTCGTCTATTTGATTATTGATCCAGCGACGCGCGGACTCACTGCCACCGACATCGCCGGGACGGCACACATCCACAAGCGAGCAAGCACGACAGCCTTTTGTCAAAACCGGTGGTGGCGTCAAACCCATGTGCATGAGCGCGTGTACCTTCTCCGACACATCTTCAGTCAGCGTGCGCAAATCGGAATCAAACGCAACATCCGTCCGACGCTTCGTCTCGCCATAGAACAACGCGCCTGCGGCAATCGAGACTCCAAGCATTTCCTCAAGGCACAATGCCTGGGCGCAAAGCTGCACCTCGTCGCCACGATGCGACTTAGGCGCGCCGCGCTTGTACTCCACCGGGAACGGTCGCCAATATCCGCTGCGCCCGGGCAACCGTACCGCCACAATCCGTCCGCTTTCGTCCTGCGATGTTTCCTGCCGATGAAACTCCACCATGTCTGCGATCCCCGTCAAGCCAAGACGTTGCGATGTCAACCGAAGTGCTGTCGCGAGATGGACATCACGCCGTGTCTCGCCCCCCCGCCGGTCCACGCGCTCATGCAACTGCCTACCGGCGGCTGTGAGGAAGTTCTCGCTCCAGACGCCCTCAACATGAATGAGCGCACACTGCCGCGGGCAGAACAGGTAGTGCTGCAACGCGGAAAGCATCACGGGCGATTCATCTGGCGGGAGTGCTGGCATTGGGATTAGAACATCAGACTTCGGACTAAAGACTTCCAGGGATTAAGAACTTCGGACTCCAGACTTCGGACTTCCAGGGTTGATGCGAAGCAACTTTCTGAAGTCTGAAGTCTTAAGTCCGAAGTCAATCACTGGGAATCACCGGGGGTATTTTTCCCTTTCTTGATCTCTTCTTCCAGTTCTATGAGATAGCGGTCGTAGTCGCTCATGAAGAGACGATCTTGGAGGACACGATATTTCTCAAATTCGGATTCCGCGTGAGCTTGGGCAATTGCCGCCGTCACGTTCTCGACCTGTTCCAGCGTGATAGGGCCATCCCATATCGAAACGAATTTATCAAGGCGCTTCTCCCAATCCTCCATGGTCATCGGGATATGGAGTTTTGCCCGACTTTCAGCGAACTCCAGATAGGCATTGACCAGGCGTTCCAGCATTTCAAGCTCTTCCGTCTTGAGATAATTCTTCGCTATCACAACATCGCTCTTTCGGATTTTGCCGAGCGGGGCCTGCTCCCAAGTTGCCAGACCCATGTGCTCCTTTTCGGCATCTGCTCGCGAAAAGATGATCTGCGCGGCGGAAAGCCCATTGACAGCGCGATGCATCTTGTTCTGAACGGTGGCAAAGAACCGTCGCGTACGAAGAGCCGTCCGGTCATAGTCAACGGCTGTGGCATAGAGATCCGTCACCTTCTGGTAGAACTTGCGTTCGCTCAAACGGATTTCGCGGATGTCTTCGAGTAGATGCTCGAAGTACTCGTTTGATAGCGGTGAACCGTTTTTAAAACGTTCCTTGTCCATCACATAGCCACGAATGGTGTAATCCCCGACGATTCGATTCGCCCACTTTCTGAACTGTACCGCACGCTCGTTGTCGATCTTGAACCCGAGGGCGATTATAACTTGCAGATTATAGTGGCTTACGGAGTATTTCTTGCCGTCATCGGCAGTTATCCAATATTTTTGGATAACTGACCCTTCGTCTAGCTCCGCATCTTTGAAGATTTTTGTGATGTGATAGCTTATCGTGCGCAAATCCACCCCATAAACCTGGGCAAGCATCTTCTGGCTCATCCAGATGTTCTCATCCTCGTAGCGGACCTCGTACTTCTCAGAGTTCGCGCCTGTCGAGGCGACATAAGTGAGGAACTGCGCCGCAGATGATTTCTGCGGCTCAAGATCATGATTGTTTTTGTCTTTCTTCTTTCGTGGCATGGCATTTTCCTTTTCGAGTGGGATTAGGACTTCGGACGTCAGACTTTCGACTTCCAAGGGTGAAGACTTCGGACGCCAGACTTCTAACTTCCAGTGATGGCGCGAAGCGGCTTTCTGAAGTCTGAAGTCATAAGTCCGAAGTCCTTTCTTCTTCGATCTCCTTGATCGCCTTGCAAACCGGGTAACCCGAGCAGCCCCAAAACGCCTTCCCCTTGCCCGGCCCCGACTTGGCTATCCGCTTACGCATGGGCTTGCCACATGCGGGACATGTCGGCGGCGGAGGTTCGTTAGCCTTTTGCGCCTGCAAATTCTCGCGTTGTTCAAGGCGTAGACGCGTCAGCCGTTCGCGGAAGCCCCCCTCTGCGGCGAATCCTTCCATCGTCTTCTGTATCTGGCCATGCAACAAAGCTTTCGCCCGCTCGATCAGAACGATTATCGAATTGGCCGCGACAACTGGATTTTCATTCTCAAGCCACGCCGCAAAACGTTCTTTCATTTGAAGCAGATAGACGCTGAAAGCATGAAGAACGTCCTCGCCGACTTCAAACGGATCAAGCTTCAACGCGGAAACGGCGCAATGGCGTTCGTCGGCAGTTGACCAGATGGTTTCGCCGACGTCAATCAGGAACGCCTCATAGTCACCCTCCAGTTCCGCAAGGCTGCCCTTCGCGACATCCAGGAGCTTGAGCTCGGTCTCCTTGGACGTTCCGGCTCGGGCGGATGCCTCGACGATGTTCTGCCGAGCCGAACGCGCGGCTCCGATCATCTGCCCGCTCGTCTTGCCGAGAGGATCGTCTTTCCACGAATAGACGCGTTTGCAGAACGCCGTCGTCGCATGATAGACCAGGCAGGCATAGCCAAAAGAGAACATCTTCCGGAAATCTCCGGACGGGGCGATGGCTGAGGTCATGGCGCAATTCCTTTGCTTGAGTTGACGGGTGAGAGGACTTCGGACGTCAGACTTTCGACTTCCAGTGGGAAGAAAAACTTCAGATATCGGACTTCAGGCTTCAAGGAGCGGCTTGCCAAATCCTGGAAGTCCGAAGTCTTAAGTCCGAAGTCTTTTTCCCGCAAGTCACTTCTCGATGACTTCGACGCCGGAGGGAAGCGCGGCGCGGTCTATGGTCACCTCGTAGTCGGCGAACTTGCGAGGGAACTCTACGCCAGGCTTGCGAACAACTTTGACAGCATCAAAGAGAACATGCGCAGGGGCGTTGCCAAGTCTGCTCGCGTGCTTGAAGATTATCAACTTACGCGTCGCCATCAGGCCTCGCGCGGCAGAGCGGTCAATGTCGAACATCTTGACAAGCGCATCCCAGAAGATTTCCAGATCGGTTTCCGAGAATCCCGTCTGATCTGCAAAGAATGGATTGATAAAACCCTGTTCGCGATAGAGCGCGTAGGGGAGCGTAAACTTGCGCCCCATCGTGCGATTGTCCCCACTCTGCTTATCTGCTTCAGCCCGAGTGGCAACAGCCATCCTTGTGATTGCATGTTCAGAGGATAGCACAGGATCCACAGACCTCGCGAAAGTCATCTGCACCGGGCCGCGAACCTGTCCTGCATTATACTCCTTGAGCCCCATGACTGCACCAAAGGCGCGAATGTCAAAAAAATTCTGGCACATCCAAGCTTTCGCCTCTGATGCGTGTTCGGGCTTGTTCTCAAGATTCAATGCCTCATACGCCTTCTTCTGCTGGTTAGTCAGCACTGCCTTTTCTGCAACATAGATGTCATACCCAGGCTTGCCTTGATGGGCAATTCCGACATAGTTACGAACCTTGCGTTTGAGGCACACATCTGTCACAAGGCCATTGTTCGTCTCGGCGTCGACACGCGGCAGATTGCCGGCATCGGGGTCGCCGTTGGGGTTGCCGTCCTGGACATCAAAGAGAAGGACGAATTCGTAGCGGTTCTGGAGTGACATAGATTATTTCCTTTCTGATTTTGTGTTAGTTGTTGTCGGCGGATGTCTCCGTATCTGTTCTCTTGGTGAAAAAGGCACGCATCTGCTGATAGTAGCCCAGCGCGAAAAGACCACGGTCTTCAAGCGGGAGTTGACTCGGAAAGCCCTTTGTCGAATCAATCTCATCGAGAATCTCGCCGACCAGCTTCTCCCGGAGGACAGCCAGACCAGGCTTGTTGGACGACAGTTTCTTGATCCATTTGCGGAACATATCCAGTATCGTCGGGAAAACGATTCTGGGTGTCGCGGATGCGGAACTGTAGAACTTATCGCCCACACCGGCATTGACGCCACCGGACGAATCGTTCTGGGTCATCTCCAGGGTCGCAAAGAGGCGACCCAGAAGATACGCTGGGTTTTTGTTTTCTTTATTTAGGGACATGTTGAGTCCTTTCTTGTTTTTGTTTCTGGTCAAAAAAGCCTTTATGACAGCCGCCTGCAAGTATGAAACCTTTCCACCGACCTTGTATTTGTCGTGGCCAACGTTGACGCGATTGAGCGTGAGCTGATAAAGCGACTCTGGATATGGCCGCCCCTCCAGAATGGAACGCAGCAGCGAACCGGCCAACAAGGGAGGAATTCCCTTTGAATCTCGCGCGGTCTGGGCAAGCAGCAGCCAAAGCGGAATATGGTCAGGCTCGTTGGAGAACGTCTTTTGGATTGCCATATCCTGCGCGTGCCGCCGAAGCTTGAGAATCAAATCACCAAGCGAGCTTTCCTGCCAGAACCGGATGACGATGCGCGCCGCGTTCGGTTCAATGCCGAGCATGTAAAACGGCGTCGAAATATCGTCTCCTAGTTCCGAAAGATCGGGATCACCAGCCTGTGATACTATTTTCCAAAAACTCTGGATGCGCTGTGCGAGTACTGGATTCATCACGGAAGTATCGTTGCTCTGCGGCGGATTGATGATCCACGACAGCAAGTTCTCCGTTTCCGTCTTCTTCTCCGTCCAGAAAACAACAGTCGTATCGGCCAGTTTGAAGTGATAGCGCTGATCGGCGATCAAAAGATTAAGAGCGTTATGCGCCTTGAAGGCTGCCGCTTCCGAAAGTGGCGCGTTGTAAGTCTGCTCCTTTCCGTATGACTCATAAGCTGGGGCATTGAAAGAGGCAATGGCACCTCCACCGACAGACGTTCCTACAAGTTTGATTTTAGTTTCGACAGTTGCCACAAGCGGCATGTCTGAAGCCCCTGTAATTAAGCACGTACCATGAAGCGCTTTGGAATCCATTTCTTGTGTTTCTCGTAACGCAGCTTCCTTTATAGACTGCGATTCATATACATATCCGGCTTTACCTTGAATGGCGAATGTGCCAAAGTTATCGCCAAATCGCTCGATTTTCTCCCGGACATCAGCAGGAATATTCGCAGGATCCCACGAATTGAGGAAGGCGATAACGGCATCAAGCCCAGGATCATGAATTCCGTTTGCATCGCGGAAATTGTTGTGCCGTTCGCGAAATGATGGGAACAGGGCGTTTCGAGCCTTTTCCTTATCTTTGTCTTTCTTCTTCGCCTTATCTGGATAACACCCAAATATGTAGGCCGTACTGTCCCAAAGAAGACGTGGTGTTGGTGCAGACCCAGATGGATGGGCTCCGCCAGGCACAATGAGATCTCGCGTCACAAAGACCGACTTTTCCTTCCCTCCTTTTTTAGTAGGCGGAATTATTTTCTGAATCCTCGCGTCCTGAATGTCAAATAACTTTCCATCCGGCGTCAAAACCACAATGAACGACATCTTCTGCTTGCTCGTTCCCAGCCGTGGAAGAACTTCATCGAATTCATGATCGCCCTCAAGGCGACCGTACAACTCATAGAGTCTTGTGAGAATCATGCCACGACCTCCTTTCCGTCAAGGGCGGGAACGCGTATGACGCCATTTTCGGATTGGGCATGGAAGAACCTTGGTTCCGCCGTGAGTTTACGTCCTTTATTCGATTCGATGATCTTCCCCTTCTTGTCTTCACGATAGATGAAATCGTGAAACATCCAACCGAAGTCCTTATTGCGCTGGTCTTCCGGCAATTCGCAGGGCGGAAACGGCTCGCCTTCGGCGATTAATGCGAAGTGGGCAGGAAACTCGCGGCATCCGAGATACGGCTGGTGAAAAGCCTGTCCCGACGAAGCGCGGCGGTTGAAAATAGAGATGTGCTTTGCGGCACAAACTTCCTCTTGCAGTTCGGGACCACCAGCTTCCAAAGTCCGCTCAACAACATCAAAGTGCGCCTCTATGACATAAGCGACATTCCGCAGAACCAGCGAAGCGCGCTGCTGACGCTGCCTTTCATCATCTGCATAAAGTGCGACTATAGATGTTTCTTCTCCCCGCATCACAGATCCAGACGGCATAACAACCTTGGAAGCGACCTCATTTCGCCGGACGGATGAAAACACAATAGGCTTAAGCACATGTATGCGATCCACAACCCAGCGAATCTGCGGCTTCCAGTAAATCGCCGTGAGAATGTTCCGGGCGGCGGATGGTGTCATAACCTCGTATGAGACCCGTTCGACTTTCATTTCGGGGCGAGTGAAGAGCGCATATTCTCCCCAGACGTGAAGTTTTACTGCCATAGTTGTTCCTTTCTTTTAGATGTCAAGCAAGTTGTTTTTGGCTTGTTTACAGACCCCATAGTCTCTGTCGTAGTACTGTTCGACGTTCGGCAACACCCACCATGTGTCGTGAACCAGTTCCGCCATAAGGGTTCCGTCTTCATCACGCGGTTCTGGACCACGAAGACTCACAGCGTACCGCTGCAACTTCCGTGCGATTTTCCTTTGTTCGCCTGTAGCATAGGTTCTGCGCAGTTCCTCGCACAAGAGACGTCCTTCCTCTCCATAAGGAATGAACACGGAAATCGACGGCTCCGAAATCAGATGAAACCGTTCGCCCAATGTGCGGAACTTGTAAACGAGAAAACTATCATGATCTTTTGGCATGACAGAAGGTATCAAGTCCGACAAGACGGACAACCTGTCGAGATTTGATTTTAGACTGTCATAAAGGAGTTCAAAGTACCGAGTGACGAGGTCAGGGGCCAAAAGATCGTCTTTGAATTCCTCAAGTGAAAGAACCTCTTTACCCTTTGCAGCAGCTGTTGCGAGAAATCCAGGCGGCGAATGATTTTCCGCTGATTCAAAGAAAAACACACGACCGGGCCCAGACAGCCGACCTTCTCTGTTGCAACGACCAGCCGCCTGCGAGAGCGAATCCGCGCCCGACATCTCGCGGAACACACAAGGAAAATCAATGTCCACGCCGGCTTCGATAAGCTGCGTCGAAATAAGCAAACATGGTTCTCCCACGCAAAGCAATCGCTTGACGCTTGACAGAATTTCCATTCGATGTTGGGGACACATCTGCGCACTAAGGTGAAAAACTGTCCGATCTGGGAAACGAGCGCGGGCGGATTCAAACATTTCACGCGCATGACGACGAGTATTGACGATCACCAGTGCAGACGGGCGCTCTGCAGCCAATTCCAGTAAATCAGCATCTGACACCTTGCCGGGCAACAGCTCCGCAACAACGCGGCGCAAACGTTCGTGCAAACGCCGTTCAGCAGGTATGATTTCCCGGCAACCGAATTTCCCACCAGTCAACCCGCCTTTAGCCAACTGTCCGGAAAGAACGGCCGGTTGCGTTGCCGTACAAAGAACAACACTTGTACCATAGCGACAAACAAGTTCATCCAACGCGCGAAGACATGGCTTGAGGAGGTCAATCGGCAATGACTGAGCCTCGTCAAGAATGACGACAGAACGCGCCAAGTTGTGCAACTTGCGGCAAGAGGACGTACGATTTGAGTGGAGGGATTCAAAAAACTGGACACTTGTCGTGACAATGATCGGAACATCCCAGTTCTCGGCAAGAAGGCGCATCCGAGAATCCCTTGCCTCGTAATCAACATTTCCATGATGTTCCAATACGATGTCATCTCCGAATATATCGCGAAACACCTTTGCGTTCTGCTCGATGATACTGGTATACGGAATGACATAGATAACGCGATCAAGGCCGTGTGCGGCGGCATGGCGAAGAGCGAACGCCATAGATGAAAGAGTCTTTCCGCCACCAGTGGGAACTGTGAGCGTGAACAGGCCAGGCGGCAGAGAGGCGGCGGAAACGCAATCAACACGCACTTCCTCGCGAATGACGTTTACGGGGGTATCCGCCGTACCTGACGCGAGAACTTTTGCCGCGAGCTTGTCAAAATAAGCATCCAATCTCGCTTGTAGCGAAACAAAATCACGCCCAGTTATACTTTCGCGTTCATCGGCCCGTTCCTTGTCCATGAAACGCTCTGTCGCAATAAAATCCGCATCGACAAGGCACGAAAACAACATGCGAGTCAGAAAGGCAAGGGAATAACCATCCCCGTGCAACAGAAACGGAGTTACTCCATTGCGAATATCCGTACAATTATATTCAAACAAGTTCGATGGAAGCTGCTGACGACCCACAGCCTCCCAATCCGGCAGCTCTTTTTGAAGCCGATTCTCCAGAGACGACTGCGACGACCCTATGCCATCGGGCAACCCGGCATGATGCCCAGTCGCGGCGTATGCCAACAGCAAACCAAGTCCAGGCAAGGCTCTTTCCGAAAACTGTCCACCTGCCGAAGAATGATCAGGACCGCGTTTGCGGATGTTTTTCGGCTCTTTGACAGCTTCTTCGGCTTCATCATACTCTGAGCATTCTCCTGCAGCGGACCAAAGATAATCTTGAACATTTTGCGCAGCCTTGCCAAAATCATGTATGCCGCCCAGGAACTTCGCAAGTTCACCACATCCAAATCGACTTCCAAATCTCTGCGCCTCGTCTTGAACCGCAAAAAGATGTTCTGTCAATGGTTCCGTACGGTTTGGATCATTTGGATCGACATGAGCGATCAAAGGTCTATCGCTTGTCTCTCGTATTTGATCATGGCCAGCCTGACGACTGGAGACTTGAGATGGGGCGGCATCCTGTCCAATGGCATCGGATACAGCCACATCTGCAACGGCCTTGCTGTGGTCTTGCAAGGTTTGCCAATCGCTCACGGGGAAGCCAGGTTTGCTATGCGCGTATATGCTCATTTGGCGTTTCCACCTTTATGATCTGTCGTGGATGGCGGCGGATCGGAATCGGGGCGGCGGGACAGTTCCCGGACGGCACGGTCGAAGTCGCTTTCGTACTGGATCATTTCACGGCGGCGGTATTCGCGGAATTCGGCGACAGCCTTGCGGCAGGCCTCTTCATGCGAGATCGAACCTTTGCCGTCCAGCAACTCTCTGCCGGAAAGCGCCAGCATCCCGTCAAGCTTGTCCACCCACTCCCGCATTCGCATCGGCTTCTGCTCCAGCGCCTGAAGTTCGGCGAAGTCGAGAAACTGCGACACGAGAAGCCGCAGATATTCCAGTTCCCTGTCGGTCAGATAGTTCTTCGCGATCTTGACGTCATCCTCCGTAATGTAGGTGCCGTCAAAGTTCGTCATGCCTACCATCGGCTTGTTGGCGTCCACGCGTTCATGTATCAGTTCCGCCGCAGTATGCCTGTGGGCGGCGTAGTGAAGCTTGTTCTGAACCGTCGCGAAGAATGTCCGCGTTATGTCATCCGTGCGGTCGTAGTCGATGCTCGTCGCGAAGATGTCCGTCACTTTCTGATAAAAGTTCCTCTCGCTCATCCGAATGTCGCGGATACGCTGAAGAAGTTCACGAAAATAGCGGCTGCGATTCCCCTTAAGCCGGTTGTCGTCCAACGTAAAACCCTTAACCGCAAACTCGTGCAGATGCCGGATGGCCCACTGGCGGAATCGAACGGCAACCTCGCTGCGGATCCTCATGCCAATTGCAAGGATCATATCAAGGTTATAGTGCGAAATCTGCCGTTTAACCGACCTATTCCCCTCGATTCGAACTAACAAATATTTTTTGTGAGTTGCTTCACGCACCAACTCGCCATCGTCATAAATCTGCTGAATGTGATGGCTCACGTCTTGCTGGCTCGCTTGGAACAATGTCTGCAACTGCTCTGCCGTAAGCCAGACATCCTCGCCCTCGAATCGGACGGTTACATTTGAAATGCCGTTGTCGTCCTGATAGATCAGGAACGACTGGTTGCCGTTGAAATCATCTGTTTTCATCATGCCTCCGTATTAAGTTTTCCGGCACATGCATTGCGACGCCGTTTGTACCGGCGGCCACATATCTTCCCTGCTCGCTTTCAATCGCCTTCAGGACGTCGACGTAGGTCTGGTTTTTTGGTGGGTGGGGTTCCATTGATCGGGGGTGTGCGGCGTAGCTGGCGCGAAGCTCGTCGCGCAGCTTATGGCGCAGGGATGGCGCGATCAGCCCGAGCGATTCGAGCCGCAGCGCGAACGCCTCCGCCGACACTCCGAAGCGCTCCTTCACATATACAAGCACTGGCATCGTCCAGCCGTCCGGCTTGACGCCAAGACGCGCGACAGCCCCGCGCACCGCCTCCTCAGGCATCAGGAACGCGGCCGCGAACGCACGCAGGAATCTGTGGTTCGAGCCCTCGTCGGCAATCGACTTGAAGCCGCGCGAAGCGAAAAGCACGGCGCCGCCCAATTCATATGCAAGCCGGTATGCGTTCCGCTCGACCGTATTGGACTTGTTCAGCGCTATAATGAGAGACCGCCTCGCCTCGTTGTAGAACGACGCGCTCTGAAACACAGAAGGACGACGCATTCTGACAACGCTCACTCCGGCATCTTCCAGGACAGCTGCGATGTCAATGCTCGGAAGTCTTCCCATGCCAAGCGAAGTCCGGATGTCCCGCGCCAACAACTCGGCAGCCCTTTCATCGCATCCATACGCATATACAAGCTGTATCGCCGTTTGAGAATCAATTCCGAGCCGGTCTTCCAGTTCTAGCGCCGTACGCTCATGTTCTTCGATCTCTGCAACGACTTGAGCATCCCCGTCGCCAGAGAGGAAAACAGGCACAAGCAGCTCTTCTCCACCGGACGCCACACATCGACTGGGCGGATTATCCCCGCACGATTCTCCTGATGATTCGCCAAGGAGCACCGAGACCGATACATCCAGCGCATCAGCGATCCGGCGCAGCGTCGAGGCCGTCAGCCCGTTCCTCCCCCGCTCTATTTTGCAGAGCTGCGCAGGCGACATTCCCGAGCGCCTCGCCAAATCAAACTGGGAAAGATTGCGCTTGACCCTCAGGGCCTTGATTGCAGAAGCTGATGAATAATCGGCTGTGCGTTTCATAACGCCGACAGTCTATCAAATATTTGCGAAAATTGTCAAGATGGAAATTTGCATACAGGAAAACCAGTGCGCAAACAGGAATCGTGAGCTGTATTCCGGGCTGGAGGCGCGGCATGTCGCATAACTGGGGACGTCCCAGGGCGATTGCGAGCGAATATTCAAGGACGGCAACGCCGTGAACTTCAACAACTACTTCTACGTCCGACTCCACCTAGGCGGACCGGGTGGCCAGTTCAGGACAATGGCACGGCCAAAAAAAGACGCGACAAGGGACTCTGTCTGAAGGGACAGCGAAGCTTGAAGTGACACGCGGCAAAAGCTCAGGGGAACAACGCTGCGTATTGACGCGTTTTCTCTCTTTCCTGCCGTGTTTCGAGCGTTTTCAGCCTGTGCACGTAGTGTTTGCTAATGGTGTACGCGGCGTTTGCTAGGCGTGTACGGGGGAGTTTTGACGTCATTACACCATAGAAGTGACGTCACTTCAATGGTATATTGACGTCACTTCACCACTGAAGTGACGTCAAAACTCCTCCGTACACAG
>JAEEGL012496102.1_pt1 | contig 13960 bp, 12 predicted proteins | sample 9134231 | NCBI WGS metagenome assembly JAEEGL01 (sample SAMN16246548, study PRJNA631951) | gut metagenome | biome: gut microbiome; feature: rumen; material: fiber-attached | host: Bos | place: Iran: Karaj | collected 2018-10
CGGTATAATACCGGCATCAATAAATAATCACTGCACGTAATTGTGGGCTTTCTGGAGAACCATGTCTTTGACCTTCAGAAGGCGTACCTTGGTAGAGTTTTCATTCTCCTCAAGCTTCATGGTAATATACTTAATGTTTTCTTCCAGCGTGGGAATGGTGGAGTACTCCAGCGCATTGACGCGGCGGCGTGTCTTTTCGATTTCCTGTGCTAGGAGCTGCATACTTTTTTCAATTTGCGCCAGTTCCAACATATCGTTGAAAACCTTCGCCAGCTGCTCAAGCGCATCATCCAGTTCACCGGAGGTCTGGGCAAAGCCATAAGGATAGATCTCAGATGGGTCATTGTTTTTGGTTTTGAAGGTATACTCCGGTACATTGACACTCATGATGTTTCTGTAGCTGATCTTAAGATCAACGCTTTGTCTCGGATAAAGCAAAGCTTGCTCCAGCATTTCGGGAGACATAATCGAGGATGCTACCTGCTGGGCGGAAAAGGCTGCTGTCAAACCCTCTTCCACACGTACGCGCAGCTCCATATTTTTTCTGATGATGTCCATAAACTGGCGCATCAGTTCGTCACGTTTATCCTTCAGGAGCTTATGACCGCGCCTGGCAGTTTTCAAACGCCCCTTGAGCTGGTTGAGCACCATTCTGGTTGGGATAATCGCAGTTGATGCCATTGCTCATGCCCCCTTACTTTTTGGGAAGGTATTTTTCAATGTATTCCGGTTTGATTCTCTTCAGTTCACGTGTCGGCAGAATACTGAGCAGTTCCCAGCCGATGTTCAGGGTTTCCTCAATGGAGCGGTTGGTACTGTTTCCCTGGCCGACATATCGTTTCTCGAATTCTTCGGCAAACTTTGCATAGAGTTTATCATCCTCGGAGAGAGCTGCCTCGCCCAGAATGGTCATAAGTTCCTTGGCGTCCTTGCCCCGGGAATAAGCTGCGAAGAGCTGGTTCATAGTGCCTGCATGATCTTCGCGCGTTTTGCCGGTACCAATTCCTTTATCCTTCAGACGTGAGAGAGAAGGTAATACGTCTACCGGAGGAATAATGCCCTTGCGGTGAAGCTCACGGGAGAGTATGATCTGTCCTTCGGTGATATAGCCAGTCAAGTCAGGGATCGGATGAGTTTTGTCGTCTTCCGGCATTGTAAGGATGGGCAGCATGGTAATGGAGCCCTTCTTCCCCTGTCGGCGGCCTGCACGCTCATACATAGTTGCAAGGTCGGTATACATATAGCCGGGATAGCCGCGGCGACCCGGAACCTCTTTCTTGGCGGCAGAGACTTCACGCAGTGCCTCAGCATAGTTCGTGATATCCGTGAGGATGACGAGTACCTGCATATCCTTTTCAAATGCAAGATATTCCGCAGCAGTGAGCGCCATACGCGGAGTGGCGATACGCTCAACAGCAGGGTCATTGGCAAGGTTGGAGAAAACAACCGTACGCTCAATAGCGCCGGTCCGGCGGAATTCACTGATAAAGTACTCGGATTCCTCAAAGGTGATGCCGATAGCTGCAAAGACCACGGCAAAGGTCTCATTATCACCTAAAACACGCGCCTGTCTGGCAATCTGGGCAGCAAGTGCTGCATGCGGCAGGCCGGAGCCGGAAAAGATCGGGAGCTTCTGACCGCGGACAAGGGTGTTCAGACCGTCAATTGCAGAAACACCTGTCTGAATAAACTCAGCAGGATAAGCACGGGCTGCAGGGTTCATTGGAAGGCCGTTGATATCCATATGCGCCTCTGCGAGGATGTCCGGGCCGCCATCAATCGGGTTACCCATGCCGTTGAAGACACGGCCAAGCATATCCTCGGATACGGCAAGCTGCTGCGGATGCCCCAGGAAGCGTACTTTCGTGCCTGCGAGATTGATGCCCTGCGCGGATTCAAACAACTGTACGACAGCCTTTCTGCCTTCCACTTCCAGCACCTTGCAGCGACGGATCTGACCGTTCGGCAGCTCCAGCTCACCTAGTTCATCATAGGTAACGTTATCAATGCCGTCCACTATCATCAGCGGGCTGGCAATTTCGCGGATCGTTCTGTATTCCTTAATCACCGTTTAACCCTCCTCTGTTGCTGCTGCGCGGATTTCCTCTGCCATCTGAGCTTCAATGCTGTCGTATTCCTCTTCAAAGCGGGAGGCATCTGCCATCTTCGCCCGGCCGACTCTTTCACGGCTGGGGATGCCAAACAGAGAATTTACATCGGCACCTTTTTCCAGAGCTTCCCGGCAAAGGGCATCATAACGGAGCACCAGATTCAGCAGGCGGTACTGCTTGGCGTAGGAAGAATACGCATCTTCATCCACAAAGGCATTCTGCTGCAAGAAGTCTTCACGGATCATCTTTGCCGTCTCCATTGTCAGACGGTCGGATGCGGAAAGTGCATCCTGTCCAACAAGGCGGACGATTTCCTGCAGTTCACTTTCCTCCTGGAGGATATGCATGGCCTTCGTACGGTTCTTCATATAGGATTCACCGAACTGGGCGGTATACCAAGGCTCCAGCATATCCAGATAAAGAGAATAGGATGTCAGCCAGTTAATTGCCGGGAAGTGACGGGCATAGGCAAGGCTGGAATCAAGCGCCCAAAACACTTTTACGATACGCATGGTTGCCTGGGAAACAGGTTCCGAAATATCGCCGCCCGGAGGCGAGACAGCGCCGATTGCCGTAATGGATCCCTGCCGCTCCTCTGAGCCGAGGCATTCCACCACACCTGCACGCTCATAGAACTGTGCCAGACGGGAAGCGAGATAGGCCGGATAGCCTTCTTCACCAGGCATCTCTTCCAGACGGCCAGACATCTCACGAAGAGCTTCAGCCCAACGGGAAGTCGAGTCAGCCAGAACTGCGACGTCATAGCCCTGATCGCGGAAATACTCTGCGATAGTAATGCCTGTGTAGATGGAAGCCTCACGCGCCGCAACGGGCATATCGGATGTGTTGGCAATCAGCACAGTTCTCTTCATCAGAGGCTCGCCGTTACGTGGGTCACGCAATTCAGGGAACTCCATTAAAACGTCCGTCATCTCATTGCCGCGTTCACCGCAGCCGATATAAATGACGATATCCACGTCCGACCACTTTGCAAGCTGATGTTGGACCACGGTTTTGCCCGATCCAAACGGCCCCGGCACTGCTGCCGTACCCCCCTTGGCAATAGGGAACATGGTATCCACGATCCGCTGGCCGCTGTTCATCGGCCGGCTTGGAACATATTTCCTCGCATAGGGGCGGGCGATACGCACCGGCCACTTCTGCATCAGCGTCAGCTCATGAGATGTACCAGCATCATCCTCAACAACGGCAATCACGTCCGTCACGGTATGGTCACTCTTTTCGACAACGCTTTTTACCGTTCCGCTGATGCCGTTCGGCACCATAATTTTATGAAGGATCGCTGTGGTTTCCTGGACGGTACCGAGTACATCACCGGTAACGACACGGTCACCTGCTTTTGCAACAGGGACAAACGTCCATTTCTTTTCGCGGTCCAATGCGGGAACGTCAACGCCTCTCGCAATGCAGTCACCCGACAGGCGGCGCATCTCCGGCAGAGGACGCTGAATTCCATCATAGATATTATCCAGTAAACCCGGGCCGAGCTCAACGGACAGCGGCATGCCGGTTGTCAGGACTTCCGCGCCGGGGCCGATGCCGGAAGTTTCCTCATAGACCTGAATAGAAGCGCTGTCCCCGGTCATATTCAGAATCTCTCCGATCAGATGCTGAGACCCGACGCGCACAACGTCCGATACGTTGGCGTCTGCCAGCCCGTTTGCAACGACCAGCGGGCCGGATACTTTTGTTATTCTTCCGCTCATATCGACTCTCCTTACTATCTCAAGATATTTGTCCCGACGGCGCGTTCCACCGCCGCGTTGAGCGCTGACAGGCCAAGGCCCGCTGACCCGTCACGCCCGGGAATCAGGATAATGGCAGGGGTTGGCCTGTCCTTGAATTTATCGATTTCACTCTGCAGAGGCACAGAAAGGGCTTCCTCAATATAGATGATGGCAGTTTCCTCCCCCTCTGCTGTCAGCTGTCTCAGGACTTCTTTTGCTTGTGCGGCATCTGCCGCGGGCCATGTTTCCAGGCCGAGAGCTTTAAATCCGATGACGGTTTCCGCACTGCCTATTACAGCAATTTTATGCATAAAGATCACGCAGCCTTTCTCTCAGTGCATCCGGGCTGATACCTGCCAGTCTGCCTGTCAGAATCATACGAGCAGCTGTCATCTCGTTCTCAAGCGCAGCAAGATAGGCTGTCAGCGGCTCGCTTCCGAATGACACCAGCTTTGCCTTACCGAGATAGGAATTCACGGCATTATCACAGGCGCGCTCAAAAGCTGTAAGGGTGCCGCCTTCTGTTGCCTCGGCACCAAGTGCAGCAGCTTTTTCCAGGCAGGTATGAGCAAACAAAGCTGAAAGGGCTTCCTTATCCGTAGATGTCAAGAAACGGTCTGTACTGACGCTGCCACCACAGAAAAGCACGTCCTGCAGGAACTCTCTGCTCTTACCCATTCGCAGGGTACGGACAGTTCCTTTCAGATTGGCGCAGTCAATCAGCAGCCTGACATACCCTTTCAGGAAGTCATTGCCGGATTCCTCTGCCAGTGCTGTCATCTCAGTAAAGCAGGCATTGTCCAGAAGGAAATCCATCTGCTGAGGATTGTTAGTTTTTGCGAGCAATTCCTTTGCCTCGGGCATCGCCTTCTGCAGACTTTCAGGCATGGAACTGTATTTTCCTTCGTAATAATACTCTTTCAGCTGTTTTGCCGGGATTCTCCCTTCGTTGGAAAGCAGCCTGTCCGGGTTTTGTCCCATAGCCTCTGATTTCAGAAGAACTTTCGCATTATGATAATCATATTTCATTCTGAAAAGGTCGGCTATCACACTGTCAGGAGCCAGCCTGTCGAGCTCCTCCATAATTTCAGCTTTCCTTGCAGTCAGCGAAGCTTCTATTTCCCCGGCGTTCATCCGGGACATATCTTCATATCCGCAGTCCGTCAGGAGTTTTGCGGCATCCTCAAAGCTCGCAGCTTCCAGCATGCGCTCAGCTCTTTCTGCATTGAGCATTTTCCCTTCGCGTGCCCGAAGCATCGCTGACAGGCAGAGGTAGGCTTCTCTGTTTTTTAACACTCTTCTCCCTCCCTTGCCGGAAACGGTCAGCTAAAGAGCACTTTGGCTACATCCGCTGCCATTTCACTCCGGCACAGATCGATCAGAAGTTCAAGCGTATTATTAACAGCAACAGGACCGTTTTTCACGATCAGCCCGCCGGCAAAGTCACCGGTCTCATCGGAAAGCTTCAGCCGACCGTTGAGTTTGGTGTTGGCTGCCTTCACGAGTTCTGCACCGTAAGCCGCTTTGTCAGAAGCGTTCAGAACAAGCTCGCCGTTTCCATCCGGAGCTGCCTTTATGGCAAGCCCGGTCAGGAAGTCCAGGTACTGCTCTTTGGGAAGAGCAAGCAGCTTCGTCTGTGCCTTGTCAAAAGCGGAGGAAACCAGCTCCTGCTTCAGTGCCAGGAGGCTTTTCTTACTCTCCATCTGCGCAATACGGCTTTTGCTCTCCGCCAGATCCTCGCAGACTTTGACGCCTGAACGGATTTTTTCAGCATAGGCTTCTTTTGCTTTTCCCTCATATGCTTCCCGGATACCGGCGCACTGCTGCTCAGCCTGAGCAATGATCGCGTCGGCCTGTGCTTTTGCATCCGCCTGTATATGCGCGATGATTTTATCAGTGCCTCTCATAGTTTAACCTCTCTGCCGCCGGAATTTATCCGATTGCATTCAGCATCAGGAAGGATGCCAGCAGGCACAGAATGGCGTAAAATTCAACAACAATGCACATGATCATGCCCTTGGACCAGTCATCCGGCTTCTTTGCCAGAATATTGACGGATGCTGCGGCAACTTTGCCCTGAGCGATAGCGGAGAGCAGCCCGCCGATCCCGATGGGCAGGCAGGCAGAGATGATCTCCATACCCTGTGCGGTAGTAATCGCGTCCATACCTGTGATCTTCAGATAAGCCAGGAAGAAAATAACGAATCCGTACAGACCCTGCGTACCCGGAATAACCTGCAGAATCATCACTTTACCGGACTTACTGGGATCTTCAGAAACCAGACCGGCACCTGCTTCACCGGCAATACCGGTTCCTTTCGCAGAGCCCGTACAAGCGAGAGCCGCTGCAAGAGTAGCGCCGAGAAGAGCAAGAGCTTTTCCGCCAATAGCATTCAGGAATTCCATAATAATGTCCTCCGTTTATGTAAATTTTATATTTTCAGTTTTTTGCGCGGACAAATTTGCCGTTCAGACGCATGGGCTGGAACGGTTTTCCGCCATCCTGGTAGAACTTACCGAAGAATTCCAGACATTGCAGTCTCAGATCATGTACATAACATCCGAGCAGATTCAGACCGAAATTCATCGCATGTCCGAGCAGGAAGATAATCACAAAAGCAATCATCGTACCGGCATTTAATCCCATGCTTTTTGCAGGCATAATAGCTACCGTGTTAAACACCTGGCCAACAACGCCGCCGGCCAGCATCAGTGCCATGATACGGGAATAGGAAAGGATATCACCAAACCAGCCGGTCGCCGTATTGTACACACAGCCGAAAGCTGCTGTAACCTTTCCGAACCCCTTTTCATTGCGGCCTGCGCCGAACAGAAGCATCGCTACTCCAATCACAAGGGCTGCAACAGCTACAACGTTGGGAATAGCAGGGACTACATTCAGCTTCTTCAAAGCAAAAATCACAGCACCAAGCAGCAATACCCAAAGAGATCCCTCTTCCCAGATGGCATCCTGCTTCTTCCCTGCTCTGCACTTAAGTACAAAGGATATCACCATGCCGGTATTCAGGTGAAGCCACCCAAGGATCAGTGAACCGACCAGAACCAGAATACTGTCTTCTGTGGGGCTGAATAGTCTGGGAAGCCCCTGCCAAGTTGGTTCAATACCCTTGCTCTGGCAGACCAGATCATAAATCTGTTTTGGTGCATCACTGAAGCAGGCACCTGTCAGAAAACCGGCAGCCGTTGTGGCAAGCCCGCCCCAAAGCAGCAGACGACAGAATGAAAGCGTGCCTTCCTGTGGTTTGATCCTGGCTAAAGCGAAAAGTGCTGCCAGGATCATAATGATCCCATAGCCTATATCGGCGAACATCAGTCCGAAAAAGACTATAAAGAACGGGGCCATCAAAGGATTCGGATCTACGGTACCGTAAGCCGGAAGCGAATACATGTTCGTTACCATGTTCAGCCCATCCGTAATCCGGTTATTCTTAAGCTTGACCGGAACTTCGGGATATTCCTCTTCAAGAGGATCTCTGGTTTCATAGGCACAGTTAAAACGTTCAAAAACGCGCTCAAGTTCAGCTTCCTTCTCTGCCGGCACCCAGCCTTCCATCAGCACAGCTGACTGTGTACCATAGAACTTCTCTTCAGCCTCGGCAATAGCAATTCTGGCATTCATTCTGTCAGCTGAGAGCTTCATTTCATCGCGGCGGACAGCCTCTTCCTCAATCGCCTTCCTGGCCTGTTCCTTTTCGAGCTTCAGTTCCTGGAGAGTGACCTCTGCCTTTCCTGTACAATCTCTGGCAGAACCGTCCATTCCGCTTACCGCTGCCGGTGTAAAGCCGGCATCCCGCAGGACTTCCTGTACCTCGGCAAGTTTTTCCCGCAGGCAGATCAGCATCACATATTGCTGTGACTTGTCCTCACTGACACTGTATAGCTGTGCCTCGTCTGTCACTTCCTCTATGGCGTCTGCCACATCCTTAAGAGGAATTCTGACAGGAATTGTTCCAAGGAGCATAGCGGCATATTCCGTGCCGCCGGTATTCAGAGGAACCGTCAGCCCAAGCCAGGGCTTCAGGCTTTCGATCACAGAACGCTGCCGGCTTTCTTCTGCGGCAATACGCTTGATTCTGGCATCATTCTCTTCAATCTGATGCGCAAAACCAACCGCTCCCCACATCCCTGTTTCATCCAGGAGAGTGTCAGGTTCAACCTCCGGTTTGGGAGCAAGCATTTTTGTTTTTTTCGGGACATAGCGATCAAGCAGTTCAATACCATGCAGCAGGGTAGTATAACCCTGACGGTATTTCTGTACCTCTGAGCTCTCGCTTTTTACAAGACTGCCGATTTCAGACGCGCTGATTTCCTCCCCGATTCCAGACACCTCCACACAGCCGTGCCGGATCAGTTCCTTCATCAGTTCATCTTTCTGATCACGGATGACAGCGAGCGTCAGCCTTTTCATCTGTAATATCGCCATCTCAGCCCTTCATAACCCTTTCTGCCACAAGAGACGCTGCAGCATCCAGTTTTGCCTCCGCTCCGGCTTGCAGAACAGCTTTTTTTGTTTCCAGCTCGTTAAGAAGCTTTTTGGCATCTTCCACAGATTTTGCATCAGATTTCTGCCGAAGAGCACGCAGTTCCTTCTCTGCTCTCGCCACTGCCGCATCAATTTCTGCTTTGCCTTCTGCTTCGGCATCGGCAATCATCTGTTTTGCCTGTGCCTGCGCATACTGGACAGCAACTTTGGCAGCATCCTCTGCCTGTGCAATACCGGTTATTGCATCAAATGACATATCTGCACCTCCCGAGTTTAAAACGTGTTTTGATTATTTTATCACAAACAATATCGTTTCTCAAGGATTATATCATACTTTATTCATATAATATTACTTTCCGTCCGGGAAGCTTGTGAATGCGCCACGTTCCACTACGGGCAATGAGTTCTTCTCTTTTTCTGCAGCAATCGCACGAATCAGAAAAGCCATATTACGCCCGAGATTACGCAAAGTCTGCAACCCTTCCAGATCCTTTTCCACATCTTCTGCCGAAAAACCGTGTACCTGATTCCAGTACGTGCTGGAAACGACAGGCATCCCACTGATAGTAAAGTACTTATTCAGCACATCAAAGGCTGCAGTATTGCCTCCTCTTCTGCAGCTGACGACTGACGCGCCGACTTTCATCTGCTTGGAAAATCCCGTACTGTAGAAAAGCCTGTCCATAAATGAGAGTGCTGTGCCATTAGGAGATGCATAGTACACAGGGCTTCCGATCACAAGGCCATCGGCTTTCTCAAATTTGGCCGCTACTTCATTGACCTTGTCTGTACTGAATACACAACCGTCATGAGAGCTGCAGTATCCGCAGGAAATGCAGCCGTGAACGGCATCCTTTCCGATCTGGATCAGTTCGGTTTGAATACCTTCATCCTGAAGCGTTTTTGAAAGCTCTTCCAGCGCTCTGGCCGTGCAGCCGTGCGTATGTGGGCTGCCGTTGAGAAGTAATACTTTGTATGGCATAATCCGGTCTCCTTATATAGTATTTCCGCAGGAAAATATATGATACGAATACTGTTATTGTATCATTTCGGCTTTCGTTTTTCAATGTCGATCTTTCTGAGTCTTGTATTCCATACGCAGATTCTATATAATAAAAAAAATTTTGTTTTATTCTGTAACGAAAACCATTTCTGACCGTCTAACCGTTGAGCTGAAAAAAAGGAGGTGATAAAGTGATGCAGGACAGAAACGAAAAGCTTTATGAAACCTATTATATGCGTGTTTTCTCCTATGTAATGACACTGACCGGGGATCGTCTGCAGGCAGAAGAGATTACACAGGAAACTTTTTTCCGTGCTTTTGCAAAGTCGAACAGCTTCCGGGGAGAATCCGATGAAGTCACCTGGCTGTGCGCAATCGCGAAGAATTATTATCTTGACGAAATGAGACGTCGAAACCGTTCGGAACCGTTTCCGGAGGAACTGACTGATACGGGAAAAGGAATGGAACAGGCTGTTTCGGACAGGGACTCCTCCTTCAGAATCCATCTGGCACTTCATGCCCTTGAAGAACCATATCGGGAAGTGTTTGAACTTCGTGTTTTCGGTGAACTGAATTTCCGTGAGATAGGAATGATCTTTGAAAAAACAGAAAACTGGGCCCGTGTCACTTATCACCGTGCCAGGCTCAAATTGCAGGAAAGGATGGATGAAAAATGAAAACTGATTGTGAAGTGATCCGTGACTTGCTTCCTCTGTATGCAGACAACGCCTGCAGCACGAAAAGCCGCACTTTGGTGGAAGAGCACCTGCAGGAGTGCCCTGACTGCCGTGAGCTGGTAAGCAGGATTCTGAAAACAGAGATTGAGGACACGCTGCACAGTGAGAAGGAATCTGTTATTGAGTACGGTGTCCGACAATTCAGGCGCCGATCAGCGATAGTGGGATCCGCAGTGTCCGGAGTGTTTATGGTTCCGGTGCTTGTGATTGCAATCATGGCTTTTATTGCCGGTTCAACTATGAACTGGGTCACCGTAGTGCTGGCAGCATTTTGTGTCGCAGCATCCCTGATTGCTGTACCGGTGTTGGTTCCGGAGGATAAAGCGTTCTGGACCTTCTGTGCTTTCTGCGCAAGCCTTATGATTTTGCTTGGTGTAGCCTGCATCTATACGCGCGGAAACTGGTTCTGGATTGCCTCAAGCGCCGTACTGTTCGGGCTGAGTGTCATCTTTCTTCCCTTTTTGATCCGTGCCAAACCTGTCCGGAAACTGATCGGGAAAAGCAACCGCGTGCTGATTGTCCTTGGCGTTGACTGTGCGTTGTTTTTCAACATGCTGAATATGGTTTCTTCAGAAGGCAGATTTACCTTCAACAGCCTGTTCTTTACAATCGGTATTATAGCCGGCGTTTCACTTGTGGCGTACGAACTCTTCACAAAAGGCAAACTTCGGAAATAAGGCTCAGAAAACAATTTAATTCAAAAAAATCCGGCAGGAACAAAACTCCTGTCGGATTTCTGCTATATAATAATTTCCAACACCAGGCAGTAAGTGCCGGAACTTTCGAGGCCCGGTGCACTTACCACCATCCTGCTGAAACGTTGCCAAGACCGTAGCTTGCAAGTACTGATCCGGGCTGTTTTTCAGCGTAATGATCAAACAAAGAAACTCCGTGCTGTCACAATTCAGCTTCCGAAAAAAGGTTCCTCCGTCATCCATAGGATATACGGAGGATACCAGATAAATATGAACAGCGTTTGGGGATTATTTTAACTTTATTTGAAGTTTTCCTGAACAGGTTTCTTCCGTTTTGTGACGATCAGTGCACCTGCTGTTGCACTCATGGCCATCAGGCAGATCCAGAGCGGGAGATTGCTGTCATCACCGGTAATCGGCCTGTCCCTTGTGGATAGGATGTGCAGGAAGCAGGTCGCGGTACCGCCGTCACTATATACAAACTGCAGATTCTGGTAGGCTTTGTGTTCCATAGCCCTCATAGCCGTTTCGGAAATGGTGACAATGGTGCTGCCGTCACTTGCAGTTGATACCGTATAATAATACGGATTAAGTGTGTAACCGTTGATCTTCACTGCTGCCAGTTTACTTGCAGGACCTGTTGCCTGGACAGTGTAGCTGCCGCCAACATCGTAATACCAGGTGCCATTCTTATGATAGGTGAAATAGTAGTTTGCCTGTACGGTCACGGTTGCATAAGCAACATGCCCGTTTGCCGACTGAGCAACAATGGTCGCTGTTCCGGTTCCGACTGCGATCACGCTGGCCGTTGCCACACCGTTCGTGCCGACAGTTGTTCTGTAGCTGTCATGCACTCGGACAATACTCTCGTTGGAGGATGCCCATGTAACCGTCTGATTGGTTGTGTTTAGCGGATCGAAAGTGACAGAAAGCTTAACGCTGCTGTCAGTCGTATTCAGGGTGGTAGTTACCGGGGACATGGTAATTTTAGTTTCCTTGATAACCGGCGGAGCCACATACTCCTTGACAGTCACTTCGGTATCTGCAGATGCTAGGACAGCATCCTTTGCCTTGAAGCGGATATAATACTTGCCCGGTGTAAGGTTGGTGATAAACCGGTCTTTGACATCCGTATAGGTTGTGAAACCTTCCTTGCGGTACTCACAGGGTGTCTCATAATATATGGTGACTGTGCCGTTATTCTGCGTACTGATGCTGCAATCCTTCACCACAAGGTTTTTGCTGTCCGGTGTGGCATACTGGCTGATCTTGATGGTTTTAGTGTCGGAATCCAATGTCGTAACACCGTCTCCGAAGGCTTTCACCAGGATCTGACCTGATACACCTGATGGAATCACAGCAGTATCGCCTGTGATAGCAACCCAGGTGTCGGAGGTACCGAGGCTATAGCGTAGCGTCGGGCCAACGTTGACAAGTCGTCCGCTGTCAGCGCCGGTTGCTTCAAATGCCACGTTGTCCGGAACAGTCAGTTTTGTCGGTGCTTTGTAGGAACCGACAGCTACATTAATAGTCTGTGAAGCAAGAGCAGTTCCATCTGCCTTTACACGAATCAGATAAGTCCCTGCAGCTAAGGCAGTCTGAGGAGTAACACTGAAATCTTTATATGAAGGCTGCGGATCAGCTTCTGTAAGAAGCCTATATTCGAACTTGTAGGCACCAAACGGTGTGATGCTGATAGTACCATCATTCCCGGCTGCCGTTACCGCAGTAGCGGTTACCGAAGTTGTAATCTCAGAAACTGATGGCTGACGCGTAATAGTGATATCCTGCGGTGCAGAATCCTTTCCGTCGACTGAATCAACTATACGGATCATTTTTCCTGCTTCAAGTCCGTCGAGTAACATTGAAGTTCCGCTTACGGCTTGAGCATCAGTCCAGTATGTGACACCGCCTTGTGTAATACCAATACTGATTTTCATGGTGTCAGTCAGACCTGTCAGCGTTCCGGAGCTTTCCGAAGTGGCTGTAAATACAGCTTTTGGCATCGCTGGTATATCTTTATTGGTTTCACCGCTCACTATGACAGGTTCACCCGTGCTGGCAGAAGGCACTACAAAATTTTCAAGAGAGGTTTCGATCTTTCCTTCCTCAGCAGCCTTGACTTCTGCCATGACATCGGCAGCAGCCGCGACGACCACCGGCAACTCTTCAACTGCTTCCGCTTCCGCCTTTGCCTGAGCTGCAGCTGCTTCCGCATCTGCTTTTGCCTGTTCAGCAGCTTTTGCCTCTTCTTCTGCACGTGTGGCCTTCTCAGCTTCTATCTTCGCTGCGGCGGCTTTAGCAGCTTCTTCTTCCTCAGCCTTCTTCTTTGCGGCTTCCTCTTCGGCAGCTTTCTGCCTTGCAGCTTCTTCTTCCTCAGCCTTCTTCCTTGCTGCTTCCTCCTCAGCAGCTTTCTGCCTTGCAGCTTCTTCTGCTTCTGCCTGGCGGCGCGCTGCCTCAGCTTCAGCTTCCTGGCGCTGCTTCTCAGCATCGGCAGCAGCCTTTGTGTTCTCAGCAGCAGGCTCGGCAGTCACCTCAGAAGGAGCTTCCGTTGGTTCAGGAGTAGGCTCTGGGGTCGGCTCCTGGGTGGGCTCGGGAGTTGGTTCCGGAGTAGGTTCTGGAGTTGGTTCCGGAGTAGGTTCTGGAGTTGGTTCCGGGGTCGGAATCGGAGTCGGTTCCGGGCCGGAATAAAGTACATGCATAGCCGCATAATCGGAATAAACACTCTCTGCTCCACCAGTGAATTCCGCACGGGCTTTCCATCCGTTCATGGCAGCCGGAATATTGGCAACACGCAGAGTATCTGTTCCGAATCCATTGATATTAAGTTCAGGAACTACCGACAGAATATCCCCTTCGATATACTCCTGTGTTTCATCCGGGCTGACTATATGCCAGATGATCTGTGCAGCATTATTAGCCCTAGCAATGAAGATAGCTGTTCCGCCAGCATTCAGAGTCTCATCTGTCGGATTCTTGGTTACAGTGACAACCGGGTAAATGACCTCCGGAACTGGCTCGGTTGTGGGTTCGAGCGTAGGTTCAGGAATTGGCTCAGGTGTTACCTCAACAACAGGCTGGGCTGCTTTTCCCTGCACAGTTGCAAAGACATACCTGCTGCCGAAAACAGAGGCATCCGTCACAGGGGCATACTGGATGGCA
>JAEEGL013374574.1_pt1 | contig 13960 bp, 9 predicted proteins | sample 9134231 | NCBI WGS metagenome assembly JAEEGL01 (sample SAMN16246548, study PRJNA631951) | gut metagenome | biome: gut microbiome; feature: rumen; material: fiber-attached | host: Bos | place: Iran: Karaj | collected 2018-10
CCGTCGACGTAAACTGTCCCATCCGACGTATCATAGAAACGCGGAATCAGATTTGCCAGACTGGATTTGCCGCTGCCGGTACCTCCGATAATCCCGATGGTCTGTCCAGGCTCTGCCGCAAAACTGATATCCGTGAGTGACGGCGCTCCTGCACCATCATACGTGAAAGTAACATGATCGAAACGGACGCTGCCCTTCTGCGCGGCGGGAACAGCTGACTGATGATCCGCCTGTGCATCAGCGTCCGGATATTCCATACCCGTATCTGTCTCCAGTATCCTGCTCACACGTCCCATGCAGGCAATCGCACGATTAATCGTAATGATCAGCGAAGCAAGCTTGACAAGCTCTACGATCATCTGAGCCATATAGTTATACAGCGCGACAACGTCACCCTGCTGCAGGGATCCGAGGTTTACACGAATCGCTCCCTGGCGGATCAGAAAGATCGTCGCGAGGTTGATCAGAACATAAGTCGCCGGATTCATCAAGGACGAGATGCGGCCGACAAACTCATTCGTTTTCGTCAGGTCGGTGTTGCTGCGGTCAAAATCCCGCACCTGGTCCGGTTCCTTACGGAACGCGCGGATTACGCGCACTCCGGTCAGGTTTTCCCGTGTACGGCCCGTTACGATATCCAGTTTGCCCTGTACTTTGCGGTACAGTGGGATCGTAATGATCATGATACCGTATACGACAATCGACAGCACCGGAATCGCTACAGCAAATACAAGCGCACATTGTACATCGATCGTAAAGGCCATAATCATGGAGCCGAATACGATAAACGGGCTCCGCAGAAGCAGCCGCAGCCCCATATTCACGCCGTTCTGCGCCTGGTTGATATCGCTTGTCAGCCTGGTCATCAATGTGCTCGTCCCAAGTCTGTCGGTCTTGGAATAGGACAGATTCTGAATGTGATCAAACAGCGCCTGCCGCAGGCCGGTCGAGAATCCGACAGACGCTTTCGCGGCAAAGTACTGTGCCGTGATACTGCATACAAGTCCGACAAAAGCCAGCAGGATCAGGATCAGAACGCGTTTTACCACATAAGAATTGTCCCCCTGCGCTATACCGACATCGATAATATCCGCTACGACAAGGGGAACGAGCAAATCAAAGAAAGCCTCCAGCATCTTAAATGCCGGTGCGAGGATGCTTTCTTTCTTGTAATCCTTCAGGAAGGCCAGCATTCTTTTCATCAGTAGGATCCTTATCTGTTATATTTCAAATATCCCATGGTCGGCTTCATAGATCTGTCTGTTTGCATGGATCGATACGGGTACGTCCGGAGCCTGAACTTTAATGTGCAGGAATCCATCCTGTGCCCGGGTCCAGCTTACGGAAACATCACCGACAGGCGTAGGCACGGTTCCTGACAGTGAATCGACCCATATCGCGTGAGGCTCGATCCGGATTTTCTTCCATCCGGGTGCATCAGGCTGTATGCCCAGCAGCATTCTGGGAAATTCATACAGCGGCAGCGCGCTCCAGGCATGACAATCACTTCTCGTATCTCCGGGTGACTCTGCGAGAGTTGTCAGATGTCGTCTGAGAATGTCCCTGTACTGCTCCCAGACCGGTTCGGAAAGCGTATACATCCCCAGCTTATCTAGCGCACGCAGGAGCGTATACTGCCATGGATAGGTACAGGCAAGCACATCCTGATCCTGAAGAGCATGCATCAGGGCGGTTTTACCCTCTTCCTCCGAGAAACCTCCGGCAAGCACCATCATTGCCTGGGTATGCTGGGTAAACTCACAGAAATCCGGACCTTCTCGCAGCATACCGCGTTTATCGTCATAACAGGCCGCTTTCACTGCACTGCATGCAGCTTCGGCCCTGTCATCATATTCATCGCCAAGTCCGGACCGGCCGGCCAGATGCGCCATCCGCGCGGCTGACTGCAGAGCCAGCGCGTATCTAAGGCTGTGAAGCGTGGACGGACCATGTCCGTCGGCATTCGGTATGCCAAGCTTCCATTCCGCAACCCAGTCGGCAAACTGCCAATAGCCAAGTCCCTCCACCAGGCCGCCTGCAGTGATATGTCTCTTATAGTAATTCAGGATCGCGTCCATTGCGGGACTGCAGTCCCGGATCAGCCCGGTATCTCCCGTCTGCATTACATAATCCTCCACCATCAGGATCCAGTCGAGGGAAAAATCCGGTATCACCTGCTCGCGTACACAGGGATAACGGCTCTGCACCAATCCATACGGATACTGCGAAGCATGGAAATCTTTTATCGCATTGAGCGCAAGCCTTGTGTCACCGGATACCGCATAAGTGAAAAGGATCTGATTGCGTGTATCCAGATCATATTGCAGCTGCTCATAATACGGGCAATCCTCGTATGTCTCGTGCATGCAGCATTCGAGTGTATGGATCGATGTCTGCCAGAGTCTGCTGAATACAGGGTCGGACGAATTGAGCTTCACACGAACGTTTAGCGGATAGGCCGTCTCGAGGAAGTCCGGCATATCAATTGTCATCGGCTCGTCTCCGGCCTGCATCTCGATCCTGACAAAGCGGAACGTACGGAACCAGAAGCTCTCGTAAATCTGTTTCTCAGGGGAAAGCAGATACTCGTCCGAATGGCCTCTGATTACTCCATGTTCTGCATCATCCCGCAGCATAGGACCGGAAGGCGTCTCCTTATCGGCCGGGAAATATCTCTCGGCGAAGATGACTTTGATCTTTCCGTCCTTGCCGGCCGCAGACAAACGGAAATACGCTGTCCGGAGAATGCCGGCATCGAGCTCGATCACACGGGATTCGCCCGCAGGGACCTGCAGCTGACAATTTTCAAAGCCGCAGTCCGTATGTTCCGGTACGACACGTTCAAAACTCCCCTGTCGTTCATACATTATAGGAATCTCACGGGGAATCAGAACGACCGGGGAATGCTCTCCGTACGGATTGATTTCATCGCGGAAAGCTTTAACCGCCGGGCTCAGACGGAGATCCGGATCATCCCTCCAGGGCAGCATTTTACCGCCGTCCTGCTTCTCTATATCGATCACATAATCGTTAATCTTACTGCAGATATGGAAAGATTCGTCTATACAGGCTTCCCACCCGGCTTCACCGGTCGAGAGCGGGATATTACCGCTTCTGGTCCGGACTTCCCCGCGTATTACAAAAAGCGGCCCGAGTCCTTCACAATATACCGACATCGGTCCATAATCCTCAGCAGTACTGCCCCTCTTAGCGAAGGACAGCACTCTGGCTGCGATCGTATTCTGCCCCCTGTGAAGCATCGGAGCAATATCCGCCGTTTCATAGTAATGACGGGTCCTGTCCCCTTTGCGCGGTCCGCAGAAAACAGACTGCCCGTTCACATACAATCTGTACCGGTCGCAGGCGGATACACGGATCTCGGCTCTTCTCGGCTCATCTTCCGTCTCAAAATGAAGCAGAAAGAGAGCTGCCTGTGTGACTGCCGGTGTTGCTCCGGCAGCCGGACGGATCCATACGGACCCGGTCATCTCATCCGTTCTGTTGAATATCATTTTATTTATCCAATCTGTTTGCCTCGACCAGATTTGCCAGATAGCGTGCTGTCGAAGCCATCAGTTTAACAGCGTCATGCCAGAGTTCACGCGGCATCTTCTTAATGAAATTATCGGCTTCAAGCGTAAGATAGCCCTTATAGCCGCTCTCGCCCAGCGCCTGGCAGATCGAGCCCCAGTCCAGCTTCTGCGTAAAGGGCATCGTATGCAGATCACTAAAGCAATCCACATCATGGACATGCAGTGCATGCAGACGCTCTGGTCCAAGCGCGCGGATAAAATAAGCCGGATCGATGCCGACAAGCGCACTGTGTCCGAGATCCAGACAGCCCTTGATCCGCGGGGAATTCATCAGATCGATAAACTCACAGAAATCATCCGGTTCGCCGCAGAAATAACTCTCGATATTCTTGTTGACAGGGCTGCGTCCCCACATATTCTCCGTGCAGACACAGATGTCGAATTCCTCACAGTACGGCAGCAGCCGGGTGTAGAAATCCTTATTCACTTCCCAGGCGGTCTTTCTATTGGTGCGGTAGCCCATGCAGGTAACCGGATGTACAATAATATTCTCTACGCCAAGGATGGAAGCAACCTCCATCGACCGCACAATCCGGTCAAACACAACCGCGTCGCGTTCCGGATCTCCGTATCCGGACGGGAACGGCGCATGTGCCTGGACGATCGGAATCCCGCGGGAATCGGCTTTTGCCCGAACTTCATATGCACGTTCTTTCCAGCCGTTCTCGCACCAGATTCCCTGACCGTTGATCATCTCAAAGAAGGACCAGTCGATCGCGTCATATCCTGCATCGGCAAGGATATCAATGACCTCCTCCGGAGCGTATGCTTGTCCCAGAACATCTGTCTGTGTACAGGTTTTCATGATGTTTCTCCTGTTGTATCAGTTTGTTGTCAGACTTTATGATAAGATCAGTGGATCATTTTGCCCGGATGAACGATTGCCTGCGGAGCACAGTTTTTGATATCGTGTCCGGTCAATCCGAATCCGCTGCCGCCCGACGTAGCAAACGGGAAGATCTCTTTGCCCTTGAAATCGTGGCTTTCAAGGAACGTGTAAATAATATGCGGCGCCACGCCCCACCAGATCGGGAATCCGACATAGATCTGGTCATATGGCGTAATATCGATGTTCTCCGCAAGCTCCGGGCGGGATTTACGGTCCTTCATCTCAACCGTGCTGCGGCTGTGTTTGTCACGCCAGTCAAGATCAGCTTCCGAATACGGGACAGGCGGACGGATCTCAAAAAGGTCCGCGCCGAGTTCCTTTGCCAGTTTTTCGGCGGCCGCCTTGGTCACTCCGCTTGCCGAGAAATATGTTACCAGTATTTTGCTCATTATATTCCCTCCTTATCGGATAAGACACATTATAGATGTCTGAATTATACCACACTCTGCGTCTGTTTAATAGACCATTCTATGAATCTTTTGAAAACATCCGTCCAACGGTAATATAAAAGGAGCCGTGAAACATTATCATTTCACAGCTCCTGCGGATTTATCCAAGATGCGGAAGCGTTGAGCCTCCATATGGCATTGCAAGTACGGACGCATCAGACCCGAGAACGGCAAAAGCATCATTGAGCGCGGTCTGCGCGTCATTATAAGGTGTCAGAAAGCAGGCGCGAACAAGCTCATCCGGCATTTCGGATACAAGATAAACCTGTGCGTGTTCGAGCACCATCGCGATGGCCGCTGCTTTATGACCGCCCAGTTTGAAATCCGTCCTGACTCTTTCGATCAGATCATGCGGCTTTTTGGCTTCATGTATCCAGGCTTCAAAAGTCTTCTCTCCCAGACCCTCACGGCAGGAACCGATCAGGATAACGATTCCTCCGTCGCGAACCGCGTGTTTCGCGTTATCCAGAGCTTTTTGCGTCTGATAGAGATTCAGATCCTTAGGCGCTCCGCCCTGACTGACGATTACGATGTCGGCTTTCCGTTTGATTGTTTTGCTGTACAGAGTGTCGAGGAAAGCACAACCTGCCCGGTGAGCCTTGACAACATCTCCTGCAACTGCGTATACGATCTTTTTATGCTCATCCAGTACAACATTGACGATATAGTCAATGCCGAGAATCTGTCCTGCCTGTTCGATATCCTCACGGATCGGATTGTCTTCGAGACGGCCGGCACAGGCCTCCTCCCGCACCATCATCGAATGATTGCTCTGGATTGCTTCACGTGTGGAAACACCGGGCATGACGGCTTTCGCGCCGCCTGAATACCCGGCAAAATAGTGGTATTCGATATTGCCGAGACAGATCACACGGTCTGCCTCCGCGACCGGTCGGAAGATATCGACCGGTGTTCCTGCGTCAGTAGTTCCGAGATGAACACAATCACCCTGATCCGAATCGATGCATCGGATCTCGGAATAAGCCCGGTCCCCGGCAAGATGCTTTTTCTCTTCTTCGGTCAGCTTGCGGTGACTGCCCAGTGCGAATACTAGTGTAATGTCTTCCTGCCTGATCCCGGCGGCATACAGCCGGTCCAGAACAGACGGCAGGATCTGCCAGGAAGGACATGGCCTCGTGATGTCGGACGTAACGATTGCGACAGTTTCGCCGGCATGTACTACCTCCTCAAGGCGCGGAGCACCGATCGGCGCATCTAATGCTCTTCTTACGGCCTCTTCCCCGCCAGGTCCTCCGGGGACCGGGTTTGCCTGCAAACTTCCCACATAGTTTGCGTCCGGCACGTCAACGGTCTGCACACCGCTCCCGAAGCCAAATTCCAGTTTCATCATTCAGTCCTCTCTTACAATACCCGGCAGCACACAGATGTCCGTCAATCTTTATCGGGATTCGTAACGATCAGCTGCCCGTCTTTATATTCGATCCTGACTTTGTTGCCGTTGATACCCATATCTTCCAGGATCTCGCGCGGGATCTGAATCCGTCCCGCACGGTCCAATACGGAGAATTCTTCCTGGGTTTCGTCATCTTTACTGATAATATCTTCTGCGGCGAGATTACCCAGATTTTCCAGTCTCTCGCGATAACTCTGTTTCATAATCCGCTCGCTGCTGGTCTTGCCGTCCCTGATCGATACGACACGGTTAACCTTCTTTGCCAGTAACCTGTCATGCGTAACGATCACAATGGTAAGATCCTGTTCCTGATTCAGTTTGCGGAAAACCTGCAGGATGAAGCTTCCTGTCGCGACATCGACGGATCCCGTCGGCTCATCCGCAAGCAGCAGCTTGGGCCGGTTTGCAAGAGCGATCGCGATGGCGATTCTTTGCTGCTCACCGCCGGAGAGTTCCTTCAGCGTGCGGTCCTTGTATTTTGACATTCCGACGAGATCAAGGAGTTCCAGAGCTCTTTCATGCCTGTCCGGAGCGCCTTCGAAAACCATCGGCAGCTCGATGTTCTGCGTGGCGGTCAGGTACGGCAGCAGGTTCCTCGCATTGTTCTGCCATACAAAGCCGACCGTATCCTGTTTATATGATACGAGTTCTCTCTCGTTCAGTCTGAAAAGGTCTTTTCCGTCGACCCATAAGCGACCCATTGTCGGCCTGTCCAGCCCGCCGATCATATTAAGCAGCGTGGATTTGCCGGAGCCGCTGTTTCCGATAACTGCCATCAGCTCGCCGCGTTCGACGGTCAGATCGAGTCCTGCAAGCGCCATAACTTCGATATCGGAGGTCTTATAGATTTTGACGAGATTCTCCGCCTTGATCATCGCGGTCGGTTCGACCCCGGGCGTCTCCTCAGGAGCCGGCTCAGCAGCATCAAGCCTCATCTTCTGTCTTATCTTCAGCGCCAATCAACTCACCTGCCTCTATCTCGTATACAGTATCACCAAGTTCCATCAGCCCCGGATCATGCGTGGAAACAACGACCGTGATGCCTTCCTCGGCGATCAGTTCCTTAAAAATCTTCATAACCATCAGTCCGGTATTTGTATCAAGCTCTGCTGTAGGCTCGTCTGCAAATATGACATTCGGCTTGTGGCAGATCGCACGCGCGATCGCGACACGCTGCTGCTCGCCTCCGCTCATCTCCTCCGGCATATGATCCATACGGGACTGCAGACCTACCATATGCAGACATTCCGCCGCGCGCTTCGCGTGATCGCCGTTATAACCGGCAAGCCGCAGCGCGAACTCGACGTTCTCATACGCGGTCATCATCGGGACAAGCGCGACAGACTGGAAAACAAATCCCATCTGGTACCTGCGAAGCTGTTCTCTCTTCTCTTCGCTCCAAGTACTGATCTCTTCCCCTTTGTACTGAATCGAACCGTCAGTCGGCAGATCCAGAGCTCCGAGGATGTTCAGCAGCGTCGTTTTACCGGAGCCGGAACGTCCGCGGAGGATCGTTAACTGTCCCTCGCGGATTTCCATATCGATGCCTTTTAGCGCCCAGAAAGTGTCACCGTCCGGCATCTGGAATCCCTTACGGATTTTATTCAAAGTAATCAATGCGCTCATATCAGTCTTCTCCGAGTTTCAGTGCCTGTGAGATATGGATACGGGAAATGATCATCCACAGGATCCCGAGGCACGCAGCAATCGTGAGCAGTATCAGGATAAAGAGTCTTGTAATGTCCCCGCCCGCCTGTGCGATCTGAAGCGGCAGCGGTTGGTCGTAGGAAGCATAAGAGATCATGATCAGCGGTACGTAGAGCTTCGCCGCAAGGAGTCCGATCCCCGTCCCGGCCAAGAGCGACAGGCCGGTGATGAAGATCTGTTCGTTAATCAGCCCGGTCAGAATCTCTTTCAGCGACATTCCCATCGCGCGGAAGATACCGAACTGCAGCGCACGGGACTGTATGGACAGGATCCAGTAGATCAGGAAACCGACAATACACAGGAGCAGCACGACGATAAAGCTTACTGTCAGACTGCCGCTCGTCCCCTGGAAAACAGGATTGTTGCGTATCCGGATGATTTCGTCCGACGCGTCGCGGAAGTCTCTGACCGTCAGTTTTCCTTCCGCCATGGCGTCGTACAGGTCGTCCGTGGATCCGTCCGTACGGATCCAGACCTGATAGGGTCTCATGCCGAAAGCTGCCTGGACTGTCGACAGGTGCGCTACGACTAGGTAACGTTCTGTCTGAGAATACAGTCCGTCCGAACCTCTTCGGTAATCATATGGATTATATCCGGGCCAGTATTCGACAAAATCGCTGATGATACCGCGCTGCATGGTGCCTGACTGTCCGCGGTATACCAGAGCGTCTCCGATCTCATATCCGAAATTGGTCTGGAAATTGCGGGAAACAATGATATTCTGAGCATCTGCAGCCATGCGGTTCAGGTAATTGTACCAGTGTTCCGGCAGCAGTCCGTCCTCCATATAAGCTGTCTCGCCGAACTCCTGGGTATGGATTCCCATTAGCTGAACAGACGTCAGTTTCTCACTCGTGACGGCGGCATCCTTCTCAATATAGACGCGCGTCGCACTGACAACATGATCCATGATGCGGAATCTGTCGAAATCCGGTTCATAATAGACGATAGCTGACGGATTGTCTTCTCCCTCAAAGCTGTTCGTCTGCCAGTCTTCCGCAAGAGCAACATCCGCGCCGATCTCGTAACGGATGCGTTTTTCTTCGTTCTGATTGATCGTTCTGGCTGCTTTCGCGTTGAAGATGCCGAGCGCAACCGTAACGATCAGGAACAGCATGATAAATCCCTGACGGTATCTTGTCCTGATGATCCGCAGGAATGAGGAATACAGAGCCGGGCTCCACCTCTCTTTGCCGAAGCGGTAGACCAGCCGTGAAATAAACGGCACGATACGAAGGCTGACCAAACCTGCGCCCATAATAAACAGTGATGACGACAGGAAAAGGAGCGGATCGAGCTGTGCTCCGTCCGCTACAGCCGCAGCAAGAGCGTCTTTCTGATGATTGAAACTGTATAGGCCGTAGAGCGATATACCAAGAAGCAGGAAATCCAGGAAGAATCTCTGCCACCAAGGAGCCTGGTTCCCACGTGTTTTATGCTGTTTCTGTGCGACAATCGTGATATCCGCGTAATGGAAAGCCGGTACGACCATGACGATAATCGCGAAAACAGCTGTTCCAAGCCCCGCCGCAAGTACTGTCCCGTTCAGACGGACAGGCAGTGCCGACCTCGATACGAATTCAAGAAAAGCGTTCGCTGATCCGACAATCTGGCACAATATGAATGCGAGCGGCAGCCCGATCAGAAAGCCTGCGGCAGATGTAAGTCCGCTTTGCAGCAGATACGTCTGGATGATCTGTTCTCTGGAGGCGCCGCGGCTTTTCATGACCGAGATCTCGCTCTGCTCAAGCTCGAGCAGCTGCCGAGCGACCATGTAGATGAACAGTCCGAGCAGAACGAATACCGGCACCTGCAGAACCCACAGAGTCGTACGGACTTTCACGGCATTTACTTTGTAAGACTGCAGTATCGGTGAGAAGAATTCGCGGAATTTGGTTTCACTGTGCAGCTTGGTCAGCTGTTCCGACGTTGTAATAATGTGTTCTGTATTCTCGGGTGTGACTTTGCTGTAGTCAAGCAGACAGTACCACATTGTCCTCAGCGGATACTGCGGCGGCTCGACACCGTATGTATTATCGAAAAGTTCGCGGTTCATCAGGAATTCCGCGTTCAGCGCGTTGGGTGAAAGCACCCAGTAACCGTCGCTGATTTCTTTGTTTGAGGTATAGATACCGACGATCTTAAGACGGTATTCCGGTTCTTCGCCTTCATCATGAATGGCGGTAAAAGTGTCTCCGATGACGATACTCTGTGTATACATCATCTGCTCGCTGATCATGACTTCGATATACCCGTCCACTAAGGAAGCTGACGGATAAGTGCCTGTGACCATTTTTACATGGCGTTCCAGATCAGAGATGGATCCGAGATAAAGTCTTGCAGAAGCCTGTGCAGCGGATCTCGGAAGATCCATCACAGTCAGCGGTTTGCTCAGCTGGTCATGACGGATCTGCATCGCGGCCGGTATGCCGAAAAGCTCCTCCGCCCCGCTCCAGATCTCTTTGCAGGTGTCATAAATCGGCAGATTCTGTACTCTTCCGCCGTTTACGGTCAGAGTGGACTGCATGGAATACAGCATCGGATAGCTGCCGTGTTCATCAAGATACTCCGAGAAGCCGGTATTGATCATTCGCTGCAGGCTGGCTCTGGTATAGATGATATTGCAGCAGACGACAGATACGAGCAGAATTGTCCCCAGAAGCAGGCTTGCTACCATGCCTTTCTTGGTCTTCAGCTTCTGCAGGATCAGCTGGAACATATTCCCACCTCCTCTTTCTATCGTCTGTCAGCGTTTCTGGATACGGTCGTCCGGTGTGAGGCCGGCGACAACCCAGACGTAAGTGATATCGCTCGCCGCGATATGCAGATATTGTCTGCGATGTGAGTTGTTTTCTTCGATCGTGACGTAGTATCGTCCATTCTCGTTTTTCACATACTGCCGCAGCAGCAGCCCTACGTTCTCTTCGTATTTACGGATCCCTGTAACGACAGGCGATGAGAAAGCGTACGGATTCTCCATTACCTGGCTGAGGTCGATCCCTTCGATGTCGATCACATAGAGCTCGTCGTCCCGGTAAACATCCAGAATGTCGGCGAGACTCACGTTCTCCATCGCCAGCAGATTATCACCTGCGACAATGCGTCCCGTAACCGTTTGCCGGTTGCCCTTGATACCGAATTCGATCGTTACTTCCATCCCGTAGCGGAAACCTGTCGAGCTCGACAGTACGACTCTGTAGGAAGCCGGATCGGCGATCTGAATTCTCTCCGATTCGATCAGATCACCGGCGATCCTTTGCTGTATATTCTGATAAAAGACGATGCCGGAAGCTTCAGCGTAATAAGTGCGTGTCTCGTATTCCTCCTGAAGCTCATCGCACTCCTTCTGATACTGTTCGATCAGACGGTTCTGCTGCGCCTCATACAGAGTAAGATCTGCCTGCATCTGTTCCAGACGGATCGCCTGGATACGCTGATCATAGCCATTCAGGATCGTGGCGTTCTCCTGTTTCTCGATGTCCTTCTCACGCTGAGCGATGCCTTCCTCAGTCTCGAGCTTAGTCCGTTCAAGCAGCAGCTTTGCTTCCTCTAAAGGCGCCGCGCTCATGACTCTTGTATAGGTGAAAAGCGCGTCCCCCGCCTGAACCGTAGATCCATTGTCAACGAGCCGCTCTTTAAGCCTGGCGTCTTTCTGCTCAAACATAAATGTATCGTAATGCAGCGGGATGCAATACAGAGCTGTGCTGGAAACCGTTTCTTCGTATGTTCCGATTGTGTACGGCTGTTCTGTGCCGGCTGTTTCAGATGTATCCGGTGCTTCCGGTTCCTCTGCGTACACGGGCAGTCTGAAAACCGGAATAATGAGGCAGACCACAAGGATGAAAGCGAAGAAACGCATCATTTTATTCTTTAACATAGACCTGCGCTCCTTCCTCCAGACCGTCTGTTATCTCATAATAAAGCTCTGTAACAGCGCCTACAGAGATAGTCTGACGTACGTTATGATCGCCGTCCGCCAGGTAAACATAGAAGCCGTCACTGTCCCTGTAAACAGCTGTAGCGGGAAGCGAAAGAACGTCTTCCCGGTAATTGCTGTAAAGGAAGACAGCCGCGTAATCTCCCATATGAATGTCGGCTGACCTTGTTTTGACCTTGTAATACGAATAAACACTGCTTCCGGAAATGATCCGGCGCGAATATTCGATCTGATCATAGGGCTCTGCTTCGATCGGATAAACATCCGCAGCGATCCTGGTCTCCATCTTACTGCAGGATTCGAGTGCACGGGAAGACCGGTAATCGCTCCTGATCTGGAACTTTTTCTCCGAAGCGATGATGAAAAGCAGGTCTTTCTGCTGAATCTGTGTGCCGCTCTGCAGGTTGGCGGTATAAACAACAATTCCGTTCATAGGACTGGTCATCACATTATTGTTGACGGTTTCCTCAAGATCTGCAAGCTCCGCCTCAGCCTTCTCCAGCTCAAAAGCACGCTCTTCTGCGTGCTGGCTGTTCTCAAGCTCCAGCTTTTCGATCTCCTGCTCCTTACGCAGGATGGACATGTAACCTGCTCCCTGCCAGCGCATTTTATCAAGCTCGATCCGGGCAATATCGATATCCCCGGCTTCTTTGTTCTCCTCTGTCTCCTGTTTCAGTTTAAGGAATTCATAATCGGCCTTGAGATTCTCAAGCTGCTCCTCGGCGTCTTCTAGGTCGTACTCCAGCAAAACGTCCCCGGCCTTAACCTTCTGTCCGGGTATCACTTTGCAGGAAAAAACAACCGAAGCCTGATCCGCCCGGATCTGTGTGGTCTCCGGAACGACTTCTCCGTCAAGGACCTCAACATCATAGATCGTCCTGCGTTCAACCGTACAGGTCGGCCGTTGGGCATTCTGCGGTTCTATGAGCTCCGGGACACCGATCGCGCCGCTGCATCCGGAGATGCTCAGCATTGTCATAATGGCAAGCAGTGCGGCTGTCAGCCTGCCTCTGCTGCGTGATGGATGAACTGTCATATTCTGCCTCGTTCAGGTAATATTTCGTGCGTTAAAATACCGGTACGGGATCAGGAATCGACCGTAACCTGATCTCCTTCTTCCAGACCACCTGTGATCTCAACAAACGAACCTGTGTCAAGTCCGATCGTGACTTCTCTTATATTGAGAATGTCATTTTCATCAAAACAGTACACAATATATCGTCCGTCTGACTGCTCGTGTACGGCTTTGCTTGGAATATAAAGCACATTCTCTTTGAGATCGGTCGTCAGCCTGACTACGCCTCTTGTGCCGTTCTCAAGTGATGCGTCAAGACTTGTCAGCCGGAAATACACATACTGTTTTGCGGCTCCCGGATCCTTTGTGTCAGCGCCGATTTTCTTAGCGTCGACGACTTCCAGTTCGTATTCATCCGACTTGATTATGATGGGAAATCTGTCCCCTGACTTAAATTTCTTATAGTATTCCGTCTCGGCTCTAAAATAAGAGTTAGCGATATCGGATACAGTTGCTACAACCGAGGCACTGGAGACGTTCAGATATCCTTTATCGTCCATTCCCATCATGTAAGTCACGGTTCCGTGAATTGTCGTCCGCAGCTCGCGTCCGGCGATCGTCTCCCTGCATTCCTCAATGAGAATCTCCAGAACTTTTAATCTGTCCTCAACCTTGCGGATCTGCGCGGTATAGGAAGCGTATACTTCTTCCTCAGTCTGCATGTTTTCACGTTCCTTGTAAGAGGCCGCATTCCAGAGCTCACTCTGCTGTTCGGACTTAAGCTCGCGCATTTCCTCAAGATTGGACTTCTCCATATCTTTCTGCGCCTGCTCTGTCAGCAGACTGTCGAGTTTTTTCTCCAGTTCGGTACAATCCTGCCGCGCGATCAGATCTCCGGGCTCTACCTGGTCGCCGATACTGCACAGAATCTCGGTGAACGGCAGCCTGGTATCCGC
>JAEEGL016204940.1_pt1 | contig 13960 bp, 11 predicted proteins | sample 9134231 | NCBI WGS metagenome assembly JAEEGL01 (sample SAMN16246548, study PRJNA631951) | gut metagenome | biome: gut microbiome; feature: rumen; material: fiber-attached | host: Bos | place: Iran: Karaj | collected 2018-10
GTTATGAGTAAGGTAGTCGTTTTCGATCATCCTCTGATCCAGCACAAACTGAGCATCATGCGCGACAAAAATACAGGGACCAAAGAGTTCCGCGAACTGCTTTCAGAAATTGCCATGCTGATGGTCTTTGAAGTCACCAGGGATCTTGAAACCAAAGAAATCGAAGTTGAAACGCCGATCACAACATGCAAGTGCCGTGTCCTTTCCGGGAAAAAGCTCGGAATCGTACCGATTCTGCGAGCAGGTCTCGGAATGGTAGACGGTGTGATCAATCTGGTTCCCGCGGCACGCGTCGGACATATCGGCCTTTACAGGGATCCGAAGACGCTCGAGCCTGTCGAATATTACTGCAAACTGCCTGAGGACAGTGTGAACCGTGAATTGCTGATCCTCGATCCGATGCTTGCCACAGGAGGCAGCGCAAGCGCTGCAATCAATTTTATCAAGCAAAGAGGATGCCACCATATGAGACTGGTCAACCTGATCGCAGCGCCGGAAGGGATTGCCAGGATTCAGAAAGATCATCCGGATGTTGATATATATGTGGCCGCACTTGACGATCATCTGAATGATCATGGATATATCGTCCCTGGACTCGGAGATGCGGGAGACCGGCTTTTCGGTACCAAGTAATTATGCCGCAGAAAATGATTTTTTCCCGGCCGCCGATCATGACCGTTTCATGCAGTTTTCCGGCTGCAGGGACGGTCAGAACGACGGACGAACGGGTTATTAATCTATATCAGAAAGCCGTACAGTATGACAAACAGCCCTGCCTGTGGGAGGGACTGTTCAGACTGGCATGCCTGATTAAAACGAAACCAATGGATGAACCGGTAGCAGCATACATCCTGCATGCAATCGAGGATTCCGAAAACGGCGCCTTATCCGGCACTTTCAGCGAACAGATCTGCATTGCCCGTGCCGCATTTGCCTTGTTTGAATACAATACGGACAGAGAGATCCTGAAAAGGATTGCGTCATGGCTTCGATATGTGGAGATCGAATTTGACAATCTGATCAGACAGGATCATATCCTTTATCATCCGGCTGATCTGATGGAACTGCTTGTGCGCTTCTACCAGGCGTCCGGTGTCAAATCAGCGCTGAGAATCAGCGCGAGGCTTCGCGCAGACGCATTTGACTGGACGACAGCGCTGCATACCTTCCAGCAGACGATTCCCGTCTGCACAGATGATCAAAAAGAAGAACAGCCTTTTCCTGACAAAGATCCGGCAGAGATCGAATTTGACGAAAAGGAAAGGCTGATCAATCATGCTGAAACGCTGGCAGACGGCGTCCGATATACGATTTACGCCGGAATATACAGCGGACACAAACAGGATCTGTCTGCAGGGAAAACAGTCTGGAAACATCTTCTGAAGCATCATCATGCCTTGTGCGGAGGAACTACAGGCTCTCCTTATCTCTGCGGAAACGCAGCTGACCGGCCTGTATTCAATACTGTACCGGCTGCATGGACTGAAGCGTTCGCTGCCGTGATGGCCATGCCGGATTCCGAATGGGCACTTGATGAGATGATCCGTATCGTTTTCAATGCGCTTGATGAATACCTCAACAGGCCTGAGCACGTATCACAGCGCATCAATTCCGTCAGTATACCGAACCGCTCATCCGATGATATTTCACATCTGTATGCAAGGATGACCAGAGCCGTCGCCGCCGCATATCATCATGCTGTTGCTTTGTCTGAAAACGGAATCAGGATTCAATATCCCATCCATGGAAGATACATGATCATGGCCCGGAAACAACCCCTGATTCTGATTATGGATCCGGACAGCGTGGTATTCCAGTGCAAAAAACCGGTTTCTGTAAACATTGATTTTTATTTGTCGGCAATCAGCACAAGCAGCATCCGGGTGATCAGGAATTCGGATATCACAGAAGAACTGAACGGAATAAGCGCCGGCAGTACAGGGATCATGATCCACATGGATACAGAGTGGCATAACCGTGATGAAATCCGGCTTGTTCCTGAAGACAGGACCACAGTCGAGGAAACCCATCATCAAGGATGTGCGTATTTTGCTTCCAACCGGCTTTTATGCGTGCCGTCCGATCCGAAAACATTTGCATGCGCTGTATGCCGTGATCCGGAGAGGGCAGAAGGGGAGTTCATTATTTACACGGCACCTGTGGAAAAATGGAAACTCAGGGACAATCAGCCCGGAGACATACCTGTGCTGCCGGAAATCAGGGGACACGCTGAACAGAAACGAATGCAGTACTATGCTGATGTTCCCTGTCGCATATCCATGTTTCCGAGGGCAAGATAAGTATGTTCGATCTCAGGCTTGCGCCCATGTGCGGCATTACGGATCACATCTTCAGAACGCTGTGTTATGAGCAGGGATGTGATCTGGCCTATACCGAAATGATCAGTGCAATGGGATACCTTTGCGCACCCGGACAGCGGGCAACAAAAGAACTGATGATCAGGGGAGAAAGGGAACCGAAACTGGTCGTTCAGTTGTTCGGGAGAGATCCGGACATTGTAGCGGAAGCGGCCGGCCGGATGTGTTTGCTTCATCAGTATGATGGGATCGACATCAATATGGGTTGTCCGGCCAAAAAGATCGCACCTTCTGGGGAAGGTTGCGGATTGATGAGGACTCCCGACACTGCATTTCGAATGATGAAGAAAACAGTCGAATCATGTGATATTCCGGTCAGCGTAAAGATGAGAACAGGATATGACAGTGATCATATCAATGCGGTTGAATTTGCCCAAATGGCTGAAGAAGCCGGGATTACTTCCATTACAATTCACGGCCGCACAAGGGAACAGCAGTACAGCGGAGAATCTGACTGGAATATCATTGCCCAGGTCAAGAAAAGCGTCCGCATACCGGTCTGCGGTAACGGCGATATTTTTGATGCCCGGACAGCATTGAGAAAGCAAAGGGAAAGTCATACAGACGGCGTGATGATCGGTCGCGGAGCGATGGGTAATCCCTGGATATTCAGGGAAATCAGGGAACTGTCTGCCGGTCGGATTCCGAAGCCGGTTTCCGCTGACGAAAAGAGAGAAATGATCGTCAGGCATTATCGGGCGATGCTTGAATCCAGACCGGAAAGGATAGCAGTCAGGGAGATGCGGAAGCATATTGGCTGGTATATCAGAGGAATGAAGGGAGCCGCTCAGTTCCGTACCGAGATTAACCGATGTGCGGATGCACGGGAAGCTTTTCATCTTATCGATCGTTTTTTTGATCAGCCGGTCACACAGGAGGAAGACACATGAACAGAAAGATTACGCCCAGGATCATTGCCGTGACGATGGTCATGGTCCTGATCATGCTGTTCAGCAATGCTTTCGCAGAGGAAATCGGCCCGGATCTCATTATGAAAGGCGTATATGGATCACCGGTAACAATAACGGTTTCATCACCGTCCTACAGAATGCTGTCACAGTTCAGCGAAGAACGGAAAGAAATGCTGAACCGGCTGATCGGGCATATCGGTCTTTCTGTCACACTGGACGGTCAGGTGTCAGAGACAATTCTGTATATTGACCAGGAAGAAATATATACCGCTCTGGAAACAGTACAGGGATCGTTCAGGCAGACTGCCTATTCATTCGATCCCGAGAATGTATACGAATCAGCGTTATCTGAAGAGAGAGAAGACGTTTCTGACTTTTCAGGATTTCTTGACAGCGAATTCCATCTGCTGAATCAGTTGCTGGATGAATTATATCCGGTGTTTGAAAAAATCCCTGAAGCATTTTCCGAATATGTCAGGATCGCAGGAGTATCGCTGAGTTTCAAGGGATACGGAAAAGGCGTCAGGAAAGTGACAGTACCGATCCCGGAATCATACGTCATGGAACATTTTCCGGCGGCAATAGCCAATCTGTCTGATACCGACACCGGAAAAAGATGGATCGAGAAGCTCGTTTTCAAGGGATCTCAGAAGATCATCCTTCTGTATGATGCCGCAGGGAAACTGCTTCGTGTCAATTATGACGGTATCGTCGGACTTGATGAGGATTCACTCCGAAAAGTATCCGTTGCCTGGAGGAGCGTACGCGACGGAGAAACGAAAAAGGACAATATCACACTGAAAACACCCGCCCTGAAAGGAAACGACCGCTTCAATCTGACATATGAGCGGGAGATCAACCGTAACGGCTCATCTGATGATTCCATCCAATGGAGCATGCAGATCGATATGAAGGACGGCGAGAATAAAAGGAAAATTACTTTTTCAGGTGATCTTGCGACCAAAGACTGTCTTTTCGGCGGAAGTGCAGTATTTACTGAAAAACAGGAAAATGATGAACGCAGGATCACGATCGTTCCGGAGCTGAGAAAAGAAAATGGATCGGAATATCTCGGAACTATTGAAATTACGAATTATTCAGGTAAAATAGTTTTAAGCAGTATCGTGACAGACATCCATGTTTCTCCAGGGCGGGAACTCAGTCCGCCGAATGCCGGAACCACAAAGACGAAGGAACAGAACACAGGGAACGAATCACACACAGATCAGTTACAGGACCGTCTGAACCATATCCTGATCCGAAGACTGATGGTACTGCCACCGGAAGATATCGAATTCTTCAGCTTTGATATACCGGATGAAGTCTGGGATTCCCTGATGAAATCTATAATATAGGAGATCCGATCATGAGCAAGAGAGTTGTTTCCATCATCGTACTTCTGATCGTACTGTTGACAGGAACCTGTCACGCTGCAACCTATACGCTTCCGGAAAAGATGAGCAACCAGCTTGCCATCGGTAGCGGATTGAAAGGAACGTTTACGGTTGCTGCCGAAGGGGAAAAGTTTGATACGCCGTTCCTGAAAGTGATCAGGGATGCTGAATGGTCCGTAAGGGGAATTCTTTCCGGAAAGGATCTCCATTATTACGTATTTCAGTCCAATGACAAAGAAGAACAATCCGCGCTGTCGGAGCTGTACCGCAAGGATGGTACCTATTATTTCAGAAGTGATATGGTTCAGGGAAAAATACTCGCGTTTCCTGTACTCAGCCAGATCATTGAAGCAATGTTTCCCGTAAAAGGTGAAAACGGTTCCTCTTCTTCTTTCATTGCCAGAATCATGGAATTGCCTGAAAGCACACGCAAAGAAAAATGGGAGCCCGTTCTTCAGCGGTACCAGAATGAACTGGAAATGTGGCTGGCCGATTTTACAGTCAAGGCTGATACCGTCAAACTCGACAGCGGTTTATCCGCGCTGGATTTTTCCTACGAGATTCCGATGGGCAGTGTTTATGACGAAATCGTCAAAATATATGGGAAATTTGCAGCCGATCAGGATGTCGTCAACCTGCTCAGCAATGTGATGACGGACGAAGAGAAACAGATCTATCTGAACGGAAATCTTCTGTATTTTTATCTTGAAGCACTGCAGTCGCTTGAGATTGACAGGCCTGTGAAGATGTCAAAACGGGTTTCTGCAATCGGCGATCTGCTTTTGTTCCGGCTTGAGCTTCCGCTGGATGAAAGGACGACGGGTTACCAGTCTGTCATTATTGAAACGATCAGCCAGAATACATTTATTACCCTTTCAAAGACCGGTGAGGTTATGATGATCGGCCTGCCTGATACGGAAAAGATCAGACAGTCCGCATTTGAGCAGTCAGTCTGGTTTGCACGCGTCAATGCAGATCCGGAGAAGGCAAAAGAGAACATTGCGGTCAGAATTGACATCAAAAAGTCGCAGGATCTGTATGATAAGGATGAAAAATCACACGAGAACGATCATTATGATATAACCGTTATTCCGGACACGAGTCATCTGCCGGACGGAACGGATCTGTCTCTGCTGACGGAATCAGAACAAACCGATATTAAACTTGATCTTCATTATTCGAGCAAATATGCCCAGAACAGTGCGACCACGCTGGAAATCAGTGCTGATGTTACCCAGGGCGACGCTGCCATGCAGATCCGGGGCAAATTCAAGACAGCTGCCCCCTGGCTGTTTATGCCATTTGAAATAATCGATCCGATACAGGTGGGAACCGACAAGGAAGCAGTATTGGATCCGTATTTCACAGACTGGATCAGCAATGCCGATTCCATGATTCATCATGGCATGGCGGAATCTGCAACAGACGCAGCAAACGAGATGTCTGATGCAGAAAAAGAGCCTGAAGAAAAATCGCCCGAAAAGGAAGAAATGAACGACGAAAACGCTGAAACCGAACCGCTTGATATTGCCGATCAGGAATAAACCGAATCCGGTCAGCTTTTGAGGGAACAGAATGAAAAAAGCCTTCAGTATTCTGGTCATTGTCATCTTTTTGACCGGTGCAGCTGCAAATGCAGATCAGCATCTGGAAGCAAAGTGTGAGTTTTACGGATTGACAGACAGCAGGATCGTTACGCTTGATCTGTATGAACTGCAAGGGGAGATCACTGCTGTATCCTCACTTTTTCCGGAGTTTGCCGTCAAATTGGATAAACAGATGCATATACCCGTGAATCTTTTCGGTATTATTTGCAAGTTGGACAGCAAAACAGCGGCTGCTGTCGTGAAACAGATCGACAGTTATGCTTATTCATGGCTGGATACCCAATTATCTGCGCCGGTGAAAGGGGTTTATGCCGGAGATCTTTTTGACATCGCCGGCAGTGTACGATGTGCAGAAGTCTCTCTGTCAGCATTTACAGAAGGCCTGCGCCAAATCGCGTCCGAACAGTCCGAATCGGCTGATGCGGATCAGGTCTGTCTTGACATCATAGACATATTCGCGTCCCTGGACCCCCCCGACGGGAACGATCATCATCTGTGCCTTTCCATACAGGAATACGATAACGGGGACTATGATGTCGTACGGATTATGGACGGGAATAATGTCGTTATGACCATATCTGTAGACCGTTCAGACGAAAGGGCCAGGAAAATGCTGATCGCATACCGGCAGGAAGGACGGTATTGTTTCAGGGAATGTTCATTCGGTTCGGAACATGATCAGTTTGTCTTCCGTTCAAACATGAGAACATCAGCATCTTCCTCATTCCGGACTGCCGCCGAAAAGTCTCCTCTGTTTGAAAGCTCTTTGACAATAACGGACAAAAAAGAAAGCGTTGCCGGATTTCAGTATATGCTGAAATCAGGAACGCTGAATACGCCGCTGATGATCACCGGCCAGGCTGAATCCCCGGAAGAAAAAATATCGTCAGTGAGCGGCCACGTTAGCATCGACAGTCAAAAAACCGAACTCCTTTTGATATCCGTTATGTCTGAACCGATCATCAGGCCGGTCTCTTTCGACGATAAAGCATTGATTGCGTATGAAGACGGAACGGGCAACAGTGTCATTTCGATGGCCGTTGCTTCCGCATCACTGGAAGTTGCGGCCTGGTTAATGCCATGCCTGCCCAATGACTACCAGGAAATGATGCGGAAAATGATTTCTCCGTAATGACGGAACTGTTCTATCTTTCAATAACAGAACAGACCGCATAGGAAGAAATACCTTCCATACGTCCTTCAAATCCCAGTTTTTCCGTTGTCGTTGCTTTGATATTGATTCTGTCGGCAGAGAGCCCGACAGAATCGGCAATATTGGCAGCCATCTGAGGGATGTATGGGAGGATCCTGGGTTTCTGGGCAGCAATGGTGATATCTGCATTATTCAGGCAGAATCCGTGCTCCTGAAGAATCCGTACCGTTTCTTTCAGAAGCAGCATGGATGATATCCCCCTGTATTGGTCATCGGTGTCCGGAAAAAATTTCCCGATATCGCCGAGAGCACATGCCCCGAGCATGGCATCCATCAGCGCGTGGACTGCCACATCGGCGTCGCTGTGACCGAGGAGACCAAGTTCAAACGGGATCTCCACACCGCAAAGGATCAGTTTCCTGTCGGGAACCAGGCGGTGCACATCATAACCCATACCGATTCTCATAGATGAAGTATCTCCCTGCAGAATTGTTCTGGCCCTTGAAAGATCCATGGGCTCGGTAATTTTGATATTGGAAGCATCACCCGTAACGATTTTAACAGGCAGATGATAATGTTCAAGCAGACCGGCGTCATCTGTACAGTCAAAACCTTCTTCAGAAGCGCGCTGAGACAGGGGGATAATGGTTCCGGCTTTAAAACCCTGCGGTGTCTGGATCTCATAGAGATGCGAACGCTCAGGCGTGAACTGCACAAAAGAGGCAGCGTCAATCATTTTGAATGTGCTGACGGCGGGAATGCCAGGGACTCCGCTTCCGTATTTCCGGACAGCATTGCTCACGCGCTCTATCAGATCCGCCTTGATCAGGCATCTTGCCGCGTCATGTATCAGGATAATATCATCCGGATCCGGCGAAATACAATGAAGTCCGTTCTGTACGGAAGCCTGTCTTGTGGGCCCGCCGTCAGCAAAACAGTAAGAAAGGGAAAGACCGCTTTTATCCAGCGCAGATACAATGGATGTCCGGTCATCCGGACGCGAAACAATGACTGTATAATCGGCAAAAGGAACAAATGAGGTCAGACTCCGTACAATAGCCGGTATTCCGCATACAGGTAAAAGGATTTTGTTCACGGGAGAACCCATTCGGGAACCTGTGCCGCCGGCAAGCATGATCACATAGGTTTTCATGTCCTGCTCCGTTCCGCTGTCAGAAAAGCATCTTCATCAAGTACTTTGTACATTTCCGGCGCATGATCTTTGGATACGGTTTCAGAGACGGAAAGGATCTCATAATGTCCTGTGTGTTCGCCGAAACGAATGCTGATAATATCCCCGGGTTTGACCGGAGACGATGGTTTGGCTGGCTTATCGTTGATCATCACGCGCCCTCCGCAGCATGCCTCTGAAGCGACGGTACGTCGTTTGATGATCCTGGATACCTTCAGGTATTTATCAATTCGCATATTGTCCTCATAAACAAAACCCGCAGGAAACTTGTTCCTGCGGGCAGAAACGTTCAATTATTTCTTTGCCTTTTTCTTGGCGTTGACCTTGTCTTTCAGAGCTTTGCCGGCCTTGAAGGTAGGAGCCTTGGAAGCCTTGATCTTGATTTCAGCACCGGTCCGCGGGTTACGGGCGGTACGGGCGGGACGCTTTTTCACATCAAAGGTGCCGAATCCGATCAGCTGAACCTTTTCACCCTTGGCCAGAGCGCCGTTGACAGTATCCACGAAAGCGTTCAGAGCCTTTTCGGCATTCTTCTTTGAGAGCTGGGTTTTGTCTGCCAGTGCATTGATCAGTTCACTTTTGTTCACGGGTTATTCCTCCTTGTTTATTATGCAGTATGCATAAAAGTATATAGGTATGCCAAAGACATCCATTTATTCAATTTCGTCTTCAACATGGTTTAAGTATACACCTAGTTCGCCGAAAGTCAAGTCTTCCAATGATTTTCCGTCACTGATAATCTTTTTTTCTGCAGATTTGAGCTGCTTTTTCAGTTTATCTGCTGCCCGATGAAGCATCAGTTCCCCGTCCACATCTGCAGCACAGCAAAGCTCTGAACAAAGAAGCAGAAGCCTGCCGTAAGAGTCGGTTCCGGAATGCGGAGAAAGCGTCCGAAGTGAATGGATCTGTTCAAGTATATCATTCAACACTATATCGGAAGACCGGACCATGGCTGTCCCTTTGAGTTTTTTCATCAGTTTGGCCGCATATTTCAAGGCGGGAAGGCCGTCCGAAACGTCCTCGAGACTCGAAACAGCGCTGCAGTGCCCGGTCTCATCACGTTTGATCTTTTCCCATTCAACCCTGACGCTTTCAGGGTCATTAAGAACCGCACTTCCAAAGACATGGGGATGACGGCGTATCATCTTCAGGCAGATCGATGTGATTACGTCATCGACGGTAAATTCATCAAACGAATGGCCGATTGACGAGTGAAAGACAATCTGAAAAAGAAGATCTCCCAGTTCCTCACAAAGGTGATCCGTATCCTGCTGATCGATACAGGCGACACATTCCCATGCTTCTTCCACCAGATAGGAACGAAGCGACATATGAGTCTGTTCACGGTCCCACGGACATCCTGACGGAGAACGGAGATTATCCATCAGGGAAACCAGGTCGTTGAATATAAAGCGGTTTCGTTTCATAAAACCGGAACCTGGAATCAGGACGGCACACCTGTGATCGATATCATGTAACCTGTCCAGTTTCCATACGGGAATGGAGACCGGTTCGGCATATTCCCTGAGCAGATAAATATGATGTTCGTCTGCCAGTATGTCGGACAGAAAAATCTTAACCTGACCGGCCAGAAGTTCGTTGTCCAGTTCGGTGACAAGCAGGTTACAGTTGGGATCATACCGGAAACCGCTGCTGATTTCACTCGCCGGGATGGAAACAACAGCCCCGTCAGAAAGAAAACCGAGACAGGATGAAAGGAAACGGTCACAGGAGCTGATTCCGGGTATTATTCTGATTTGAAGGTTATCGGGTTTGCAGCGAAACAGTTCCCTGACGGTCTGATCCGTCAGATGGTCAGGAACCGCATAAACAATTTCGCTGGACTGTGCCTTGCGAATCAGCAGTTCCGCCGCATTCCTGTTCAGCAAATCAAAATCATCAGAATCTTCATAGAGGGAATCAAGCGTGGAAAACAATACGCCGTTTTGTTCCAGCCATGAAACAAAAGGATGCCTGCCGGTCCGAAGAATAACGTTATCTGACTCCTTCAGAATGCATAAGGATTTCAGGTTCATCAGATCAGGATCGCCAGATCCGAGGGAAATAATGATAATGCCGGTGCTCATTTTATGTTGATCCTTTTCTGCGGAGCAGCTTCCTGATATCGTTAACGGAAAGAATGTTCAGCAACAATGCTGCTGCGAAATAAACAATGACGCCGACGGCAATTTCAGCAATGGTCGTCAGGCGGTTCATGGGAAGAATGCGCTGAAGGAACCATACTACAACGCCCATGACGGCAGCGGCGGCTCCGGGACGCAGCAGCCATTCAAGAATGTTGAAGCGCATTTTCGCGTATTTGCAGACATAATATGTATTGATTACCATGACGATCAAATAACAGGCAATGGAGGCAAAGGGACCTCCGTGGATGTGAATACCCGGCGTACCGATGAGAATATAGTTGAGCAGAATCTTTACGCCGACACCGGCAATCATCGTATACATCGGGATTTTCTGCTTGCGGAGTCCCTGAAGAATGCTGCTTGATGCCTGTACGACCGTAAAAAGGACGACGGTCATTGCGGAAAAAGTCAGCAGTTCGGATGCAAGCCGGATCTTTTCCGGGGTAAACTCGCTGACACTGCTGTAAAAGAAGGAAACAATCTGTCTGGACAGGATACTCATTCCGACGGAGCATGGAAAACCAATGATAAAGGCATACCGCATACCGGTGTGTGTCTCTTTACGGATACCGGCTTCATCATCGCACGCCTTACAGGCGGAAACCGCAGGGACGAGGCTCATGGAAATCGCGAGGGCCAGCGCAGTCGGAATGTTGATCAGCCTTATCACAACACTGGTAAACAAGCCGTAATAAGCTTCAGCGTCCGCCTGAGACAGACCGGCTGAAAGCATCCGTTTGATCATCATCGCGGAGTCTATAAACTGGGAGAAAGGGATGATGCAGGCGCTGATAGTGATCGGAACCGAAATCAGCACCAGGCGGGAAAGAAGTTTTTTCCCCGGGGTTTCCTCCAGATCGGTATCCTGCGGATAAGTGTCGAATTCGCTTTTTTTGGAGAAAAAGCGAATGATCATATAAACGAGCGCAATTGTCTCCGAAAGGGTAATACCGAGAAGTGCTCCGGCGGCACCGGCCATCACGCTCGTTTTCAGGCCCAGTGCTGCAAGGGGAAGGGAAAGCGCCACTTTTCCAACCTGCTCCATGACCTGCGAAACCGCTGTCGGAACCATGTTCTGCTGTCCCTGGAAAAGACCGCGGAATGCAGAAAGAACGCAGACGATCAGCACACACGGGGCAATTGCGAAATATCCGCCGGAAGTTTCCTCCACGCCGACCATATTCACAAGCATCCGGTTGCACAACACCATGAGCAGCGAAAAGAAAAAGCCGACGGTGAAAAGAGTGAGCAGCGCACATTTGAATGTATTCCATGCGTTTCTGCGGTCATTGCGCGCAAGGAAACCGGCTACCAGCCTGGATACGGCTACGGGGAGGCCGGCGCTTGAGATGGTCAGAAGCATGGTGTATGTAGGATAGACAAGATAAAAATTGGTAGCTACTCTGGTGCTGATCATGTTGAGCGGAATGGAAAAGAGCACCCCGATCAGTTTACAGAGGATACCGGCTATACTGAGGACGGAAACACTCCTGGCAACAGATCTGGTTTTTTCTGACATCTGTCATCCTCCTTTCGGAATAAAAATGATCAGTATTTATGCCAGGCGGAACGTGTGAACAGAATGAACAGCGGCAGAAGCTCCAGACGACCGAAAAGCATCAGGAATGATGCAATCAGTTTCGCATGGATCGTATATCCGGCATAGTTGTATACCGGTCCGACCGCGCCGAGGCCGGGACCTACATTGCTGACGCACGTCAACGCTGCGGAAAGATTGGTAGTGAGATCGTAACCGCTGCCAAGGGACATCAGAAATCCGCCGATCAGGATCAGGGCAACATACATGAAAACAAACTGGGCAATCTGGGATAGCATGTGCTCGTCAACAGCCTTTCCGTCCAGCCTGATGACTTCCATGCGCCTTGACTGGCCGGTCGCGCGTACATTCCGGCGGGAAAGCTTGGACAGAAGGATGATCCGGATCACCTTGATACCGCCGGCGGTGGAACCGGCACAGGATCCGATCAGCATTGCGATTACAATGATGATATGGGAAGCTGCAGGCCATTGGTTAAAATCATAAGTCACAAAGCCGGTGGTGGACATGATCGAACTGATCTGAAAAGATCCGTAACGAAGAGAAGTGAGGAAATCCCCTTCATAATGCTGCAAATTGATCACTGACACGAGAAGGATAAATGAAACTGCAAAAATGAAATACCACCGAAATTCCTCATCCCGGAAAAAAGCCCTGAAACGTTCGCCGATGAGAAATCTGTAGTACAGTGCAAAGTTGACGCCGAACATGAACATAAAGACGGTTATGGCGATGTCGACAGGCACGCTGTTGAAATGCGCGATACTGTCCCCGTAGCAGCTGAAGCCACCTGTTCCGGCTGTAGCCATGGTATGGACGGCTGCTTCGTACGGAGTCATTCCGCATATCAGCAGCGTAACAAATTCGATCAGGGAAAGAAGAATATAGATTTTATACAGGATCTTGGCTGTTGTGCCGGTTTTGGGAACAAGTTTGCTGAGGGAAGGTCCCGGGCTTTCAGCCCGGACAAGATGGGCTGTGCGTCCTGTCAGCTTCGGAAGAAGAGCCAGCGTAAGCACAAGGACACCCATGCCTCCGATCCAGTGTGTGGTTGCGCGCCAGAACATCACTCCACGGGGAAAGCGTTCAAACATTTCGGAAGTCACGATGCTTGCGCCGGTGGTCGTCAATCCGGACACCGTTTCAAAAAAAGCTTCCTCAAAGCGGGGAATAATGCCCGAAAGCATGAACGGGGCAGCTCCGAACAGGCCCAGGAAAATCCATCCCAGCGCCGTGATAATAAAACCTTCCTTTAACCTGAGATGAGAATCCCGCAGTTTCCCGGGTAAAAAACTGAGCGCGGAGCCGGCTGCAATATTGATCAGGATACTATATGCAATCGAAGAAAAGTCTCCGTCCTGATAATACAGGGCGACAAGAAGAGCGGGCACCATGGCAGCAGCTTCGATCAGAAGCAATGCGCCCAGCATTCTGATGATCAGTCTGCGGTTCATTGATACAGCACCTCGTTCAGATCGGAGATACCTGATTCGACAGAAATGATCACAACATGGTCGTTTTCCTCAATATGGTCATTGCCGAAAGGAACGATGATCTTTCCCTGATGGACAATAATGGAAACAAGCGAACCTTTTTTCAGGTTAAGATCCTTAAGGGGAA